>Ga0209290_1001125_pt1 | contig 14230 bp, 12 predicted proteins | sample EN1Hudsemesocosm_2_FD_184632 | JGI IMG/M metagenome (GOLD analysis project Ga0209290, IMG submission 184632) | Methane-oxidizing microbial communities from mesocosms in the Hudson Canyon - EN10B Hudson Canyon (SPAdes) (version 2) | ecosystem: Environmental > Aquatic > Marine > Cold seeps... | reverse complement strand
GCTTAGCCTGATTTATGCGGCGCGAATTATACACGATTTACAGCTTAAAGCGGCAACTAATTATCATATGTTAATGCCTCTTTAGTGCTATTAGTCTACCGCTCTACCCCCTAAGAGCTATAGCGAAGGGGCTCGTTACCGGCCGAGATATTGAAACTTTACCCGCTGGGTAAGTTGACAGAATAGTTCATAAGAAATGGTATCGCAGGATTTTGCTACTTCATCCACACTTAGGCCCATGCCCCACAAAGTGGCGGAATCGCCCAGTTTTACCTGGCATTGACTCACATCCACCGTGATCATATCCATGGAGACCCGCCCCACTAACGGGCACTTTTGCCCGGCAATCACTACTGGAGTGCCAGGTTTGGCCGATCTGGGGTAACCGTCACCGTAACCTATGGCCACCACCGCGATAGTGGTGTCTTGTTTGGCCACGAAGGTTTGCCCATAACCCACGCTTTCACCTGCACTTATAGTGTGCAGGGCGATAACGTTACTTTGCAAGGTCATCACATGGGAGAGCTGCAAATCACTGGCGTCTCGGCCCTGCAAGGGGCTGGAGCCAAACAGCATGATGCCCGGGCGTATGAGATCTCCATGAGCCTCGGGCATGGACAAAATGGCGGCACTGTTACTCATGCTCCAGGGCAGCTTCATGGGGGCCAGTATTTGCATTTGCTGTATTTGATAGTCATTAAAGGCGTGGCCCTCTTCATCGGCACAGGCAAAGTGACTCATGAGCTGAACCTGGCTAACACACCCCAGGTTGCGTAAATCACTGGCCACCGCAGGTACTTCTGTTCCGGCAAACCCTAAGCGATGCATGCCACTGTCGACCTTAATCCAGATGCGTAAGGTACCGGTTTTATCTTTAAGCCAAGCCACCTGCTGGCGCTGATGCACAACCAGCTCCAAATCGAGATCCAGGGCTATTTGGCACTCTTGCTCATCCATGGCCCCTTCAAGCACCAAGACAGGCAACAGGATACCGCCCTGGCGTAACTCCACCGCTTCTTCTACACAGGTAACCGCAAAACCGTCGGCCATGCCCGCCAAGGCATTGGCCACCGGCAAAACCCCATGACCATAGGCATTGGCTTTAATGACCGCGTAGGCTCGGCTATTGGCCGCACTGGTTTTGGCCAGCTGATAATTTTCACGCAGCGCGTGCAAATTGATAATTGCTTGTGTCGCCCTTGCCATACTGCTTCCCATGAACCCTTAACTATATGTATGCACCAACCGCCTTGTGAGGCAGGTATCGCCAGGCCCTGTTAATAACCATAGCACTCAGCTGCTAAGACGGCTGCTCACAGGGAAATTATCGGTTATACTGGCGGCTCGTTTTACCGGCCACTCACTTTTGCTGAGACTGGCAGACCACTGATACCGCTTGTTGACGAATTACGGCTAATTCTAACCATGCAAGCAGGTCTAAGCGACACCTAAAGGCAAAACACACCTTTAAATTTCAAGTCACCGCTGTGTATGATGCATGGCCGACATCCGTGCCCAGGGCACGAATTTACACCAGGTTTAATGAATCCAAGATTATGGCGCACAGTTTAATTCCAGAGCGTATGTTGGTGATCTCGCCTAATTTGGCGGCCACCATCGGGCTCGATGAAGCCATCATGCTGCAAGCCTTAAACGATGGCGGTCGCAGCCATGATGATGATTGGCAAGTTTTCAATAAAGATGCCCTGCGTAACTGGCTGCCGTTCTGGCAAGATCAGGATATTAAACGCATCTTAAAAAGCCTCACCGACAAAGGCATCGTGCATTTTAATAGCCCGCCTTTTGGCCAGAGCGAACAGCTATTTTTCAGTTTTGACAATAAGGCACCCGCCAGCCATCGCCAAAGTAAGACCCAGGTGGCTTACAAGGAAAGCCAACAGCAATTTAAGAATGCCATTCCCAATAACTGGCAGCCCGACAGCGAGACCCTGAAATACATAGATGAAACCCTGGGCATCGCCCGCCGTTACGCCAAGCTGCAGATTCGTGATTTTGTCTATCACTACCAGAGCCAGGGCACTCTGGCTGCCAGCTGGTCTACCATGTTTATTCGCTGGGTAAACAAACGCAATAAAGACGACCAGAGCAATCCAGCCATCTTTAAAGGGGATGCCGCGCGCCGTCAAAATATGGATCAAAGCTGGCAACCGGAAGGCGCCACCATGGAAATTTTGCACAAGGCCGGGGTGGACCAAAATTTCATCCAGGATTGTGTGAGTGAGTTTGTCTTGTACTGGATGGAAAAAGGCGTGGCCCACGATACCTGGAATACCAAGTTTGTGGCCTGGGTGCGCAGGCAATGGGCGCGGTTTAGCGCAAGCCTTGCCCATCCCACCGACCCAACACCCATGCAAGAGGGTTGGCAGCCAGCCGAAGATGTATATGACATACTGGCCATGGCCAATATTGATCGTGCCTTTGCGGTGAGCCTAGTGCAGGAATTTATATTATACTGGCGAGACAGTAAGCAGCTGCACACCTCCTGGAACGTGAAATTTTTGCAGCATGCCAAACATCATTGGAGCAAACGCTTAAATGGACAAAACAGCGCAGCAACTTCTCAACGAGATTACGCAGCAAATACCAGTATCGCCGAACGTGTCAAAGACCTCAGCTGGGCTGACGGCCTCTAAGGAACACAAGGAAGCACTGGGCGCCACTTTTGAGCTGTTTCGCATTAGCTACGGCAACCAATTTAATGCCGCCTACCCTGATTTAGAGCGCTCCACTGCGGCCATGCGCTTGTGGTTAACTCACCTGCAAGATTATCCGCCGGCGCTTATTAAAGCCGCCGCCGAGCGGGTGGTGAAACACGAAAACTTCTTGCCCACCGTGGCAAAATTCAGAGAACACTGCGATCACGCCTTTGAGTTATTTGGTCTGCCCGATGCGCACAGCGCCTACATGGAAGCCTGCCGTGCCCCCGCCCCTAAAGCCGAGTTTAACTGGAGCCATGTGGCGGTATATTATGCCGGGCTAGCCAGTGACTGGTTTTACATGGCCAACTCCATCGAGAGTAAGGCCTTCCCTGTGTTTAAACACAACTACGCCATCTTGTGTGAAAGAGTTATTAGAGGGGAAGATATAAAAATGCCGGTATTAAAAGCACTGCCGCAAGAAGTAAGCACTCCCTTAAGTGTTAAACAAAACCAGAAAAAATTAACCGAGTTGCGCAAGAAACTGGCATTGTAACGTTAAGGCATTTTATCAGGCCGATAAATTTGGCAGGATGATCGTCACTTGGGTGCCATGGGGTGACACATTGGAAAACTGCAGCACCGCCCCCCACTTCTTGCAAACCCGTTCAACAATAGCCAGACCCAAGCCCACCCCCTGCTGACTGCGATTAAGCCCGGAATCAGCCTGTACAAAGGCCTTGTTTAGTTTTTTTATCTCCGACACATTAATGCCTATACCCGTGTCACTGACGCAGATTTTTATATCGCCAGCGGGCAATTCTTCACAGGATATTTTTACTTGTCCCTGCTCGGTAAACTTAATGGCATTGCCCATTAAGTGCCTCAACACCACCCCCAAACGCCTGGGGTCGCCACACATAATTGCTTTGTCACTCACCTGCATGGTTAATTCAATATCTTTGTTTTTCACCTGCAGCTGTAACCCATGATGAGTGGTACTGATCACATCGTACAAGGAAAAATTTTGAACCTGTAACTCATGACTTTCCAGGTCAGCAAAATCAATTATGTCATTGATTAAGGTTAATAATTGAGTGCCTGACTGATGAATGCGCTCCACTGGAACCTGGCACTTACCGGGCAATTCAAAGCCACTTAAAATACTGGAAAATCCCATAATACTGTTTAGCGGAGTTCGCAGCTCATGGGTCATATTATGTAAAAAATCGGTTTTTCCACGACTCACTTGTTCAGATTTTTCTTTAGCAAGATTTAATTCCTGAGTACGAGCCGACACACGTTCTTCAAGGTTTTCATTAAACTTTTGCAACACCGTCATTGTATTTTTTTTGTCGCGAATATTTTGTGACAGCTTTAGTAAAATATCATGCAGGGACAATCTCAACAGATCCACTTCGGCCCAAACATTCAAGTCAGTGAGCATCATTAAGTCATGTTCGCTGATATTACCGGTATTAATTTTTTCCACTACCTGGGCCAGCTCGCGAATGGGACGAGTGACCTGGCGCTGTACCACCCAGTACAACAGCAAAAGACTCACCACCCCCATGAGACAAGAAAACCAAATCTGCTGCCATATTCTTTTTTTGGCTTCCACGATGACCCAGTGAAAATCCAGGGTCATTTGCAAGCTACCTATGGCCTTACCCTGATAATAAAGCTGCCATTGCCTTTGCTGCCATGCTCCGCTGCCGGACGAATGACTGCGTGCCCAATGACTCACCCCCCCTTGCTCATCATCCAACAGCCACACCGCCTGCACCGAAGGGTAGGCGGCAAAGGTTTTTAGGATTTCTTGGGAGTCACGCTCGTTATACTGATACAAGGCTTCGGTGATAGCGGGACGCAGGCTGGCCACGACTTTCTCAATCTCTTGAAGGCCGGCCTCTTTGGCGTGAGGGATATCCGTGGATAGGCGATAAACAGCATGCACCAGCTGCAACACTATGGTCACTAACACCATCCACAGCGCCAACCGCATCGACAGCCGCTGCAGCATCAAAGCACTCCATTTAGAGATATTTCCCTAAGTGTAGCTCAGTGTTGGCATTCTGGAATTCAAATATAAGGAAGGAATAAATAGAGGAATTAAGCCACAGACGTGGGCCTGCGACTCAATGTTTGTTTATTGGGTTTATTACACGCTGCGCTGACGCACCGCTTCAAACAGGCAAATACCGCTGGCCACCGACACGTTTAACGAACTTACGTTACCAGCCATAGGGATATTAATTAAGTGGTCACAACCCTCACGGGTTAAACGACGCAAGCCCTTGCCTTCAGCCCCCATTACAATAGCGATGGGGCCGGTTAGCTTGGTTTTAAACACAGACTCGCTGGCTTCGCCTGCGGTGCCATACAGCCACACACCTCGATTTTGCAATTCCTTTAGAGTTCGGGCCAGATTGGTCACCTGATAAAACGGCACCGATTCCGCTGCACCACAGGCCACTTTACTCACGGTAGAGGTTAAACCCACCGCCTTGTCCTTAGGGGCAATCACGGCATGAACGCCAGCGGCATCTGCGCTGCGCAAACAGGCGCCCAGGTTATGAGGGTCGGTAACCGAATCTAAAATCAACAAAAAAGGATCGCCCGATAAGTTATCTAATTGCTTATACAGCTCGGGTTCTGTTTTTGACTGGGCGGCCGCGGCCTTGGCCACGACACCTTGATGATTGCCATCGGCAATGCCATCTAAAAAGCCTTTTTTAGCAGACTGAATCGACACACCGTTTTGACTCGCCAATTTAAACAAGGCTTGAAAACGTTCGTCATCACGGCCTTTTAAAATATATAGCTCTCGTACACGCTCGGGGCTGCGCAACAATAAATTGTTAACGGCATGAATGCCAAAAACGATTTCTTCACTCATGAACAAACTCTTTTAAAACGACTTAATACCAGGGTACTTCTGCCTGAGTTCACGGCGCTTCAATTAGCACCGCGAATCTCATGGCTTATTTTTTGGACTTTTTCTTTTTGGGCTTTTTAAGCTTTTTAGCCGCTTTTTTAAGGCCATCCATGAATTTTTCTTTGGTAGTTTTAGGCCCTGAAAACGGATCTTTAATGGCTTTTTTAGCCGCCGGTTTCTTGTCATCCGCCACTACATCACGTTTACGAACCGGACGTTTGGGCTTTCTAGAACGGGGGGCCGAACGGCCATCAGCTGATTTAGATGGGCCCTTTTTCGCAGGCTTTTTCGCGCGTTTTTTAGGCGCACCACCGGCTGAACTGGCGTTGGCGCCGGCCAATTCAAAATCAATTTTACGATCATCAAGATCCACACGACTCACTATAATGCTTAACTCGTCTCCCATACGGAAACTCTTGCCACTGCGCTCACCTGTTAGGCGTAAACGAATAGGGTCAAAGCTGTAGAAGTCATTATTCAAGTTAGTCACATGAATCAAACCTTCTATGTACAAGTCTTTAAGCTGTACAAACAAGCCAAATCCCGTAACAGCACTCACGACACCGGTAAATTCATCGCCCACATGGGTGCGCATGTACTCACACTTTAAGAAGTCCATTACGTCACGAGTAGCGTCATCGGCACGACGTTCAGTAAGGGAGGTTTGCTCGCCAAACTGTAATAACGCAGCGGTATCGTAAGGATAAATTTCGGCCTTGGTTAATACGCTGGCACCTTCGGCACGGTGAATGGTTTTCAGTAATTCCGGCTCTTGGCTTTCGCCACGAATTAACGAGCGAATAGCACGATGCACCAATAAGTCGGCGTAACGACGAATGGGCGAGGTAAAGTGAGTATACGCTTTATAGGCAAGACCAAAGTGACCATTGTTTTCAGGCTGATAGACAGCCTGGCTCATGGAACGCAGCAGCATGATTTGCATCAAGTGTGCATCCGGGCGCTCCTTTATTTGCTCCATTACGTGCAAATAATCTTTAGGAGTGGGCTCGGTGCCACCGTTTAAAGTAATGCCTTGCTCGGTTAAATACTTACGCAAGTTTTCAAGTTTTTGCTCACTCGGGCCATCGTGCACACGGTACAAAACAGGCATTTTATGCTGCTGTAAAAACTGTGCAGTGGCCACGTTGGCACATAACATACACTCTTCAATGAGCTTATGCGCATCGTTACGGGTAACCGGTACGATGTCTTGTATTTTACGATCCGCATTAAAAATAATACGAGTCTCTGTGGTTTCAAATTCAATGGCACCACGCTTAGTGCGTTCAACTTGCAATGCCTGATACAAGTCATATAGGTCATCGATCTGATCAACAATATGGCTGTGCTCTTGACGCAACTGCTGTGCTTCATCGCTGCCTTTATCTAGCATTTTACCCACTAGGTTATAGGTAAGACGCGCATGGGAGTGCATAACCCCTTCATAAAAAGTGTAGCCATCTAGCTTACCGCTGGCGCTGATGTCCATCTCACAAACCATGCACAAACGATCGACTTTAGGTTTTAGTGAACACAAACCATTACTAAGTTTCTCGGGCAACATGGGCACCACGTGTTCAGGGAAGTACACGCTGTTACCACGGTTAATGGCCTCTACATCCAACGGGCTATTCACTTGAACGTAGTGACTCACATCGGCAATGGCCACATACAAGGTCCAGCCTTTTGTGACTTCATTAACCTCGCAATACACAGCGTCATCAAAATCTTTAGCGTCTTCACCATCAATGGTGACAAATTCCATTTGACGTAGATCTAAGCGAGTTTGCTTGTCTGCTTCGCTCACTTCACTTTCGATGGCTTCTGCTTGGGCAGTCGCCTCACTTGCAAACTCAAACGGAATATCATGGCTGCGCAAGGCAATGTCGATTTCCATGCCAGGTGCTAAGTGATCACCTAACACGTCTTTAATAGCACCCACCGGCAAGCGGCGAGAATCTGGCTGACCAATAATATCCACCACTACAAATTGGCCGTGCTGTGCATTGCCCATGTCGGAGGCGTTGATTAAAATTTCGTGTGGAATGCGGCGATTGTCTGGTACCACGTAGGCGCTTTCACCCTGGGTATAGAAACGGCCCACTAACTGATGGGTATTGCGTTGCAGTATTTCTACGATAACTGCTTCTTCTTTTCCGCGGTTATCCACCCCGGCCAAGCGTACCGCTACCTTGTCGCCATCAAATACCTTACGCATTTGCTTGGCTGACAAGTGAAAATCTTTTTCTCCGTCCTCACGGATTAAAAAACCGTAACCGTCTTTGTGACCCTGTACTCGGCCACGAATAAGCTCAATTCGGCTCATGGGAATGAAGGCATTACGACGATTTTCAATTAATTGTCCGTCGCGACACATGGCGATTAAACGACGGCGTATGGCTTCGATTTGGTCTTCGTCGTGTAAATCAAATACCTCCACCAGTTGCATGTGAGTGGCAGGCTCATCGCAATTTTCCAGATACTCAAGCATCAGCTCGCGACTGGGCACCGGATTATCGTAGTTTCCCGCTTCGCGCGCTGCGTGGGGATCGACCCAGGAAGTTTTTCCTGACTTATTACTGTGTGTTTTTTGTTTACTCATGGGGGCTATTATACACAGTAAAGCCCTTGGATTGTGTGAAAGATAAGCGAAAGCGGCGTGCTATTGCACTTCATCGAGTTTTTTTCGCAGCTGATAACCCTGGCGCTGCACAATATGCTGTATTAACAGCTCCTGGTATGCGTCATGGATACTGTCAAAATCAAGATGGATGATATAGGGCTCGGCCTGATTGCTAAGAGAATCGGGATTCATATTCACCGCCGCCACATGGGCCTGAGTGCGAACAAGGTCATGTTTAGGCTGCAAATACAGACTTAACATGACCAATTGATTAATAGTCAACTTCTCGTGCCAGGTAAACGAGATGCCACAGGCACTGATATTAGCCGATTTTAACAGGGGGCTGGACTCAAACAGGTGCTCGCCGGTACGTAGTAGATTCATTTTTTGATTCAGTAAATCTAAGATTACTGCCAATTTAGGGTCTTTGGCGCGCAGCTCTAACATAGCCTGACGAATTTGAACCTCCAGGCTAATGTGAAACTCCTGGTTTAAGGCCAAAGTATCATTGGTTTGCTGGTCTGCAGGTAACTCCCCCTCTATCAGACTAAAACTCATGGCCACTTCGTCATTTATTCTAAAATAGCGGCGACGCTCCTGGTCACTCATTTTTAATTTACTCCCTGTATACAGCTATTATTTTTGTCTTTTATGCGCATCAAAACTAAAATATTTCGTCTAAATCCAGTTCAAAATCCTCAGGTCTAGCATCCAGTTGCTCATTAAACGGGTTATCTGAATCTTTAATTTCTGGTTCGTCATCCGTATCATTTTCATCACTCTTAACAATGATGATTTCCACGCGGCGATTTTTAGCGCGGTTTTCGGCCGTTTTATTATCCACTATGGGCCGCACGTGGCCATGCCCCACCACCACAAAGCGATTTTCGTTCATCTCTGGGGCAATGAACAACTGCTCAGCCACGGCGGCGGCACGGGCGGCACTTAAATTCCAGTTAGTCTTAAAACGCCCACCCCGGCCCAATGGGCTATTATCGGTATGACCTTCTACACTGATGCGCCCAGGCACCTCCACCAGCACTTCGCGTATGCGATCTAGTACCGGTAAAAAGTCATCTTTCACATAATCACTGCCCGCTTTAAAGGAACCATTTGAGCGAATGCGAATAATGATTTTACTGCCCTGGGTTTCCATCTCTACCTGACCCTTGCTGATCTCTTGTTCCAACTCACTGGCCATTTCAAGGGCTTGCTCCTCCACTTTTTCAGGGGTGGCAGGTACGGCCACCGGCACCACTACATCTCGAGTTTTTTTACCCTCATCCCCCTGGGATTCTTCCTGGGCCGTCACCGCATCCTGGCACAATACCTCCAGGCTGCTTTTGGTAACATCCGAGGTTTTTTGCCGAATTTCATTGATGGGAGTGGGCTCGGGGATGGAGGGACTGAAATGTTTGGCAATGATACTAGTGCCCTTGGGCGGGTCATCGGCATTAATGACAGTTTGCACACCAAATGCCATGCGCAGCTCACCGGCAAGGCGCTTAAATTTTAACGCGTCCATCTCGGCAAACGACAACAGCAAAACAAAGAAACACATTAACAGCGACATAAGGTCGCCAAAGGTTGCTAACCAAGCGGGCAGCCCCTTGGGACATTCGGGGCATTCGTCCTCTTCTTCATCAGCCATTTAATAAACCCCCATTGAATAACATGTGGTGACCTACTCCGCTTCTTCGCCACGTTTTGATTCGGGCAAGTACGTGCGCAAAATAGATTCGATAACTCTGGGGTTTTGACCGGCCTGAATGGCCAATAAGGCGTCCAATACCATGGCTTGCAAGCGCCCTTCTTCATCGGCTCGCAAACCTACTTTATCGCCTATGGGAATACACAGCATGTTGGCCATCATGGCCCCATAAAGAGTGGTCAATAGGGCTACCGCCATGGCAGGACCGATAGATTTAGGGTCATCCATATTGGCCAGCATGGCCACCAAACCTATGAGGGTACCAATCATGCCCATGGCTGGCCCTGTATCTCCCATTTGCATGAAGACACTTTTACCCACGTTATGCCGGTCTGCCGCCAAGCGCATGTCCTTGCCTAACAAACTCTTCACAACGTCTGGGTCGTGGCCATCCACCAACAATTGAATGCCCTTGGCCAAAAAGTCGTAACTAACTTCTTTACCTTCCAAAGCCAACAAGCCGTTTTTGCGAGCCTCACCTGCCAGCTCTACAATTTCATCAATCATGGCATCGGGTTTAGGAAGTTTAAAACTAAAGGCTTTAGCGGCTACCTTACCTGCCCCCAAAAATTGACCTAATTCAAATTTCATTAACACGGCGAAGATAGACCCGCCCACAACAATCAATAATGAGGGGATATTGACAAACATGGCAGGGTCCCCACCCAACACCATGGCAAAAATGATAATGGCCCAAACACCAATAACCCCAACGAGTGTTGCTAAATCCACATTCCCACCCTAAATTCCCTTTTAACGCTCTTAGTCCCTTATTTTTTAGTCTAGACAGAGAATTTAGGTTTGCACGGTCATTTGCGCTACAATCTCGCCTTACAAGATGGCCGTCGCAGCCACAATCAATCTAGCCTGGAGACGGTTATGACCGACCAAGATAAGCCATTGGATTTCGAAGCATCCCTAACACAGCTGGAAACTCTGGTTGAAAAGCTGGAGAACAGCGAATTCACTCTGGAGCAGTCTCTGCAAGCGTTTGAGAGCGGCGTAAATCTTACTCGCCAATGCCAGCAAGCACTCAGTCAGGCCGAGCAAAAAGTACAATTATTAATTGAAGAAAACGGGCAAAGCCAAGCCACGCCTTTTCAGGGTGATGCTGATTAATGTCTTTTGCCCAGTATCAAAAAGAATGTCAGCAGCGCATTGATAAAGTTTTAAAAGGTTCGCTTGTAAAGCAGAACAATCCAGCCAGCGCCCAGCGTCTTATGGCAGCCATGGATTACAGTTTGTTTAACGGCGGCAAACGCGTGCGCCCTTTATTGGTATACGCAGCGGCCGAAGCGGTAGGTGCAAGCCTAGAACAAGCAGACTACCCGGCGGCAGCGGTTGAAATGGTGCACGCTTATTCGCTTGTGCACGATGATTTACCCGCTATGGATGATGATGATTTACGCCGCGGCCAGCCCACCTGCCACATTGCCTTTGACGACGCCAGCGCCATCCTCGCAGGAGACGCCTTGCAGACCCAGGCATTCTCTATTTTAAGCGAAAAAAATAGTCATCTTAGTGCCCACCAACAAATAGCTATGATTCAAATATTGGCTCAAGGCAGTGGTTTATTTGGCATGGCGGGCGGCCAGTCCCTAGACTTGGAAGCCGTGGACCAGGAAGTGGATTTGGCGTATTTAGAAAACATGCACAAACATAAAACTGGCGCCTTAATTACCGCCAGCGTGCTGCTGGGTGCCCACTGCCAAAACAACGTAGAGCAAGCTAGCTTATTGGCCCTAAGGGAATACTCTGAAGTCATTGGTTTAGCCTTTCAGGTACAAGACGACATTTTAGATGTGACCAGCGATACCCAAACCCTGGGCAAAACCCAGGGGGCCGATGAAGCCAACAATAAACCCACTTATGTATCATTACTGGGTTTACAGGGCGCACAACAAAAAGCTCAGCAGCTGCATGAACAAGCCTTGTCTATACTCTTGCCAATGGGTTCGCCTGCTAATCGCCTTAAAGACATCGCCGACTACATCGTTGCCCGTCGCCATTAATGATAGTGGGTAGCTGTCTATAACCCTACTTGTGCATTACCTTTTGGGACATAAGCAGGTAGAATATGGCCAAATTTTTAAGCTGTAATCACTGGGTAATGAATGTTCCAGGAAATTCCGCAAAGCCGCCCAAACACGCCATTACTGGACAGCATTGACGATCCAAGTCAATTACGTGAACTGGAAGTTAGCCAATTATCACAACTTGCCCATGAGCTACGCCATTTCTTGATATACAGCGTAGGGAAAAGTGGCGGACACTTTGCCTCTGGCCTTGGTGTGATTGAGCTTACCATTGCCCTACATTACGTCTACGACACGCCCATAGATCAACTGTTATGGGATGTGGGTCACCAGGCCTATCCCCATAAAATATTAACTGGGCGTCGCGATCAACTGCCTGGTATTCGCAGTAAAGACGGCCTCTCCCCCTTTCCTAAACGCAGCGAAAGCAAATTTGACAGCTTTGGTGTGGGCCATTCTTCCACCTCCATCAGCGTTGCCCTGGGCATGGCCATTGCGGCAAATAGCATGGGCAGCGATAAAAAAGTAGCGGCGATCATTGGAGACGGCGCACTCACCGCTGGCATGGCCTTTGAGGCACTAAATCACGCAGGTCATACCGAGAATGACATGTTAGTGATACTCAATGATAACGACATGTCCATCAGCAAAAACGTGGGCGGGCTGAACAAATATTTAAGTAAATTATTAAGCTCTAAAGCCTACGCTAATATGCGTGAAGGCTCCCGTAAGGTGCTTAGTGTTATCCCCCACGCTTGGGAATTGGCCACTAAAACCGAAGAACATGTGAAGGGGTTTTTAACCCCGGGTATTTTATTTGAAGAGTTAGGGTTTAATTACATCGGCCCGGTAGATGGCCATGATGTAGAAACTCTGGTTAAAACACTGCAAAATATGCGTGAGTTAAAAGGCCCACAATTTCTCCACATCATCACCAAAAAAGGCAAAGGTTTTGAGCCCGCTGAACAAGACCCTATTAAGTACCATGCTTTGTCACCAGCTAAAAAAGCAGTAAGCAGCGAACCCCAGGTAAACGTTAAAAAAACGCCCACCTTCAGCAATATATTTGGACAATGGGCTGTGGACAAGGCTCGCGATGATGCACGCCTCATGGCCATTACGCCGGCCATGTGTGAAGGCAGCGATCTAGTTGAGTTTTCTAAGCTTTACCCACAACGATATTTTGATGTAGCCATTGCCGAACAGCATGCTGTGACCTTAGCAGCAGGCATGGCTTGTGAACAGGTTAAGCCGGTAGTGGCTATCTACAGTACATTTTTACAGCGCGCTTACGACCAGTTAGTACATGATGTGGCTCTACAAAATTTGGATGTTACCTTTGCTATAGACAGGGCTGGAGTGGTGGGTGCCGATGGGCCAACTCATGCAGGCGCCTATGATATTAGTTTTATGCGCAGCATTCCCAATATGGTGATCGCTTGCCCCAGTGACGAAAATGAATGCCGTTTATTGTTGAATACAGCCTATGAATTTGAAGGGCCAGCTGCTGTGCGTTACCCAAGGGGTAAAGCTAATAGTACGGAAGTTACCTGCACGAATGAGACCCTCGCCTTAGGTAAAGGACGCATTATAAAAACCGGTAGGCAAGTTGCTATCCTGTGTTTTGGCCCCTTACTGCACCACGCCGTTAAAGCCGCAGAAAAACATAATGCCACCGTAGTGGATATGCGTTTTGTGAAACCAATGGATGAAGAGTTGCTAGCCGACCTGTGTAACGATCACACTAGCTTTATCACGGTTGAAGATCACGCCGTCATGGGGGGCGCAGGCTCTGCAGTGACCGAGTGGTTAAACACTCAAAGCATTCAAAAGCACATTAGAATCTTAGGCATTCCAGACGCTTACGTTCAGCATGGCACTCAGGAAGAGCAGTGGCATGAGATGGGTATTGATACAGCCGGCATTGAAAAAACACTTGTTGGCATTTTAAACAACTAAATAGACTTACCCCTCTCATCAAGTTTCACTTCCAATGCCTACTTACTGTAGGCATTTTTATTTCTCAACTTTATTACCCCCTATCGCAGCCAGAGAAATTCAAAGCCCAGCCAGCCTTTCTAAATAAGGATTTTCATGGCACGGATGCCATGGGTAAGCCCACAGGGATGTGCTTGTGGCGGTCCTTATTTAGGAAGGGTGCCAGGGCTTTGGGCAGGGTCTTAGGATGAGCTTGGCTTGCAATTAGCACTTTAATTACCGGACCTGCAACATGCCTCAAGCTTTGCTGACGATTTCGTGACTCGA
>Ga0209290_1001123_pt1 | contig 14238 bp, 9 predicted proteins | sample EN1Hudsemesocosm_2_FD_184632 | JGI IMG/M metagenome (GOLD analysis project Ga0209290, IMG submission 184632) | Methane-oxidizing microbial communities from mesocosms in the Hudson Canyon - EN10B Hudson Canyon (SPAdes) (version 2) | ecosystem: Environmental > Aquatic > Marine > Cold seeps | place... | reverse complement strand
AACCCACCACTGACACAATTCAATCAAAACTGGCAGTAACAACCACATCACTATACAACCAGTACTGGATAATTGAGACCTAGGGATAAGGTGCGCCAGTAAAAAAAATGCAGGGAAATGAAGTAGATTCATTAGCTCTGCATTCATAAACCAGATTACACCCTGTAGCAACTCCATAGGAAGTAAGGCCAAGCTCACCCCCAGACCCAATAGCCCTAAGACATAATAGGGTTTACTGATATAAGGCAGAGGGGTAGCCAATTCCGCTTTCCTTGCTTGCGGTCAGTGCTGTCACGCCATACATTAGATGAGTTTCGATTGATGTTGGTACAAATCGATAATCCCATTTATCCGAAGCTACATCTGCTAGCAGGGTTATTTTTTCCGACTGGGAGTTAACCTGCCATACTCTATACCCAGTGATATCTTGCTGGCTAACATGGGCACTTGCCTCCCACTGAATTACCATGTCATTACCCTCCAAACTGGCACTCACATTCATGGGGGGGACCACATTACCCAGATAGCCCCATACATAGTTTGTTAGGCTTTCTCCATGCACCGCAAAACCTCTTGCACCAATAATAGTACCTTCACCAATTTCTGTTCGGTTAGTGTAGTGACCAGTGTATTTTTTTCCTGTGTAATTATATTGCGAAAATTTTTCTTTAATAATGTGCTCCATGGGAAATGGCCACATGGGGATATTTGTTTCTTCATTAAATCCTGGTTCGCCAAATAATGTTCCTGAGCGCCCTAAAAAGGTCATAACGGTAGCGCCGATATCTTCACTATCTTTTCCCAAGCCACTTAGGTTAGAACTTCTTTCAATACGAGTAAGGTATTTTAAAGCGCCATCTACATTATTCTCTGAGTGCAACGGATTCTCATTGCTGATATTAAACATATCACTATCTTTCGCACTACCTGCAGCGTTTAGGCTACCTGAGAATGAACTGATATTGACTGTGTCCACACCAAAACGCTCAACGACCCTACCCACCGTCTCATGATTATCCTCTTGATCTATATCAGAAAACATATCGCCATTACTGAAGTTGTGTAGAATGCTATTGGTCACACCACGAGTATTATTGTGATAGCCGTTGAAAAAATTATCGGAAAACTCTTGCGATGCCACATCCCCCATGGTCATGTGATCAAACCATGCGCTACCCCAGGTCATGATATAACGATTATATGGTCTAACATCCCACGACACCCCATCTTTATGTTCAACATCACTGTCACCTCCACCACCCGACATTTGATCATCCATATTGCCAAATAAAAATGCACTGTTTAACTGCATATTTCTATAAAAATTGGCGCGAGTATCACCTATGGTGGTAGGCGTAGCAAATTCACCTGCCAGCTCTCCCTGTGTTACAAAATCAGGACTGTCGCCATCTATAGCCATATTATTTGATAATAAGGCATCCATAGTACTGTATACAGAGTAAGTACCTTTTGGCTCATTATGGAATGTACCCCGATCATAACGAGCCACATTGCGACGCCACACAATATTTGAAGACTGGTAACTGGTGAATTTATAACGACCACCACCAAAGGTGTAATTGTTTTCAAACAAGATATCGTCACAGCGAAAGGCATTAAAAGGAGACTTCGTATCACCATTATCTTCGAGCTCCAATCCACCCTGTACGCCATTACGAATAAACTTAATGTGATGGTGTCGATCACTGCTTTCTGCCTTACTATGACCATAGCCAAATACGGCAATCTGACCACCTTTTACAAATAGTCCTTTAAAAGACGCATAAGACACCGGCCATTCGCCATCTAAGCGAATATATGAACCATCTTCCAATATTGCTTGACCAGGGTGCTGAGCAATTATTGTGGTATAAACATCAGGCGTGCCCGAGGGAGGATGTTGTACCGCGCCACCCAGTGTTAGCCCAATATAATTCTCATCACCAGTATAAGTACCATCTAAAACTACGATCGTCCCCCCGCTATTAAGCTCTTTCATGGCCTGTTTAAGATTCTGGAAATCGCCACTTTCTCCCACCGTCACCACCTGGTCCTTTCCCACGTGCACAATAAAATTTGTATGAACCGTTTGATTTGCATCGCTAATTTTAAGCCCAACATGGAAGCTGTCTGCTGGCAATTGCGGGTCAATGCTCCAGGTTATTTGGCCGGTTAATGGGTGAACCACCACACCGTCTGGACCGTAATCTTTTGTCCAATGTAACGGCGCCTGCAGGGTGATTTCAGCAGGCAACTCAAAGATGACATTAAGGTCCTCATTTAAGTCAAGCATCTGATCTGAAAATAGAGTTATGTCGGGCGTATAATCTGGGCGCTCATGGATCACATTATCAGCTCCTTGATCTTTAACAGAGCCGCCACCACTTGATGTACAAGATATGCAATATGAAAGAACCAAAAATAGGACAATAAAAAGTGACGGAAATTGCCTAGCTGTTTTTGTGACCTTTTTCATTATATTAACCATATCTAAATTTAATAAACCTCTTTATTTACTAACACTGCCTGGCGCAAGACATCTGCAATTTTATGAGAGCTTTGTTGCCAATCCATCCAATTAAAGTCAAGGCTATCTGGCCAATCCATCGTTAAGCTTTGGGATAATATTTTTGATAGATCATTTATATCATTTGGCTCCGCCAGCAATCCCAGTACCTGATCTTCACTGGCCAACATTTCAGGAACAGCACCCACCCTGCTTGCCAACACTGGTGTGCCTGAACTTAAGGACTCTAAAACAATATTTGGGCAACCCTCTCGTAAACTAGGCAAGCATAGAAAATCAACAGCAGATAGATAGTCCGCTATATCCTTATGATCGACCCGACCAACAAAAAGTAATTTATCTGCGATATTCAATTCCGAGACGACTAGGTTAATATGATTCTCTAGGGGGCCGGAACCAACAATCACCAACCTAGCTTCTGGGTTTTCATGGTGTATCAGAGAAAATGCTCTTAGTAACACCTCTAACCCTTTTTCAACATTGAAATTACCAGCATATAGAAATAGTGTTTTATCGGTAGGCAGGTTTAATTTGTTTCTTATATTTTTTTTATTACTTGGAGTGAAAAGTTTTCCATTAACACCATTCATGATGCTTATGGACTTTTCGGGAGAAGACCCCAAACTTATAGTTTTTTGTTTTAATTCTTCACTGACGGAAATGTTAAAATCAGCCATTTTTAACGCAAGCTTTATAAAGAACCGCCTAGACGGGTATTGACTAAATTCGTTAATATCACAACCCAAACTGTGAGTGACTACAGGAATTTTCAACAATTTTGCAGCCATTACTGTTGCAAAACCATCTGGATACATCCAATGAACATTAATGACATCTGGGTTGTAGGTTTTTTTAATCTTTCTTAGCGTATTAAATATACCCATAAAAAACAGCATCCCGTACAGCCAGCGACCAACTTTAGGAATTACCAAGTATTGTGGATGATATACTTTAACGTTCTTTCTAACACATGAACTTGGCAAGAATTTATGGGGGGAAGGTATAAATTCATTAAATAACTTGGGAAACCAGGGCGTCGGAGCCATTACCTCAACACGGTTAACCTTACTTAGCCCCTCAACTATTTGTTCGGTGAAAATACCCCGTGTCGGTTCATTTTCGTTTGGATATAAATTGGAAACCAGTAAAATTTTTAACATATTTCTAATATGAAATCATAGCAATACAAATTAATGCATTACCACTGCTCACCTCCCTGATGAATTTTCAAAGCCGAATACTTACCCAAAATGATAAAGCAGCACTTTATGCTTATTTTAAGGCTGTTTTTGACTTATTTAGTGCAGATTTTGCCACTTAATATTTGCGCGATATTGTATCTATCACACAAGTACTTAGCAAACAGGAAAAGGATTTAAGGCAACTGATGCAGTCAAGTAATACTCACTGCATCAGCGCTTAATTTAAGGAGTATGAATCGTTACGGAGTAAGACTCGCCACTTTCTTTGGAATTACTTACAGCGGTAACAACATAAGAAAGTGTGGTTTGTGACGTGACATCTTTCACCACATAGACAAAATTTTCTGGTGAAAGCTCTGCTATCAAAGACTGACTCCCACTTTCATATGCGTAAATTCGATACCCAGTTATATTTTTCTGACTTACCTGTGCACTGGCTTCCCATTGAATAACCACATTGCTACTGCTCATACTGGCACTTACGTTCATAGGAGGGACTATATTCCCCAAGTAGCCCCAAACATAATTCGTTAATGTTTGCCCATCTACCGCAAAGCCCCTTGCACCATTAATGGTTCCTTCACCATTTTCTACTCGGTTAGTGTAATGACCGGTGTATTTCTTTCCGGTGTAAGTGTATTGCGAGAATTTTTCTTTGATGATGTGCTCCATTGGGAATGGCCACATGGGAATATTAGTTTCTTCATCAAAACCGGGCTCACCGTAAAGCGTCCCAGACTGACCCAAGAGTGTCATCACAGTGGCACCGATATCTCCCCCGTCTTTTGCCAGGCCGCTCATATTGGACCCTTTTTCGACACGGGTGAGATATTTAAGGGCCCCACTTGGATTGCCTCCTTGGAGCAAGGGGTTGTCGTAGCTAACATTAAACATGTCACTGTTATAAACAATGCTAGCCCCCGAAAATTCACTAATATTTACAGTGTCGACACCATAACGCTGCACCGCTCTCCCTACTGTTTCATGACCATCTTCCTGGCTAACACCGTAGAACATATTACCATTGGTAAAGTTATGCAAAATACTGTTGGTAATGCCACGGGTGTTTTCGTGATAACCGTTCACAAAGCTATCAGCAAACTCTTGAGAAGCCACATCCCCCATGGTCATATGATTAAACCAGGCGCTTCCCCAAGTCATAATGTAGCGGCTGTAAGGTCTCACATCCCATGACACCACATTCGTATGCTCTACATCGCTATCTCCTCCACCGCCCGACATTTGATCATCCATATTGCCAAATAGAAATGCGCTATTTAGCTGCATGTTCCTGTAGAATTTGGCGCGGGTGTCACCTATGGTAGTGGGTGTTGCGAATTCTCCGGCCAATTCTCCTTGAGTTACAAAATCAGGGTTGTCACCATCTATGGCCAGATTATTCGAAAGCAATGCATCCATAGTGCTGTAGACGGAGTAAGTTCCTTTGGGCTCGTTATGAAAGGTGCCTCTGTCATATCGGGCCACATTACGGCGCCAAACGATGTTTGATGACTGGTAGCTGGTAAACTTATATCGACCACCACCAAATGTGTAATTGTTTTCAAATAATATATCGTCACAACGAAAGGCATTAAAAGGCGATTTGGTATCGCCACTGTCTTCAACCGACAAACCACCCTGTACACCATTACGAATAAATTTAATGTGGTGATGACGATCGCTGCTTTCTGATTTGTTATGGCCAAAGCCAAATACTGCTATCTGCCCTCCTTTAACAAAAAGCCCCTTAAAAGACACATAGGACACAGGCCAGCCTCCGTGTAGACGAATATATGCCCCATCAGTCAATATGGACTGTCCGGGGTGCTGAGACATAATGGTGGTATACACTTCGGCCGTTCCTGAAGGTGGATGCTGCACGGCCCCGCCCAGTGTTAAGCCCATAAAATTTTCACTTCCCGCGTAGGTACCATCCAAAATAACAATAGTGCCACCACTGTTTAGCGCCTTCATTGCCGCTTTAATGGTTGGATAGTCGCCACTTTCACCCACAGTTAGAACCAGGTTTTTCTTCACATGCACAATGAAGTTAGTGTAGATAGTTTGATAAGCATCACTAACCTTAAGCCCCACATGAAAGCTATCCGCAGGCATTTGTGGATCAATATCCCAGGTAATTTTACCTGTGATAGGGTGCACCACCACACCATCCGGCCCAAAATCTTTACTCCAATGCAACACCCCGTTTAAATCATTTGAGTTAGTCACTATGGGTGTGACCGTCAGCTTTTCACCTAACGTGTGATCCACATGTTGACTAGCAATACCTGCAATAACCGGCGCCACTGTTGAACGAGTAACACTCTCTGGATCTACTGGATCTACTGGATCTACTGGATCAACCGGATCTACAGGATCAACCGGATCGACTGGATCAACTGGATCAACTGGATCAACTGGATCATCTGGATCATCTGGATCAACTGGATCAACTGGATCAACTGGATCAACTGGATCAACTGGATCAACTGGATCAACTGGATCAACTGGATCAACTGGATCACTGGCACTTTCCCCATAAGTGATAAACAATTGAGGAGACTTAGCTGAATTTCCGGCATCAAACGAAAATAGATTATGGCGAATATCCCCTTCAGATCCGGATACGTTTTCGATTTTAAAGCCCATGCTACCACCGGCTTGCCAGTCTTCATCGTTCACTATATTTTGAATCAAAAGAGAAATATCAACACTTTCAACGGTCGTAGCAGACTTACTCCAGTTAACACCTGAAGGTAAGGCCACTCGATCTTGAGCCATATTATTTTCAGAAAAAGTCAAAGCAGACATAGGGTCCAATGCAACAATATTTAGGTCTATGGAGCCGGCCTCATTCTGGAAACTCTGAGATGTAAACACCAGCTTCGCACTTAAAATACTTTTACCCGCCGGTATATCGATATTACGAAACATAAGAGACACAACATAATCTCGACCTTGGTTACCTGCGCCTCCAAAACGTATGTTTTCTAAGTCTAATTCCTGACTAGACCAGCCAGAGCCATAATTCTCCCACGAATAACCATCATCTGAACTTTGTAAAATTGAGAATGGGCCAACTGCTATTGGGTCAACTGGATCTGTTGGATCTGTTGGATCTGTTGGATCTGTTGGATCTGTTGGGTCAACTGGAACTGCTGGATCAACTGGATCAACTGGATCAACTGGATCAACTGGATCAACTGGATCAACTGGATCAACTGGATCAACTGGATCAACTGGATCAACTGAATCAACTGGATCAACTGGATCAACTGGATCAACTGGATCAACTGGATCAACTGGATCAATTGGATCAACTGGATCAACTGGGTCAACTGGATCAATTGGATCAATTGGATCTATGGGAACTGGAGGTAGCACCGGGTCAACAGGGGCTTCTGGAACAGGTGTCTCAACAGGGTTAGGGGTGGGGTTCTCTTCCTGGGTTTGTTCGGATTGATTATCCTGCCCTTCTGGTTCTCCTGGACTTAGCTCATCATCAAAATTTATGCACCCTGATAGAGAAACCAACATGATTAAGAATAGGCTTTTCACTACACACCCCTCAAAAATTCACCAAATTGAATTTTTAGTATAAGAGAGATATTCCGATTAAAAACCTGGCCCCTAAAATATGCTGAACCGTTCACAAAAAGAACAGCACCTTAGAGCCTTAAGTACTACATAGAGACCAACTCCCCCTTAAGGGCATACACCATATTCCACTGCTTTATATAAAATCAACCTCCGCTTCACTACAGGTCTAACCACACCGTATTATCGCTTCCATGCACCTTTCGAGCTTACAGAAAAATAATTAACTAATGCCAAAATACAAAACCAGTTCAAAGTAACAAATGAGGTTAGCAACTTGCTTAATGGAATTCTATTCACAAAAGCAAAGCGAGCGCTTAATGGAGCAATTAATAATACCCCAATAAAGGCAAGCATGTATAAAAAGGCCAACTCACTGCCTTGAAGAGCCATAACACAGGCTAATAAAAAGGAAGCCAGGGCAAATAAAGGCGCTAACAGACGGGCTATTTTATGACTAAAAAACTGCCACCAAATTGGGTGGCCTTTAGGCATCACCCACCCAGGAAAGCGGAACAATAGCTGATAATTCCCGCTTAGAGTTCGTATTTTTCTCAACTTTTCTTTATTGGCACAAACAGAAGGGGTATCCCATGCAACAGCACGTTCATCAAATCCCACGTGATAGCCTTTTTTGGCAGCCACCATTGGCACCTGTACATCATCCAGCAGGGTATTTTCTGGCAACTCTTCATAAAGTGAAGACCTTAACATATACAAAGCCCCTGTTACGCCCGGCACACTGGCAATAATGGCTTCCGCCTTACGGATGAACTTTTCATAACGCCAATACCCATCCATACCAGAAGAAAAACTATTTCCCCCCTGGGCTTTGAACATCAGCTCACCACTCACGGCACCCATCTTAGGGTTCTCAACAAACCATGATGCCAAATAAACAAGCGCATCCAGCTCCAAAGATTGACGACAGTCCACCATCATCACTAATTCTGTTCTCACCTCCTTCATAGCCAAATTCAAACCATTTGCCTTGCCTTTTCGCTGCTTGGACCTTATCACTGTAATATCAGTAAATTCACCCAACATTCTTAATGTTGCGTCGTCGCTGGCATCATCTACTACAATGATATTTGTATCTCCACCACTATGCTCTAGGCCCAGTAAATTCCTAACTTTCTTAGCCACATGCGCCTCCTCGTTACATACCACCATCACAATAGAGACGTCCCCTACATACTTTCTAGTAGGCATTACAATTGTTTTACGCTTAGCCAAAAAATACAGACTTAGAGGATATAAGGCGTACACATAAACCACAAACAACAAACAACATATAAAACTTGGCAACATCAGTTATCACCCATTAATTTAGATCGAACATTATCGTAGGTACGATTACCAAGTAGAGCTTTCACTATTTTTAGAACAAGATACTTTGCCTTCAGCTTCATGATTAAAGGACTAAAGGGCTTCAGTGCTGAAACTAAATCATCGGCACTGTAATTTTTTAACACTGCTAATCTAGGTATATGATATTTGAAAGCTCTACCAACACGGCCTGGCTGCGAGTTGGCAATATATTGATACCCCATTTCAAACGCTATCTTTGATGTATTTTTATCAAAGCGCCCACCCGGGGGGGCGAGAATCGTAACAGCCTGGCCAATCTTTTCCTCAATTATTCTTTTGCTCTCTCTCAACTGTCTTTTCAGCTCTTGATTACTACAATCTGACAAATATTGATGATCTAACCCGTGGGACTGAATACTCATTCCCCACTCACATAACTCACTGATTTGCTGCCAACTCATATAATGGGCACTGCCTACTAAATCAGGGTTAATAAAAAAATCAGCTGTACCGTATCCATTTTCATACATGAATTTGCCCGCAATATAATTACTGATATGACCATCATCAAAGGTTACTATACTCGCTCTTTTTAGCTTATTCTCTATAGCTAATTTTAGACTCACAACAGGCCCAACAGAGCCAAGAAATTCTTCAAACTTATCCTTAGAAAAGCTGTAGTGGGGGTCGGCCCAGTCCTTATTATCTAACTCACCAATTGCATGAAACATATAGGCGATCATTCTAATGGCTCTTATTTACTAATAAAGACAGGTTGTCATTTAAATTCTCAACAGCGCTGACCAATCGCTCCATTAGGACGCTGCCCCCCTGAACCTCTGTTTGATTTAGACGAGTAATGGCACTATCAAGTTCCTTCTGAACTTTCACTGCGGGATTATCAATCATCAAATCAGGTAAGATCATCTCAATATCATCCAACCTAGGCTTCTTGTGTTCTTCGGCATATGCACACATTAACAACGCGTCGCATATCTTGTTTATTAACCGAGGCACGCCTTTAGAGTATTCATATATCTTTTCAATCAACGGCTGCTCAAACAATGTATTGGACTTCAGGCCAGACTTTATAAGTCGATACTCAATATATTTTTCAACATCACTTTTTTGCAAACCTTTTAGATGAAAATGTAACTTTACACGCTGCTTGAACTGCTCTGACATGTTAATCATGTGCAAAAATTCTGGCTGGCCTAACAAAGTAATCCGCAATAGAGGGCCATCACTCCCCTCTAAGGCGGCCAACATTCTTATATCCTCAAGTTGATCTTTTGTTAAATTTTGAGCCTCATCAATAATTAAGACATGAGGCATACCCTTTTTGGCACTTTTTATAAGGTATTCTTGAAAGGTGTAAATAAGAGATATTTTATCCTCTTTCTTAGAAATAATATCCACCTGCCTTAACAGGTAATGAAACAGATCATTACCTGACAGATTTGCAAAAGCGAAGTGAAAGCAATTAACCTTTCCTGATATATTTTTTAATAGCCATTTTACCAAGGTAGTTTTACCTGATCCAATTTCACCGGTAATCACCACAAACCCACCAGGCCTCCAAGTGGCGTAGTCCATGTACACAAGTGCCCTAGCATGCTGCTGACTCATATATAAAAAATCATTATCAGGGGTCATTTGAAATGGGTTCTTGTTAAACCCATAAAAATCTAAATACATATCCCTACTTTCCCCCTAGCCTAGTCTTTCGACCATTATATTTAACCAACACACCTATGCTCCATACATCCAATTCCGACTTAATCCTTGTCTTGCTGAAGTTAATGGAAGTTGACAAGCTTCGTGAATTTATTTTAGTCAATGCAATAGTACTTATGTGCTTATAACGCTCATCATTAAAGTTAGAATAATCATAATTTAGTGACATCAAACAATTTAAACACAGGTTTGGATATACCTTTTGATTAATGTCAAAATAAATTAATTCACTATCAGTACTGTTTGAGCCATATATTAGGCTTTGTTCTATAAATCTAATAGACAAGCCTCGTCCACCTAGTTTATATGAATACTCAATGGATTTTGTCGATACCAATGAACTCAAAGTATCGTCATCCACTTTAAATATTAGGTCGTCACTATTTAAGATTGTACTTACGGACCTTGTTGACAATAAGGAAATTCCTGAAGATCTATTCATTTCGTAATCTATCGTGCCAGAATAAATGTCCGTTAATGTTTTACCGTCATCAGACAATCCAGCTTCCATCTTGAAATCAAAGCTCCTCTTATTGGTGGAAAAAAAAATATTATATTGCTTACGACAGGTATTATTCTCACTTGCTACTTCATATTCAGAACACACCCTACTGCTATTTATACCTAACTGAGAGATCGGGGTAATCGATTTTAAAAAACTAACTCTAGAATTAAATTCAGATGTAATCTCATCAATAGAGTCCATATAGGCCAAATTAACGCTAGCCTCAATTAAAAAGCTGTTATTTCGATTAATAATTAGACTCGGACCTGTGTTGACCGACCAAGTATTATCAACCTCACTGAAATTTGAGCTTCGAGTTGAGTTTAGCTCTTCACTTTCTACAAAATCAGTTTTCGAAGTGTATCCATTGTGCCACTTAATGCTTGCCGCTGAAAAAATGTAATCTAATTTCCCACTCGTCTCGACGTAGGATTGCTCATAAAGATAGGCATGCTCATTTAATTCCTCTTCCGATCTTCCAAGGTTAGTTCCAAACTGAAATTGACTATTAAATTGCATGTCCAATCTCGGGGTTGAAGAATTTAAGTCATAGGATCCCGCAAGCCCCAGATTATGTTTTTCCTTTTCAGCACTAGCACTAAGCTCTAGTGCCCCTTCGCCTAACATATAGGACTCACAAACCCCTGACAGCAAGAGCAGTATCCATACACACTTCTTCACTAATTTAGGAACTCGTTAAAGATAGCGCCGGAGAATTTTTTATTTCCAATTACTCTAGCAGCTGCCTGTATATCTTGACTGGAATCTCGTCCATATGGCACAACCAGCACCACTTGATCACATACGTCCATTAATATGCGAGCATCCGCAGACTTTAGAATCGGCGGTGCATCTATAATGATGTGACGATCACTGTACTGGTGCTTAATTTGAGTCATTAAACTATGGAATCTTGGATGACTAAATATCTCATCGCCATCGTTACCCGATTGCCCAAAGGGCAGCACTCTTAGACGCTTAACACCGCTTTCATGAATAACATCCTCAACTTGAATATCCTTTGTAGATATAAAATCACTTATACCCGGTTTATAACCGATGCTAAATACTTCATGAACACAACCCTTCCTTCCATTGCAATCCACAATCATGGCAGTTTTAGCCATATCAAATGCAATAGATGCTGCTAAGTTTCTCGCAAAGAAACTGACTCCAGATCTATCTCCAATTGACGTCACCATCACAACATTTCTGCTACTTATTGCAGTTAACGATGTTCTAAACTCTCGAAATGAATTAACCAGGGCACTGTTTTTTAATTCAGGGTAGATGATTTTATGTTTATTAAGTTCTTCTTTAGTCATCAAATGACTAACCTTCATTTTCTCAATTTCCTCGATAAATGAGGTTCTTTCTCCATCGTAAGAATACAGACTTCCGTCACCCGTTGTTTTCCTAATAGCTTGTTCTAGTTTATTCATCATTAAGCCTGACCCAATACTTTAAGCCACCCAACGTAGCCATACATCGCCACTACGACCACAAAGATAAGGGCAATAAAAGCCAACCAGGAGACGTCTACAATATTCATAGACTTATTACGGTATGCACTGACACCTCCTAAAACCGGCAACCCATTCATTGTTTTTAGAGCTTGCTCCGACTTATACCTACCGTCGATACTGGCCATTAAAAAAGACAAACCAAACGGCGTGAGAAGAGATCCTACCAAACCAAAAATGGCGAAATGTATAAATTGCAGCCCTACCGGTCTAACCGGCACGATTGCTTGTTCCTTTATTTGCAACGTCATACCTTGATTAGCAATATCAATATTCATTGAAACTCTCGCAGACTCCCTCTGCTTAAGTAGTTTTCTGTACAACGCCTGATTGCCATCATAATCCCGAGTCAGTTGTGCATATACAGCCACAGCATTATTTATTTGGCGCGCTCGGGACTTCTCATCTCCAAGTAATTGCCGAGTTTCTTTAACTCGGGTTTTGAGTGCCGCAAGCTCTGTTTTAAACTGCGACCTTTTTGCCCTAAGCTCTTGAAATAATGGGTTTAACTGCCCCCCTTGATTTTGGCTTATTTTGTAAGTTTCATCTTTCCCTATATTGCTCATAGTGGTTTTTAATGACTCGATCTGATCTTTTATAATAATAATGTCAGGGTAAGTGTCCAAATAAGTCATCCTTAACATGTCCAACTTGGTTTGCAATACAGATATTCTCTCTTGAATCTGCCCCTCTCTGGATAAATGAGCAGAAACCTCAGCTTCCCCGGACAATTGCGCATCGATATTCTCCATGCGAATTTGGGCCTCGTTAATGGCTAATCCACTTTGTTCAATAGACCGTTGTAACTCCAATATACGATCGTTAACCACTGCTGAACTGGCTGGATCAGCCCCTAGGTTATTTGACCTAAACTCTTTTAGAGCATTCTCAGATTTCAGCAGTTTTTCGTGATAGTCACCGGCTTGCCTTGCGATAAAACTATAGGCATTTTCACTTTCTCTTTTCTTCTCGTTAACACTTTCAGATATGAATAGATTAGTGAGATTTTCAGCTAACAGCTGTGCCCGCACCGGGTCCACTGATTTATAAGATATTCGAATAAGATTTGAACCAGTATTTTCCACGCTTGTGTTATCTCGAATATCCTCCCAGTAATCTTCTTTTTGCTTATCAGACAACGTTTCGACATCTTCTTGCAAAATATCAAAAATGTAATTCATAGCATATTTATTGAATACAATTTGTTCTGCATTACGGGCGTGATTTTTTATCGAAGTGGCTATGGCACTGCCTTCAAGCAATGGGGTTAAAATATTCTGCTCATCCACCTCTATGATCGAGGATGAAACATACATTTTTGGCCAGTTCCAGCTAACAAATAATACAAATATAGAAAGGCTTATAAACATCAATATACCCAGCTCTTTTCTTTTCCAGGTATCTTTAAAAGTAATAACAACAAGATCTAAAGGGTTAGTAATCATGTGGATACCTTAGAATAACCGCTCAGGGACCGTAATAATATCTCCGGGCAATAAGACATAGTTTGTGTCTAACCGCCCAGAATGAACGATATCTGAGAGGTAAATATCGTACTGAGTGATCGCATCGTTTTCACTGCGGTACAAACTGGCTGCATTAGTGGAAGCAAACTCATTGGCCCCACCCGCCTGCAAAAAAGCATCTAAAACCGTCATCCCTTGCCTATAGGGTAGCGAAGATGGTGAATTCACAGCGCCGGTCACCCTCACCCTGGATATGAACTCATGACTTCTAAGCTGAGTAAGCATCACCGTTACCTGCGGCTCACGAATGAATTTTTCTAATGCCACCTTTATTTCAGCTGCTACGATCATGGGCTCTTTTCCTCCCGCA
>Ga0209290_1001118_pt1 | contig 14274 bp, 10 predicted proteins | sample EN1Hudsemesocosm_2_FD_184632 | JGI IMG/M metagenome (GOLD analysis project Ga0209290, IMG submission 184632) | Methane-oxidizing microbial communities from mesocosms in the Hudson Canyon - EN10B Hudson Canyon (SPAdes) (version 2) | ecosystem: Environmental > Aquatic > Marine > Cold seeps... | reverse complement strand
TTTTCAGTGCCATCCATAACATAGGCGGCAATTCTATATGGCCTAGGATCACGATAAGCAATGTATGGTTTATCAGTGCCAGGCCATGTGTCTTCAGGCGTTGTTCCTTCAGGCGTTGTTCCTTCAGCCGTTGTTCCTTCAGGCATTGTTCCTTCATCTTCAGCTAATGAGTCTAAAACGATTGTGACGCCTAAGTCATCTAACTCAGGTATCCCACAATTTTGAGGTAGAGGGCTTAAACAACTACTTGCTTTAAGTTCTTCTATCTTCAAAATTGCATGATGTTGAGTTGGTTTACTCTTCTCTCCTAGCTTTTTAGTCTTGTTTATTTCTGTTTCTTTATTTGTAATTACTGTCTGAAGGCCCTCTAACAGAGCTTTGTTATTTGCCTCTATGTCTAATAAAGCAGCAATTCGTTCTTTCGTTTCAATAAAAATATCATACTTAGCTTTTGCAAGCGTCTGCTCAAGCGCTTCAATTTGGTCACGGTATTTTTTCAGTTTTTGTGTCACTGATGGCAGGCGAGAAAAGGCTGAACGCACTTTACTATCACTTAGTAATGCAACCTGACGAACAACAGGGAGTTCATCAAAACCTTTTATTTTATACTCATCTCTAATCTTTGTTCGCCACTCCTGGCATGTTTCAGGAACCCCTTTGTTGACCCCTGTACTTTTTGGAAGTGCAACTGACTCCATCGGTTTTGGTATTGGAGCAACGGGCTGAAAACCAGCAAAAGCACCTGCCACAGACGCGACAGTTTTCACTCCATTAACAATGCTTTCACCTAACTTCCCCTCATCTTTGATTTTGATGGAACGGAGTAAACCATTAGACGATCTCGATATAGAAAGATCGCCCCCGGAAAAGAAACCAGGATCCAAAGAAACAGAATAGGACTTGCTTTGATCTGGAAGAGTGAGAATATCCAGCTTTTTAAGTTCTACTTTTTCCTTAACTTTTGAATCGACTTCATAACAAGCCTCTATAAACTTAGAGACGGAATCCTGTGACGTTGCATATGGTAGTTTCGGGTCAACGGCTGATGTAAAATTATAAGCGTTCGTTGTGATTGAAGTTCGTGTAGTTTCAGCACTAATAGCACTATATGGAAGGTAATACCGTAAACCTGAAGCCGTTTGTTCATTTGACGTTTTTATCGAAGTGGCACAGCCGCTAAGAAACAATATGGCGAAAACTAACGTAGCTAACCTATTCATGGATCCATCCCTATCTTATTATTTTGATAAACTGATTTGTTATTCTTATTGACAGCATTAATTCAACACGCAGGTAAACAACGTGCATCAATTAAGCATGCAAACCAACAGTATTAAGAAAATACTTACTTTCAGACTCGCTTCCTTAACTCATTACTGAATCAGGTAATTTTTATTTTGTACATTTTTTACTCTCATCAAAAATTCATGTCAACGAAATATTGGACTGAAATCTGTTCTTAACTTGAGAATTATTCATCTAAGTCGATATTTTCTTAAACGGGATTATTTTACATTCCGTAGAAATTCAACCGGATTAGCTACCTAATACAACCTCTAACGTTGTAATACTCATTCTTAGTTTTAACGATTAAATATCGTTTATTTATTCAAATACTTCATCTGTAAATCTGAGTTATTTATAGTCATAAATATACTCAATATATCTATTCGCGCTTTAGGTGGTGACCACTATTTGCAGGCTGGTTATTCAAAAATTATGTAAGTAGCTTGTATGCACATACGACACTCAAAACTACGGATACTTACCTTAAAGGTCACCGTGTGGAGTGGTCAGAATGCGAAGCAGAATTGAGCTTAAAATCAGCTCTGAAAAGGTAAAAACATGAATTTATTCACCGAAAATACACCGAAAGGAAAATACCGAAAAAACTGAGGCTTGTAAGATAATGATTTTAAGAGGCAATTTGGTAGGACCAGGCGGATTCGAACTGCCGACCCCTACCATGTCAAGAGACTTTCCGGCCACAGATAAGCTTCTGATCTTATTAGATATTAACCATATAAGAAGGCGTATTTAGCGCACCATTCGTACTCTAACGAAATCAAAAGCTTACAAACCTATATTGCTAAAATATTCGGCTTACTTCAATAAACTAACGTATATAGTTTATTACCTGTTTAAAACAAAAACGGCTCAAAGTGTAGAACCCTAGCCACCGCTGCGCTTACCTCCGTTAGAGTGCTCGGAAATGGGAATCAGTTATTTCAGACTTATCTACTCCCGCCCACGTACGCTAATAAAAATGCACAAAAAAATGCACGACATCCTAGATACCAAAGAGTATCTATTTGATCATTTGAATGTCGTTATAGTAAATTTATTCGGGCGAATAAGGTCATCAGTCAAATATTTAGCAATGAATCTGCCTTTTTCTGTAACCTCAATATAACCATCTTTATGAATGCCTGCGAAGCCATGCTTCAGGGCATATTGTTGCGACTTACAAAAAACATCAAGCTTCTTTGGGAGCTGACAGGATGAATCTTCACAAAACAAAACCCAAAAGTGATACCGCACTTGTTCAAGTTTTATTAATCCACTTCGTATTTCGTCACACCAAAATCTACGAAAGACTATTGTTTTTCCCTTCACCCAAAAATTTTCAGTATCATCCTCTAACTCCTTAACTATAACCCTAAGATATATTGACACCATTCTTCGTATAGTAAGTTTTCCAGCCCCTTGTTTGTGAAGTTTCATTCTTCTTACGAACTTTTGATACCGCATTTCTAATCCCCTCTATTAATCCAGACTGGAATTATAACGGTTCAAAAAAAAGCAATTAACGCGCGGGGCGTTAAAAATTAACGCCCCGCGCGATAAGAGTGTGTCTAGGAGGGCCATTTTCTATAATTTATTGATATTTCACATCGAAACCACGTCAAGCTTCTTTAAATATGTACGGGAGAAAAGCTGAAATGTGCCATTAGCTGACATTGAACACTAAAGTTATTGTGCCGTTTTAGCCCGTAAATAAAACGCTGTGTGATTGAGTTTTACTAAGAAAATTCGGCCATATGAAACATCTTGTGAATGTTGGCTATGAGTTAAAAGCACTACTTATTAGATCGTCAGTAAACCACTAGTAAAATCCCGAAAGCGATACCTTTTGATTCCTTAAAGTCTTAGCTAAATTAGCTCCCCGTAATTATGAACTTAAGCAAACATATTCATGTTTTATGCAAAAGTATGACTAAATAACTTCTCTCATGCAGATAATTTACCGGACTATGCAAAAATAACAAGTGATGATAAAGCACTGTTAATCGCGCTAATTAAAGGCCCACACACCACAAATAAATTGAACTATTCGGAAACAGATATAGGCAAACTTTAGGGTAAAATAAGCGCTAAAGCGCTAAAGCATCTCAATCGTTTTCATCGGAACAAATAAGCGCATTGGGTCATCAGTGAATGGCAAAAACATATCAAATCGTTTGTAAAACTCCTTAGCCTCTTCATCAAGAATATCCAAAATAAGTCCGTAAGCGGGTAATCCTGAACCACTTAGTTTTACTGCATGCCGAAGCGAATACACAAGAGCTTTTGCTCCCAAACCTATTCCCTGATGCTTTTTATCTATCGCTAATCGAGCTAACATGATTACAGGTAAGGGATAAGCCGGTAGACTTGTGGTGGCAGGGATTTCACTTCGAGATACGGTAGAAGCGGCTAATGTGTAATATGCCGCAATTGTTTTTTTATCAGACTGACTTTTCTCTTCGAGAACATACGTTCGACTAAGACCTAGCTTGCTATGTTTTATTGAATGTCGATTAAGAAATTCGTTCATTGAAGGCTTTCCACAATCAAACGCTTTAAGATCGTGTTGTCTTTTATTGACCGGAAAAAAATCCTGCTCTAATGTCAACTAGAACCCCTCTGAATCAAGGCGGTTCGCAGCCTCTGCAAGCTTCTTACTCGGCGCTGGTGCTGTATCGCATACTTGAATAAAATTATCGAACTGTTGATTTGCTAGAACAATCTCATTCTCAGATTTTAATCTCTTTGGGGCGTCCGCTCTAACAAGATTAGCTAAATAGTCAGTAAGAGTGATGCCACTTATTAATGCGGCCCTCTCAGCCAATATCTTTAACTCTGAAGGAAATCGAGCCTCTATTCTCTCTGTTTTACTTGCCATGGTATGTTTACCTCCGATCAGTTCAATAAATAATAACATACGGCAGATGTACGTACAACAACAAAAGAGATTTCTGGTGGAGAGAGGTAAAATGAAAGAATGGAGCGCACTGTTTTTTGAGCAAGCCTGACTACCTAATAGTCGAATTGAAAACTTATATGGAGTGATTGAGCTACAACTTTAAGAAAAAGCCATTTCGTTAGTTGGCAGAGCTAACGAAATGAGTGGTAGCACACTACCTTTTAGATCATTAGGCAACTACGAGTAAGGTCCCGAAAGCGAACCATTTTGGTTTCCCTAAAGTCTTAGCTAAATAGGCTTTCCGCAAGTATGGCTAATGGATTTTATGAAGCAAACGCATTCATTCTATATTCGAGAGTAAGGCTCAATAATTTCTCTCATAGCGGTAATGTTGTTTTTCCAGATCATTAAGTCATTGCCCAACCCTTAATATTCTTCTTACCCTTAAACTTGCTAATATTCTTTTCTCCTGACATCAAAAACTCCAAAAATGGTTTATTTTGAAACCGGCATGTCTGCATAACTCCCAACAACACCAAATAGCTATTCATCCCAGACTCAGAAAAGGAGCCCGATATTTTTCTCTGAACTGCCAAGTGCCTTAGCGCTCTTTCTGCCATGTTATTATTCCAAGGAATCCCATCCCTTTCCAAAAAAACAAAGAGACTCTGCCTATAACGCAACAATCTTTTCTGGTATTTTTTTACCACATCAGATTTGTATTTTTTTTCATTAATGTTGTTCTTGTAAAAAAAATCTACATATTTCCTGAACTTATTGAGGTTACGTTTTTTAAGGCCATATATTTCAATAGCATCAAAAATTGGGGATAGTATGTCTCGTAAGGCTAATACAAATTGTTCAAGCTCAGAGTCAAAGGGCGACTTTCGAAGGTCATCATTAATATCTCTAATTAAATGCACCCAGCACTTCTGCTGCTGACAATCAACTGCATCATATCCAGCAAAAAAATCAGAGACCAGCACACCAGAAAAACCTTTTAGAATTTCGTGAGTAATACTCGAATCTCGAGTAGGTGTTAGCCTAAAAATGACATTTTCTCCATCAGTAAACACCCATACATACTGAATCTTTCCTTGAATATTAATAAGGGTCTCATCAGCATGTATCTTTGGACTGTTTAATAGCATTTTTAAAATAGCTCTTTCCGTTTGTTTGTGAGCATCACAAACTGGCTTAACGAGCCGTTCAACATTACTATAGCCAAGCTCTAGATTAAATGTATCCTCAAGAAGCTGTGATATTTTTCTAAAAGGAAGCCTCATAGACAGCCTTTGGTAGACAATCCAAGCCTTTAACCCTGCCCCATACTTGGCTCCTTTTCCTAATTCCCTTAAACCAGGCGGGCTATGTCGGTGACTACACCTTGGGCAACGACCTTTATACCCCCAATACTTTATGACTAATTTCTTCAATCCTTTAGGGGTATAAATCAAATCAGTAAGAATTGTTTCTGCAATTTTACTGGTATGCTTTAAAGCACGCTTGTGTATTGGGCAAATTCGGCCCCTAGCCACTCGAACCTCCTTATCAATTTGTGACTTTGATATCTTTTTCGTATTTACTTTACTCTTAGAAGATTTTGCTTTTTTTTTTTTTCTTGTGGTTATTTTTAATTGTTCATACCTACCATGAGCTGACTTTAAAATAGCATCGAAGTCCTTAACTATCCGACTTCCGGTACTATTAAGTAGCTGATCACTTACATTAATATCCATCACATTTGGCATGACTGAATCATGAGAACATATAGTGCTAATGATGTGTTTTAGCTTCTTTAAATTTATGCAGTCTTCTTGATTATAAAGAATCAAATCATCACGAAAGCTAGGACCATGGGTTTCATCATAAGCTGAACGTAAAACAATACTATTCAAACCACTTGCATTATCATCAGTCCAGCTATACCCAAGGTAAGCACAAATATCTTTTAGCTTGTTAGTGTAAGTTGGAAAATAAATTCTCCCGAAAATATACGAATTTAGATTACAAAGCCTCCCCAAAACATTATCGACCACAGTTTCATACCGACCGCCTAGCTCCTTAATAACTTTATTCTCATAATTTCCATAGTGAAATAAGGGGGCATCAGGATAACAGTCAATAATTTTAAGAAAACTTAACCAGCTCTGCTTTTCATCCTGTTTTGTATTTGACCAAAAAGGGTAATATTTATGTGAACTTGATGATGATACATACACTCCCATTAAATAATGAAATTTCTGTTCAGGTAACGACTCAAAATCAACAAATAATTCGATATCATTATGCGGCGGCTCTATAAGCTCAGTGGTGTATATTTTTTCAGTTCGAAGCGCTAATGCTTGTAGCTCATATTGATGTACTGGCTTACGCTCCCCCCAATAACGCGAACGCCTTCTTCGACATTTAAATAAGAAAGAAAGCTGCTTAACGGTGAAGATTCCTTTTGATTCAAATTTCTGTTGCACTTTAGGCGTCATTCGCCCTAATAAGCTAATACTGTCATCTTTTTTCGCAACACTTAAACAATGAGCTTCAAACGGACAAATCTGGCAATGCTTGTTAAACGTAATTTGTGGTATCTCAGATTTAGACTCAATCCACTCTTGTAATTCATTTATTATTGGAGTGTGTATATCTTGGTCTATACGAATAGATCTATTCTCACCATCAACAAGTATGATGGTTGCTTTTGTAGATTTACCTCCTTGAACTTGGTCAAGTACGTGCCCAATAAAATGAGCTTTCACTCTATCTGCGGGAATTATTTTATTTGACGGTACGAAAATTAAAGGCTCAAACGGTTTTCCTCCTAGTTTGGATTTATCCTTACCTTTAAACAGATGGGTATTTTGTACTATTAAGCTTCCAGTGCTAGCATTTACATTTCTAATTGCATCAGCGTCACCAAGTGACTTAAATGATACAAATTCTTGATGCTTTTTAGATCTGAAAAATTCATGTTCAGAATTCTTTATTTTTTGACGCATTAAAGCGGCATAGCTTTGTTCATATCCCTCAGGGTAATTAAATAAAACCTGATAAGATTTCCGATGACAGATGGGGTACGACGAAACAGCAATTTCGGTTATTAAAGGCTTAATTATTTTCGTACCCCTCTGCAACTAATTACAAACATAGTCGCTTTGAACAGAAGTTCAAACATATGGATTAGTTTTGCATTACTACAGTTAAGTTTTTACTTTTAGTCCACCTAGTCCCTTTCAAACCATCCATTAAATTGACTAATAACACTTAGTCCCTGAAACGAAGAATGTGCTATCGTTTCCAATAATATTGCCGCCCACCAGACCAAATTTGTTATGAAGATCACTGAACTAAAAAAACGCCTCAAAAGCTCAACTAAAGAACAATTAGTAAGTGACATAGCCGACCTCTTCAAGAAGAATGAATTTGTAAAAGACTATTTTCATTCTAAATTTGGTGATGACAATAGCCATTCAATCCTTTTGAAGCACAAAGCTATTATTGAGAATGAATTTTTCCCTAGCAAAGGGGAAGGAAAAGTTCGACTGTCAGTTGCTAAAAAAGCTATTACCGAATTCAAAAAAATATCCAATGACAAGTCTTTAATAGCAGAACTTATGCTTTTTTATGTTGAAAATGGTGTCAGCTATAGCAACTGCTACGGAGACATTAACGAACAGTTTTACCTGAGCATGGAAAGTATGTATGAACGAACCTTAGATTTTATTACTGACAATAATTTAATCGATATATTTAAAGGACGATGCCGAAAGATAGTGGACGATACGGTAGATATAGGCTGGGGTTTTCATGACCAGTTATACGACACGTACCTTGACTACATAGAGTAGTAGCCACAATTATTTATTCGAGCTTACACATAGAACACCCACCTTGAAATACTATCTATACGCAGGGTTTTTACAAGCATTGCTATCCGCAAACACAGGCTTAACCACCTCCTCCCCCCAAATTTTATTTCCTGCTCTTTTAGGGTTCTGCAAAAAAGCCTGATTCCTTTCGGTAAAATAACAATCTATAGCTTTTTTGCACTCATCTACAGACTGGTAGTTGCTATTGTGTATTATAGCCTTCGCCATACCACTAAAAACTGACTCAATAACATTCAAGAATTGTGCGCTCGATGGTAACGGAGCCAATTCTACAGTTGGCGTACCATGTGCTGCCCTATACTCAGCGCTATTAATTTCGTCAATTTTCTTATCCAAAGCCTTTGAAGCATGCCATGATGCTGCATCCCATGAAAAATAGATTCGTTCTTCTGATTTATATTCCTCCAATAATACAAGTAACAGTTTAATCATTTCTTCAGTATTTTTTTTATCCGAATAAAAATGAGTGACTTGGTTTTTAGACAGTTCTAATGCAGCAGTACATATTAAACTTCCCTTACTTATTTGATATTGAGGCACTGTTTTCATTTCACCTTTAGGTGCGTAACCTCTACCACCTCGAACTTTTATAGCTACAGGGCCGTACTCGTCGATTGAGAAAAATTTCTCGTTTGACTTTAGATTCGACAAAATACGTTTGATATTATTTAGCTTCTCCCGGTAATCCGGGTCTGGACTCGTCAATACTATTTTGGCTCTTTTAAACGAATAACCTTTTAATCGAATGTATTTTGACACAGTGCTCATTGAAATTGATTCACCATAATATTTCTTATAGGCCTCAGCTATAGACTTTAAACTCCATGAACTCCGGTTAATATCATGAAGTGACGGTGACTCGTGCAATAGCTTCATAATATTTTTCGACTTTTCCTCAGTCCTTTTTTTAACCTTATCGGGTACCTTTCTTGTTCGCCTTAAATCTACCCCTGCTAACCCATTAGCCGTAAATTTAAAAAACCACTTTCTAACTGTTCTTATTGATCGATCAATCTTTTTGGCTATATCAGAAATTTTATCTCCTCTGTAAAGCCCCAATATAGCTACAGATTTCTCCCACTTACTTCTATCTATAGACCGCTGCCATTTCCGCAGAAGCCTTAGGTCATCGGCAGTTATTTCATTAATTTTCCACTTATATTGTTTTGCTACGTCGATCCCGTTAATTTTGCGCCACTCTTGATACCTTACGCAAAACATCGTGTATGAGTAGGCTGATTCTTCTGAAGCTGAATACTCCTGCCACAATAATTTCAGATTGTTACCCCTAACTAATAATTTTTGATGCAAAACAGGGAAAAGGGGCTGAAGCCGTTCTAATTTGATAGTCGCTTTCGGCGGGATATATTCCGACCTTAATTGCGTCACCACATCTTTGACGTCAAGAAACATCAAGTCAGTGTAGGTAAGGCTCGACTTCTCGTAATAGCGCACATACTTAATGACTGTTCCTCGTGCAAGATTCAAAGCCTTGGAAATTTGAGCCTTATTCATCCGATGCAGCGCATAATAATTTAATATTTTGGAAATATTCCTTGGAGACAATCTAGCGTTAGGCATGAAAGATAGTTCCTCGACATGAATTGACTTAATTTCTAGCTGGCCACGAGCGAATCAATTTGAAGATAAATCTATTATCAAAACATAGTTTCACTTATTTAAATCTGCGAATGCGACTTAAATAAGTAATTCAAGTATAGAAGAAGAGAAATATTTTCTCAAAGAATACGAGGGGTGTAGTCTCCGAAACCTTAATTCGCGCAATAAAGCAGTGTTTTATAGCTTCCCATTTTATTTGGCTGTTAAATGACCGGCATGAGAGAAATTATTGAGTCAAACGCTCGCATAAAAATTGAACCTGTCGGATCAATAATCTACTTACCATACTTGCGGAAAGATAATTTAGCTAAGACTTTAGAGAATACAAAAGGTATCGCTTTTGCAGGTTCGCCATCAGCTTTCCTCGAACTCAAAAGGTTATGCTTTGGCTATGAAACTCGTAAGATTTTGACTGCCGAAATAGTATCGCTAACGGTTGTGGGGGCTGAGGGTTAAATACCCTCGGCTACCCGATTATACCTATTTTAGCTCTAATTTTTGCTCCCCTTCTTCAAAAAGCTTTTTTGGAAGGTCATAAAAAACTTGTTTAAGTGCCCAAAATGGCGCACCGATAATAACCCCACCAATAGATCCGCCTGCAAAAACTGTTACCCAAAATGAGACCTCTGCTGTATCAGATATCCGATCACCCGTTACAAGAGCACTAGCGGAGGTGACAAGAACAACTGGTACACTAACTACAGCTCCTACTATAGCCCCAGCACCAAAGCCTATTGCTGCGGGGTACGTTACGAAAGCATTATCACTATCTGAAAATGGAACAGAGATCATTTTTCCTGTAGCTAATACTTCCTGCGCATTCAAAGAAACACAAATAAGCACTAACAAATTCAAAATTAATTTCATAAATTTCAAACCACTTATTAGGTATAGACATAATGGACCGAGCTGCGTAGCAGCGAAGTTCAAGCCAGCTTGCTGGCGATCATTTATGTACTGGTTATAAGGCATTTTCTATTTCGTCGAAATAGGCCGATATTGAGCTACCCATCTCAGACAAACATTGTTCTGAAACTTCAATTTCAGCCCGTTTTCTTGTTTCCGACATATTCGAATCAGAACTTATTACCTCAACAATATGTTTTTTGGTAATTACATTGGTATAAGGCAATATACCAGTTTTTGTATCAAGCACCGCAACTTCACAAGAAGCAAAAGCTTTGACTTGGTTTTTTTGGAACAAACGATAATTCTCAAATATATCACTTTCAATTTTATAAATGACTAATAAGTGAGCTTGCATTCTTACTGCCGCCTCTCGCATTTGCGGGAGACTCATTTTTTCACCCGATATAAATGAGGGTAAAATTACGACATTCTTAATGTTTTTTGCAATAAGTAATTTGCCAGAAAGAACGTCAACATAACGCTGCTGCAAATCAAGATAATCTTCCGACCGCCAATAGTTATAACCGTAATATCTAACACCCACCCCTGTATTTGTAAGTTTTAGCAGGGCAACTCTAGAGTGATCAGGGAGAGAAATTTTACCTTCTAATATTTGTTTAACCGCATCATTTGATAATTGAGAGCTATCTGACGTAAATAAGGATGTAGATATTTCTTTTTTCTGCTGATAAATATCTTGAGCATGGTAATTTTGTTGAGGGACGGCACAACCTACCAAAATAGATAAAATAAAGACTGAGATTAATAGTTTCAACTTAGCTCCTTGTAATTTTCTATGACTTGGCCTTACCCATCAAAATTAGACACACCTAATTTTCTTGCGGGTTTAATAGGATTGTATTCTACTTGATTTTGTTTTTCATAATGTCTGGTTTTGCGAAATAAATACGTGATGTGCTTCAAGAAGGCGTCAGGTTTCACATAATAATAAATAAGAGTCCTTGTAGTTTTTGCATCACTTTCTCAACAAGCGAAAGGTATCGCTTTTGCAGTTTCGCCATCAGCATCCCCGAACTCAAAAGCTATCGCTTTGGCTATCAACCTCGTAAGATTTTGACAGGCGAAATAGTATCACTAACGGGCACAGACCTATCAATTCTGTATTGAACCTTGGCAGCGCTAACTAGGAGTGTTGCGTTACCTATCAGGTCACCAGAAAACCAAAGTAAATTCTCGAAAGCGATAACTTTTCGAAACCTAGGTATGATCATCTTCAGAGGTTCAAAGTCGCACTAAGAAGACGCTCAACGGGATAGATTAATTCAGGATAATTCAGTCGATTTGTAAATTAACGCTTAGCTAAACGGCGTAGTAATAATAATGACTTTTTTGCGTGTCTTTGCGAAAAAGGTGACAGTATTACGGAGTCCGTTTGAACGCTTTATATTTATTAAGTATGAATTTTTCACTTTTGCCAATAACTTGAGTCACTTTTGGGGAAACTCTCTGCTTTATCACCAAATCATATTTAATTGGCCAACTGAGATCTATAAGTGTGTGTTTTGAATATTCTACATACCTGTCTACAGGAGTACTCCATACAACATCTATGATGCCCTCTGGCTCATCCAAAATGCACGGTGAAGGCTCACCATAACGATCACCTGGCCATGCAGTTACCGACTGTTTTTCTATTACAGTGTCAAATAAAACAGCACAGTCGTAAAAACCTTTAATTTCGTGAAAGTTCTCTATTTTATAGTTTGCTTTAACTTTTAATTTTGAGATTCCATTTTTGGGCTTATTAACTTCTTCAATTGTGATATCACTAATTTCAGCTTTACTGATTCCAAAACTATCAAAATCAATTTCATCAAACACTGATTTTGTAGCACAACCTGTGACTAAAAAAATTAGGAATAGCGTGATAATCCTCATTATTTGTCCTTAAATTTAACGCTCGCGTAAAGCGCGCGAGGTACGAGCGTCGATTTTGACGCGTTTGTGTACGCCCAGCATGGGCATGAACTAATGAGGTGAAAGTCCTCTGTAGAAAGGTCACCATCCTTAGCGATTAATCTCGCTATTAGATGCTAACTACTAGCGAATGGCAAGGGCTTAACCGCGAGGTTGGGTCCGGAGGAAGCCGCTAGCAAAACTGCGAGCTGATGAACAAGAACATCATATGAGGCGTAGGCTGAAGGCGAGTTGGCACAAGACGACGAAGCCATGTGATCTAACGGCCACCGTAAATGATGCAGCAGTGCAGTGAAAGTTCATGTCCTTATCTGGGGAGATCTGCTTAACACGCGATCGGTCCATAACCAGTAAGGTTCTGGTATAGAAATACCTTGGCTCCTTGGCACTCATCAACCAAGGGGAGCGAATAAGATGAAAACCGATAGCGCTAGCAGGGGCAACCTTGTGGGTGATTAAGCAGAAGTCAGCAGACGGCATAGTAGCCAAATGCCCAGCGTAATGGCTGGGACACGGTGAAGGCCTGAACATTTAGTTGAAAAAGGAGGAGCCATGACAGACTTGAATACACGAACACCGTCCGGTGATGACGTGACTCAGCGTGCTTTCATGAAGCCAGCCTTTAGCGAAGATCTATTCGAGCAAGTCTTGCGGCCTGAGAACATTCAAGCAGCATGGAAACGCGTTCGAGCCAATAAAGGGGCCGCTGGCATTGATGGTATGACCATTGATGCATTCCCCGCTTGGGTAAGATCAGGTGAATGGAAAGTGGTAGTGGAGGAACTGGAAACAGGTCACTATTACCCCTTTCCGGTCAGACGTGTGGAAATAGATAAGCCGGATGGCGGTAAACGCCAGCTGGGTATTCCAATCGTCACTGACCGCGTGATTCAGCAAGCAATTGCCCAAGTACTTACCCCCATTTTCGATCCCGACTTCTCGGACAATAGTTTCGGGTTCCGTCCAAACCGAAATGGGCAGCAAGCGGTGAAGCAGGTACAAGGCATCATTAAAACGGGACGCCGTTTTGCAGTCGATGTTGACCTGTCTAAGTTCTTTGATCGAGTTAACCACGATTTATTGATGACGCACCTTGGCTACAAAGTGAAGGATAAGCGACTTCTTAAATTGATTAAGCGTTACCTCCGAGCGGGGGTTATCGATAACCTGCTCTATAGTGAAAGTCCTGAAGGTGTTCCGCAAGGTGGGCCTCTTTCGCCACTACTAGGGAACATCATGCTTGACCCACTAGACAAAGAACTTGAGAAACGAGGCCACAAATTCGCCCGCTACGCAGATGACTTTACGATCTTAGTGAAGAGTAAGCGAGCCGGTGAACGTGTGCTTCATAGTATCAGTAGATACCTGCAACGCCGTTTGAAATTAATCGTTAACACGATCAAAAGCCGCGTCGTTAAAACCAATGATAGTAAATTCTTGGGATTCACTTTCCGAGCAGGAAACATTCATTGGCACCTGAATACGTTTAATTATTTTAAACAACAAGTTCGGGATCTAACGAATCGCAACTGGGGTGTATCAATGCGATACCAACTCTTCAAGCTGAGCCAGTACTTACGTGGCTGGATCAATTACTTTGGTATTGCCAAAGGCTATCAACTCTGTGTCGATCTGGATCACTGGATTCGTCGTAGAGTGAGAATGGCTTACTGGCGACAGTGGCGGAAACCACGAACCAAGGTAAGAAACTTGATGAAACGAGGCGTGCATGTGAAG
>Ga0209290_1001117_pt1 | contig 14298 bp, 15 predicted proteins | sample EN1Hudsemesocosm_2_FD_184632 | JGI IMG/M metagenome (GOLD analysis project Ga0209290, IMG submission 184632) | Methane-oxidizing microbial communities from mesocosms in the Hudson Canyon - EN10B Hudson Canyon (SPAdes) (version 2) | ecosystem: Environmental > Aquatic > Marine > Cold seeps... | reverse complement strand
GCCGGTACACACCTTTGCTGGGTCTTCGCCGGTAATATTGCCCAGCATAGTGCCTGGAAAATTTCCGCTTTGATCAACCACATCACCGGCCCCACTCCAGCTGCCTTCATCGAACCGGTATTGAGCCACAGCAGCGGGACAAGTAGCACTGGCGTGGGCACCAAATGTGACAGTGGGTTCATTAATGGGGCAGGCACGAGATCGAATGTCGATGTTGCTGGTATTGTAAGTGGTAAAACTGCCTCCTGGTTTTTGAAACTGCACGGTAATGCCCCCGTCACAGCAACCCTCGGCACCGATGACTTCAAGCTTATGGTAACCTTCTGTTAATGTAATAGTGCCTTGCAACACATCGCTATGCCCCCAACTATTCGACCACCACAAATCATTGAGCCAGTCTTCCTCCAACGGCACACCGTTTACATATAAACCACCACCGCCACCAAAGTCGGCTCCGTAACGCACCCCCCAACTGCCTTCCTCACCAGCCTGTACCTGAAAATAGGTTTCACTGTAGGCGATAAAATTACTGCTTGCACCAAAGGTGGTTTCATTTTCTATGCCGGTGAAGTCGGTGATAAAGGTGCAACCGTAACCGGCGGTGGAATCATTACCGGCATCAAACAGTGAAAAGGCTTCGCTGAGGTTATCCGGGTTCCCGCTAGAATTACGGGTGTGAAACTTTATACCCGGTTCGGTGAAGGTAAAGGGTACGTTGGCCAGGGTATCGGCAAATTCGTTACCATAATATAAATAAATATCCCGGCTGGCATTGGCCGACAGTGAACTGAAAAGCACCCAGATGGTGGCGGTTTTGTTGGTTTGGTCCCAGTCTTCCACCCAGTAATTCATTAACGTTTGGTCGTCGCTGTCTACCACTCTGAAATCAAATCCATTATTCGTCCAGCTGTAACTGCCGTCCAGGGACGCCCCGCTGAGGGTGAGTTTAACTTGATAATCCGTGAGAGTATTACCCGAGGTTTCCTGCACCGTCACTGTGGTTCTATGGGGCCAGGCACAACTCCAATAGGCTAGGGTTTGACTTGTATACAGGCCTGCCATCAATATTAATAAATATTTAATCGCCCAGCTCATGGCTGTAACCGCACTTGAATGATGCGCGTGGCGGTATCAATGCCTTCACCACAGGTGGCGCTGCTGGTTAATGTAAAATAATTCACGCTGTCCACGGTTTGGCTAGAGCAGCTCACATTAATATTGCAAAACGACATGCCCGCCGGAGTCAGTGCGTTAATAAAACTATTATCGCAGGTGGGGGTTGTTACCGATGTATTCAGCACATACATAGCGGCGGTTTGTGCGCCGCTTTCGGCGGCATAAAAGGCCGACATGGATAACCATTCACGCCCATAGGCGGCGGCATTCATTTCATTAATTTGATTAATGGCGGCCACGATCATCACCATGATCACAATTAAAAATAACGCCGAAGGCAAACCCAGCCCCTGCTGTTTTCGATAATTTCCCGCGGTTATTTTGGTAATGTTTTCAGGGCACATTTCTAATTTGCACCTCCTGATTCACTACCAGGCTTTCGCTGCTATTGCTGTTAATAAATTCCATTTGAAACGACACCACCGCGTTACGGCGAAGACTACTGGGTAAAAAATTAAACACCACCGAACTTGCTTGCAACTGATCACTCACCAGTAATCGATTAGGCACACTAGTGGGCAATGCCGCCGCTAAATTGGATACGTCTCCCACAAACCCATAGTTACGATAAAAATAAAGCACAGAGCCCACCTGACAAAAAGCCACAGGTTGTGAAGTAACAAATAATCTTTGCAGGGGTGAGCCCAATAAAAATTGAAAACTGGCAAAAGTAAAAACACTGGCACCGGCATCTGGCGTACCGATTACCGCCACCTGATTGGTGATATAACCACTGGCCAGAGTATCGTTATAAACGCGATTAATATCCCCCAGAGGGTAAATGGCCAGGTAACCGGTTTGTGGCAGGGCGGCATCGATGGGCACGGCTTTCACTTGAGTTAAACTGGCCACCGACCCCAGAATAGGCGCCTCGATATATTTAGTGGCGGCCAATACTGGAATAAATTCCACACAACTTTGATCGCTATTGGTACGTACCGAACCAGGCAAGGCATCACGCACCAAGCGTGAAATTTTTTCATTGGCGATGGTGGCACTGGAGGCGAGTTCAGAACGACGCACCGTATCCACATATCCTAGAGCGCTGTAACTAATAAATTGCACACTGCCCACAGACAACACCGCCAGAATAACAATCACTATGATGATCTCCACCATAGTGAAACCCGACTGAACGGCGCGCATTAAAAATTCCCCTTTAATGCCACTACTATGTTCGCGCCTTCTGTAACATTAAATCTCAGTATTGACGGTAACCACCCCATTAAAAATTTCCCTTGTATGCGGTGACACTGCGCACCTCACCACTGGGCACACTAATGCTCACTGTGATGCGTTTGGCCAGACTCGTGTCTGTTAATAAACTGCCGTTGCTGGTGCCCAATTCTGTGCCGGCACACAATACGGTTATGTCCACCTGATAGTTGCTGTACTTGGCCATGCTGATGCCGCTGTCGGTTAACAGCGGCGGCGCATCCGACACCCCGTGATAGTCGTCCACATCATCAAATAGCGCTCGGGTTTGCCCTTCATTGGATTGAGTACAGGGGCTGGCCGCCAGTAACACTTGCCCACCTCCTAGAGGCGTTGTGTCATCAAATCTTTTAGCCAGAATTTCATCAAGGTAAGCTTGGCTTAACTCCAACGCTTTGCCCTCCCACATGGGTTGTGCACTGCGCCCGATGCCGGTGGTGAGTGCCGAGAGTAAGGCCGACAAAGCGATGCCCAATACCACTATGGTGATCACTAGTTCAATTAAGGTGAGGCCGGTTTGCTTATTAGATTTTAATGCAGGGGCAGGGGTAGACATATGGGTCCCTACCCAGGGGGCAGATTGTGAAAACTTTAAGGTGTGTTGTGTTTTAGGGTTGGCATGATCCGCCATAAGCATAACCACTGGGACTGATGCAAAGTTCTATCGCTTGGCTGGCCACAAAACACAGGCGCACATTACTGTTTGCCTGTACTCGGCTAGCATCCACTCGATCGCCATAACCGTTTAAGTAAAACACTAGGGGGAAGGACGCCTGGGGCAAGCTGGCACAACTGCCTGCAAAATCTGTGGTGCTGGTGCGCAACACCACATTGTGGCGCTCAAGGGTAATGTTATTAAGCTCGCTGCCCCCCTGGGCCAGGATCAACTCCCATTCACTGCTGCCTTGGGTAGCGGTAAAGGTTAGTAACTGGCTGGCATTCTGCCTTAATAACGCCAGCTTTTGCCCTAAGCGAAAGCCGGTGAGCCATTGATCTGCCACCAGACGGGCGTCATAGGCCTGGGTGCCACTTAACATGCCTATGCCCACCGAACTGACGATAGAGATGAGTATCATCACTATTACCAGCTCGATGAGGGTAAAACCCTTCATCTATTAGTTACATTCATCAGGGTCAGTGGCTAAGTCCCAGGTTCCCGTGCCCGAAGTAGGTTCAAAGGCAGGCGGCGCGCCACCCCCTGCCGATTGAACATAGGTAAAACACAACACCCCTTGGGCAGCGGCTTTCACCAGCACACTGGCCTTAGTGGCCACCGTGGTGGTATCAATCACAAAACCATCCAGCCCTGCCAAGTCAGCCAGGTTAGCCACCGCTGGGTAACCATTTACCAGAGTATAATTGGTGCCTTCCAGGGTAATGGTGCCGGTACTACCGCCAGCCAAATCCGCTGCATGGGCGATGGCGGCAGCTGACTTCACCCCGCCCAATGCCCCTTCTATGGTGGCGGCCTCGGCATCCGAGGTGAAGTCGGCAAATTTGGGCAAGGCAAACGCCGATAATATGCCCAAAATCACGATGACCATGATGAGTTCGATGAGGGTAAACCCGGACTGACCGCTTCCTTGGGGCCCTGATTTTTCACACCCGGAAATAACATATCTCAATGTCATACTGCTCTCCTTGTTAGCTGGCAAACGAGCACACCTCGGCTGCCAATGTCGATCTACTTTAAGTCTAGTTCACAAAATCGTAACCACAGAACCCGATTGCAAATTATATTCAATGGCGCTGTTAGCATCGTTCAGAGCATAGGTGTATTTACACACCGAGCCACTGGGCAACGACACCCAATAATCTGTGGAGCCATCATTTTGGGTTGAAACACTGGGAGCACTTGCCACCAATAACGAACGCCACAAACGTACACAGCGGCCGGTATCCCCACCAATACTCACATCGTGTTTGGAGGCGCTGCCTGCGTCGGCATCACTGGGCCACCCCTTGCTGGTGGTGGCGACGTTGCTGTCCCCATAACCATTCACGGCATCCACTTCTTTGTTGCTGCCGTTACTCACCCATTGACTGCGTAACAAAATAACCGCCGACGCCAGCGCGCCGCCGGTGGCGGTAATGCTGCTGTCATGGGCGGCATCGTAACTACTGGACATGCGCGGCAAAGCCACCACCGCCAAAATACTCAATAGGGCAATCACCACCACTAATTCAATTAAGGTAAAACCAGTTACTGACATTGGTTTAGCCGTCTCAACTTCTTTCACATTGATTTCCTGAGCCTATGTTAAAAGTGTAGTAATTATTGAGATTTTTTCACTTTTAGGAGCATCTCTATGGATTAGTTTCTACCCAACTGGCCGCTCAGAACTCCAACGCTTTAATTTTAGGTCGCCATAAACCCATCCATGGGGGCTCGGCTTTGGCATCCATGCCAAAGACGCCTTAAATTGAAGCGTTGGAGTTCTAAGCTAACGGAAAACTATCAATAAAGTTTAAAGTTCATAAACATTTGAGCAGGAGTTTCATACTAACTTGGAAGTATGAACATTCTAGTTACGGTATCTGAGGCATGGATGCCGAGGTAAGCTTACAAGGAAGTATTTACAGCGTCCGTAACTAGAATGTTCACACTTCCAAGTTGGCAGAATTATCGTGCCGCCGCTCCCAAATCCCAAAGTGGTAAAAATATCCCCAAAGCTAAAATCAAAACCATAGCCCCCATAAATACCAACATAATGGGTTCAATGGCGGCGCTGAGATTTTGCACATCGTATTCGGTTTCTTCGTCGTAAAAATCGCTCACATCTTGCAATAAAACATCCACCGCGCCGCTTTCTTCCCCCACGCTGATCATCTGTAAAATTAGCGGGGTGAACATGCCCGAGGCATTGGCGGTACGGGCCAAGGAATCCCCGCGCTCGATGCCGTGGCGCATGTCTTTCACATTGGCTTCAATGTAGCGATTGCCCACCGCCTCGGCGCTCACTTCCAGCGCTTGCAAGATGGGCACACCGGCAGTGGATAACATGGAAAAAGTGCGAGTAAAGCGCGATAAGGCAATACGGTTTAACAAGCTGCCCACCAAAGGCAGTTTTAATTTAATTCGGTCCCACTGATATTCGCCCTCCTGAGTACGGCTGTATTTTATAAAACCCACAATGGAAAAAAATACTAGGCCTAAAATAAGCCACCAAAATTCCAGGAAAAAATTGGACGAGGCCAATAATATTTTAGTGGCAAACGGTAAGTCGGCACCAAACTTGGCAAACACTTTTGCAAAACTGGGAATCACAAAAACATTTACCACCATAATGGCAATGAATATGGCGCTGATCACGAGCGTAGGATAACGCACCGCCGCCACCACTTTTTTACGGGTGTCGCGCTCCATTTCCAAATGCCCCACCAACTGCTTAAACGCCTGATCTAAATGGCCGGTGCTTTCGCCCACACTAATCATGCTGATGAATAACGGGCTAAAATGGGCTTGATGGCTACTTAAAGCCTGACTTAAGGTATTGCCTCGCCCCAGAGTGGCTGCCACGTCTTTTAATATGGTCACCATAGTGGGATTTTTTGCGGTTTCGGCCAATCCGAAAATGGCGCGCATAATGGGAATGCCGCTGCGGGTGAGCGCATGCATTTGGCGACAAAATAACACCATGTCATCCAGGCCAATTTTAGGCTCCGGAAACAGCTGATCAAAATTAATATTCAGTTTGGTGGTGGGGGTTATTTCTTCTATTAATACCGGCGTTAACCTGTCGTCCATTAGGCGAATGGCTACTGCCTCTCGCGATTGCGCCTCCTGGTCGCCTTCGTGCAAACCGCCTTTTTTATCCCGGGCCTTATAACGAAACACAGGCACTTAAGCGTCCTCACCCAGATTACTTTCATCCAGACTGGCTGTAATTTTAAACACCTCACTTAATGTGGTTTTACCGGCCATGGCAAACTCCAGGGCACACTGAGCCATGGGCAAATACAAATCACTATTTTTGGCCACCCGGGTAAACAAGGCAGTATCATTTTTTCTAAGGGCGTCGAGCATGTCGTCATCAAATTCCAGCAGTTCGTATACGCCGGTACGCCCCACATACCCAGAGTTAGAACAATGGTGACAGCCTTCCCCGTGATAAAACGGCTGAGCATCTGGGTCCTGGCCCATGCCTTTTAACCAGGCGCGCTCTTGTGCGTCGGGTTTGTACTGCACCTTGCAATTTTTACACACTTTTCGCACTAGGCGCTGGCCAATCACCGCCCGTATACTGGATGCGACTAAATAAGAGTCGGCCCCCATATCCATTAAGCGCATGGCGCTGGAGATGGCATCGTTGGTGTGTAACGTTGACAGTACTAAGTGCCCGGTCATGGCGGCACGCAGGGCAATCTCGGTGGTTTCGGTGTCACGCATTTCACCAATTAACATGATGTCCGGGTCCTGGCGCAGGGCGGTGCGCAAAATACGGGAAAAATCCAAACCAATTTTACTGTTAATTTGTACTTGGTTAATTCTGGGTAAACGATATTCAACAGGATCTTCGGCGGTGATTATTTTTTTGTCGGCGGCATTCAGAGTATTTAGCGCCGCGTACAAAGTGGTACTCTTGCCACTGCCAGTGGGTCCGGTGACCAGCACTAAGCCATGGGGGCGGGTGATGATATTTGAAAAATGCTGGCGAATTTTATCGGTCATGCCCAGTGAATTTAAATTTAACAAACCCTGGCTTTGATCCAGTAACCGCATCACCACGGCTTCGCCGTATTGTGTGGGAAGAGTTGATAAACGTACATCCACACTGCGGTTTAAAATACGAATATTAAAACGGCCATCTTGCGGCAGACGTTTTTCTGAAATATCCAACCCCGACATAATTTTTAAACGACTCACCAACGCGCTCACCACGCGTTTTTCTTTCATGACCTGTTCTTGTAACTCACCATCAATGCGCAAGCGCACTCTTAATACATGTTCATCTGGTTCAATATGAATATCCGAAGCCGCCACTTGCACCGCATCTTCAAATATATTTTGCAGCAGTCGTACCACCGGCGCTTCGGTGGCATCGGACTCGGCCAATAGCGAATCCAAATCCAGGTCGGTTTCCGATAGCTCATCATCCAGTTCGCCAGCGATGGAGGCAATTTGTTCGGTGCGCCGATAGATGCGATCGATGGCGTTTAATACGTCCTGCTCTTTCACAAAGGCGGCCACGATCTTACGCTTTAATGCACGCTGCACCTCATCCACCGCCAAAATATCTAACGGATCTACAAACCCCACAAAATACTGATCTTCTTCTTCCATTAAAATAATGGCACGATAACGCCGCGCCAAACTTTCCGGCAGGCGCCGGGTAATGTCGGCATTAAATTGAAAACGGGAAATATCAATATAGGGTAGGGCAAAATGGCTGGACATCTCTAACAAGAGTTTGTCTTCGCTCACAAAACCTAAATCGATTACGGTGCGGCCAAACTTGCGACCGCTTCGCTTCTGTTCATCCAAAACCAGGGACAGTTGCTCCTGGCTAAGAATGCCTTTTTCGACTAATAGGTCGCCTACTCGAATTTTTTGCTGAGGTTTAAGCATAAGTACCCTAGCGCAAGGTATCCAGTCTTTGCTGGGTAAAATCCTGCAGCGCTTTGGGTAAGTTGGGCAAACTCATGGCCAGGGCATACATTTGTTTCGCAGCATTAATTTTGCCATTATTTTCAAGGCTAATGGCAATGCCTGCCCGCCAGCGAGCATCCCTTGGCTGTAATACAATGAGGCGTTTATATAACTCAATGGCACTCACGTGATTGCCCGACTTTTGCTCGGCCTGCGCTGCCATGGCCAACAGATTCGCCTGCTGTTGGAAATTTTTATGGCGGCCTTTTATGTAGGGGTACACTTGTCGAGGATTTTCTTTAAGCATTAAACGTAAACTAACTTCATCCCGAAGCCCCCTGGGGGTTTTTGCCAGTACCGACTTAACCGTTTTATCATCGCCGGCTTTAATGGCATTAACCACTACATCTACCGCTTGAGTTTGCGCCGTTTTGGTGACCATTTGTTTATTGGCAGCTGGAGTGTTGTTAGGATACTTTTGGGGTGGGTTTTCTTTTTTTGACTCACTCAGTAAGCGTGGCTCTTTGATGGTGTCAATCAAAAATAAATCGGCGGGTAAATTAACCGATATTTTATTGTGCTGCGCCTGCAACCAAATGTTAATGGCCATTACCGCGCATATAAGCAAGCTGGTAAGCAACAATATTAGTAGCCAATAGGATTTTGGGCGCGCCACATCATAGGTAAACGGTGCCATGGCTTGCATTTTTTCCTGGGCATGGCGTTGATCTAAATTTTTTAAAACATCGTTAACCACACTCATGATTAAACTCCTGCGCCCCAAGACTAAACGCCCAGTGCGATCTAACAAAATTATTATATTGGTTTATAAACGTGAATATACTCATTAACCCAGCAACCAGTTTCGGCTGTAGTTGATGCCTTCGGTATCATTAAGGGCAGACCTTACCATGGCTTTTTTTACCTTTTGCTGCCCGCGGCTAAAGGCTATGAGCAGCGCCTTAGCACACACAATATTAATTAGTCTTGGGGTTCCCTGGGTGGCCTTGTGCAATAAATTAATAGAGGCGTTGTCGAACACTGGTTCGCCGTTGTAACCGGCCACCATCATGCGGTGATGAATGTACTGGCGAATGGCGGGTTTATTTAAGCGGTCCAACAAGTGACTAAAGGTAATGCGCTGGCGCAATTGCCTAAAGTGGTGCTGGGACAATATCTGGTCCAACTCGGGCTGACCAAACAAGACAATTTGCATGAGCTTATGGGTTTCAGTTTCTAAATTAGTCAGCAGGCGTAACTCTTCCAGGCTCTCTTCAGGCAGGGCCTGCGCCTCATCGATGACTAAAATTACTTTTTTGTTTTGCTGGGCTAAAAAAATTAAACCGCGATTAATTTCATCTAGCAAATTTTGATCTTTAATGGTGTCGTGTTTGGTAACCTGTAACTCTTTGGCTAGAGCACGTTTTAATTCTATGGGGCTTAACCTTGGGTTGGGTAAATAGGCGGTATAATATTCTTGTTCATCCAAAGAATTTAATAGCCGCCGACATAACAAGGTTTTTCCGGTACCCACTTCTCCTGTAACCTTAATAAATCCATCACCCGAGGCGATGGCAAACAGCAACATGCTAAAGCACTCTCTGTGATCGGGCAGAGAAACAAAATATTGAGTATTGGGCACCAAGGAAAATGGCAGTTCTTTAATGCCAAAAAATGACCTGAACTCCTCAATCACTTGTTTCATGGCATGACGATTATCCATCTTCATCTACTCCTTGATCTTGCCAGCGGGGAAAATTACTTTTAAGGCGTTTTAACTCATCGTTCCAGGTATTGGCTTCAATGACGGTGGGCTGCAGTAAAATAACCAATTCACTCTTGGTTAGGCTGCGGTCACTTTGTCTGAATAAAAAACCCAGAACAGGAATGCGTGATAACCAGGGCACACTGGCTTGGGTATTGGATTTTTTGTTTTGCAACAAGCCGCCAATCACCACCACCTGTCCAGAGGCGGCGCGAATGATGCTGTCGGTTTCACGGATGCTGCTGAAGGCCACCGGTAAGTTATAGGTATCATTGCCCAGGGCAATAATTTTAGTACGCTCTACCACCTCGGTAACGCTGGGGTGCACATGTAAAATCACCTCGTTGGTGTCACCAATTTGTGGTGTCACATCCAACGAAATCCCCGAGAAAAAGGAGGTAAGACCAAACTCGGGCACACTGGTGGTGGTGTTTGTGGTGGTGGTAATGTTGTTAGTGACTTCGGTGACAAAAAATTCATCCGTGCCCACCTTGATGACCGCCTTCTGATTGTTCACCGTTGAAATACGCGGGCTCGACAACACCTGCACATCCCCCTGGCGCTGTAACATTTGAATCACGCCAGTAAAGTCTGGAGTATTAATATTTAAAGAAAAAAGCCCCGCTAGGTTATCTGGGTTAACAATATTGGCCGAGGTCAGTTGGGCCGATACATCGTTAGTACTGTCGGCAAACGTGCCGCCCACCCCCAGGCCAAACGAATCCCACTGGATGCCCGACTGAAAGCCTTCGTTCAACGTGACCTCTAATATTTTTGCCTCGATAATCACCTGTTTTTGCAGGCTTAATTCTGCCTTATTTAAAAACTCCCCCACCGCCGCCAATTCGCTTGGATAGGCGCGCACCATAATCAGGCCCGCCATGGCGTCTACGATGACACGGCGCTCACCTCCGCTGCCCACAATCATATTGACGGTTTGCTGAAGGTTGGACCAAAAGTCGGTGACGGCCTGAGTTTCAATTTTACTGGCAGTGGCATTACTGCTGCTGTCGGTCGAGGTACCGCCATCCTCGCTATCACTATTGGCCGAGGCCAACGAGCCACCACCGGATACCGACATGCCCGATGAGCCCTGGCGAAAAACATTTAAATAATTTAAATGAAACACTTTATTTTTTAATGCCTTAGGCAGGATGCGATAACCGTAACTGGTTTTTTCGTATTGGTAGCCGTAAATATCCCGTACCGCATTCAGGGTTTCCAGTAGAGTCACATCTTTTAGATTTAGGCTAATGCGCCCTTTTACCGACGGGTGTACCAGCATGTTAATGCCCATACCATCCACTAAGCCCAGAAAAAATGCCTTAGGGGTATTATTGCGCGCCACCACATCAAAACGGGCAGGGGCCAGTAGGCCTGAGTTTAATTTGGGGGTGAGCGCATCGTAGGCAGCATCGGGCACCAACAATTTGCTTTGGGAAAGGTGTACATCGGCTAGCGCATCTTGCGCCACTGGGTATTCTTGTTGCGAACTACATGAAACCAATAACAGTAATGCAACAACACCAGCCATCTGCAGTGGATTTCTAATCTTCACTTAACGGCGAATCCTTGGCAATCTTGCCTCCAGGGTTAACACTTTCTTTTTTCCCAACACCATTAATTCAACGGTGTTTTTATTTATCTTTTTTACCAGGGCGTCTTTTATATACCCGCCTTCATTCACTATATAACCGTTGATAACCGCCGACTTGTTGCTGGCGTGTATTACAATTTGGCGCAACACATAGCCGCTTTTCTTGGCTTTTTTTGGCGTTTTTTTTGTGGCCACGGCTGAATCAATTTCGTTGCCCTTAAAACCTGGCGGCGCCATGGGGTCAAACGCCAGCGCCGGAACAGCCAACCAAGAGCCCAGCAAATACAGCAGCATCACCGATGTACAGATAAACGCTTTACTGCCTTTCCATCGTTTTACTCGCCAGGCCATGTCCGCATCCCTTACAAATCCAACAGACTGTCACTGGTACTCAAGGTATGCACATCGATGTTAAGCGTCCCTTGGGGGTAATGATCTGTGGTGAAGACCAGCTCATCCCAATACAACTGCCAGTCTTGTGCTTCGATGCCCTGAATGTACTTAAGGGCATTCATAAACTGGCCATTCAATTCTAAGGATAGGCCATGTTGGTAAAGTAGGTTAGTTTCCTCTATTTGCCCTTCGATATTCACCGACACCGCATCCAAATTACTGATTTTATTAATGTTTAAGGCATTCTCTTGCAGCAAACCGGTGAACACCCGCCCCATGTTTTTAGGCGTAATCAATGCAGAAGTCAGACTTTCAATCTGTTGTTGCTGGTGAGAGAGCTTGTCTTTAAGGGCGCTTATTTGCTGTTTAGACTGGGCATTCACGTCCAAATTGGCCCGTGCCTCAAGCGTGGCAATGCTGGTTTTTGCGCTACTGATTTGCCCAAGCGTGGTGGCGTTTTCTTGGTATGATTTAAGCCAAGCTTGATACAAGGGCTCCCACACCAGCATGGCCGCCACAAACAAAATCACCGCCACCACTGTAATGCACAACAAACGTCGTTCACGCACTTGCAGGTGATTAATGGTGTCGTGTATTTCACTCCAGGAGGCTTTCAAGCGCCTACCCTTGGTAAACTGTTCATTACGGTTGCTCACCTAATAGTTGCATTACATCTTTTAATTCTTTCTCTTCTCGATCCGAACTCACCACAAACGTAAGCCCGTCTTTTTCGCGATTCATTTCAAATACCCTGAATTTCATTTCAGCGAATACTTCAACTTCAGAGAGTTTTTTTAAATAGCTGGGCAAGGCCTGAGCCGTTAATGCGCGCCCGCTTAATGATAAGCTGGCGCCGCCCTTGCTAATTTTAATCTCGGTTAACCATAAATCTTTTTCCATAACCCAAGTGAGGGCCAGTAAATACACAGAAAACGACTGGTGTTCGGCATCCAATTGTCGGGAATGAAGGTACTGCAATACTTTACGATTGCGCTCTATGTCTAGCTTCACCGCGCTAATGCTGCGCACTAGGCGGGCGTCAATCAGGGGCTCAGGATACCGGGCCTTGGCCACTTGTAAGTCCTGTTGCCAGGCCTGCCATTGCGTTTTTTGCTCGGCCAATTCACCCTGCCACCACCACATGAGCGAGGCTAAAATCACACTCACCACCCCCGCCCCCAGCACGCTGGCTAGCGCCAGCAGCAGCATAGTATTGGCGCCGTAGCTGGGTTCGATGTGTTTAAACTCATCCAGATATAAATTAATCTGCTGCATTAACCCAACTCACTATGGGCCGTTGGCCATTAAGCGTCGTCATGATTTTCCCGGCGCAATACCGCACCAATCACCGGCAAACAAAACGCCTGATCACTCACGCTGGGGTTGGCCCCTTCTTGCATGGGTAAAAACTCGCGGCAATCAAAATGCAGGATGGGGGCGTGCAAGCTGTTGCTAAGCTCGTCTTCAAAATTGATGTGTTCGTCTTCCATGGGCAATACGTATATTTTATTGGTAACCCCCTTGCCCAGCTGGCTTTCGTAGTAATCCAAGGAACGCTGTAAATCCAGGCTAAGGCGTTCAACCACCACGTCGTTGTCTAGGGTGAAGGCTCCTTCTTGAACAGCAAAACTGGCGTAGCCAAATTCAATTTGGCGGGTTAGATACAACGAATTGTGGCTGTACATAAGCATGGAGCCGCTGTCGTGACGCATCTTTAATAACGCCACCGAGCCAAACTCCATTTCGGGAATGTACATGGCAATGTTGCGTAAGGTCATTTCTGGGATGTTAATAATGCTGGGGGTTAATCCCACTTTGGCAATAAACGCTAGGGTGTCTTCGATGACTTGTTTGTTGGCCACCACCGCGTAAATCATTTTCATGCGGCCACGATAGGCGTCGTCTGGCAACGGAAAAATATCCAACGCCGCCTCTTCGATGGGCATGCTAATTAAATCTTTTAAACGCCAGCGCACGGCCTCAAGCAACTCGCTGCTCTCAACCTGGGGGGTTTCCAACAGCTGTAGCTCGTATTGATCGTCTCTTAACACAAAATGGCAGTCGGTGTTTTTGAGTTTGTGGCGCTGCAACCAGTCTTTCACATGGCTAACTTGCTGATCTGGCGGCAGATGCACAAACTCACACAGCTTCACCTGCATCTCGCCGTCGGTCATCACCCCATAGCTAAGGGATACTCCGCTTTCACAGCAGGCCAGGCCCACCACTCCCTCGGGCTTAAGCTCTTTCTTTTTAAACCACCCCAAGGGGGTTGATAACCACTTTTTCAGCTGACTGTCCCTAATCACAATGATTCCTGCTTAAAGGTTAGTAATGGATTAGGGGATGCGCCATATTGATTATTTAGTGAATAGAAGTTTTCAGTTTATAGATGGTTTTTCGGATATAATTAGCACATATCTAACATCAAATTTGTAAAGCCTGCCGGTAAGTACTAACCCCGGTAGGAGGCTGCTTGCAGGCGAAAATAATTAGCAGATATAGATAATCTGGCTGACACTGATCGCCTGCAAGCAGCCTCGTACAGGGGTGAGATAAAGGGTT
>Ga0209290_1001115_pt1 | contig 14350 bp, 10 predicted proteins | sample EN1Hudsemesocosm_2_FD_184632 | JGI IMG/M metagenome (GOLD analysis project Ga0209290, IMG submission 184632) | Methane-oxidizing microbial communities from mesocosms in the Hudson Canyon - EN10B Hudson Canyon (SPAdes) (version 2) | ecosystem: Environmental > Aquatic > Marine > Cold seeps... | reverse complement strand
TGTCTTCTCCCGCCAAATACTCAAGTCTTAAGCCCAAGTGCTAGTAAAACATAGCAAAAAAGGTTACTCATTAGGGACACCTCAAATAATAAAAACACAAAGGATGCCCCATGAATCATCCCCTTTCCGACAAAGATCGCCGCTATCGGCGTTATGTTTTATTCCTGTTAACTCTGGTTTACGCCCTGAACTTTGTGGACCGACAAATCCTAGTGATACTGTCTGAGTCTATCAAACTGGATATGGAGTTATCCGATTCACAACTGGGACTGTTAACCGGTTTTGCTTTTGCCATATTTTATGTGAGCGTGGGCATCCCCATCGCCCGTTGGGCCGATAGAGGTAATCGGCGCAACATCGTGGCCCTTGCCGTGGCCACGTGGAGCGGCATGACGGCATTATCTGGCCTTACCCAAAATTTCTGGCAGTTATTAATGGCCCGCATCGGTGTAGGTGTGGGTGAAGCCGGTGGCAGCCCACCGGCCCATTCCATCATATCTGATTATTACCCGGTGAAAGAACGCGGCCGTGCCATGTCTATTTACTCTACTGGGGTATACATAGGCGTGCTGCTGGGCTTTTTGGTGGGTGGCTGGATCAATCACACCTACGGCTGGCGAGTGGCATTCTTCGCGGTGGGTCTGCCCGGTTTCATCGTGGCCTTGCTGGTGCGCTATACCCTGAAAGAGCCCAAGCGTGGTCAAATTGATGGCCAGCAGAATGAAAACCCCTCTAGCTTGCGCCATACGCTGCAAACCATGTGGCAAATCAAATCGTTTCGTTGGTTCACCGTGGGCGCAGGCCTTACGGCCTTTACCTCTTACGGCATAGGCAACTTTACACCCTCTTTCTTAATTCGCTCCCACGGCTTTGACAGCATGCAAGTGGGCATAGCACTGGCAGTCTGTGCAGGCTTAGGTGGTGCTATCGGCACCTTTTTGGGCGGCTTGTTTGCCGACAAACTGGGGCAGAGAGATATGCGCTGGTACCTGTGGATTGCGGCCATACCCTGCATGCTGGCGGTGCCCTTCACGGTAAGCGCCATGATTGTGGACAGCTCACAGCTAGTATTGGTTGCTTTGTTTCTATCTACCATGTTGGGCGCCTTCTATCTTGGCCCCACCATCGCCATTACCCATACCCTAGTAAGCCCGGGCATGCGTGCCATGGCCTCAGCCGTATTGTTTTTTGTCCTCAACCTCATTGGGTTGGGTTTGGGACCGTTAAGTGTGGGCATGCTCAGCGATGCCCTGGCCCCAAGTTTAGGTGCCGACTCGTTGCGTTATGCCATGGGCATCCTGGCCTTCATGGGACTGTTCGCCGCAGCTTGCTATGCCATGGGGGCACGCCATTTGCTGCACGACCTGGCCAAGGGCAACCCGGTTGAGGACAGTTCATCAACAAATGATAGCGATGATGCCATGGTGACCACTTAATCTTTGCCTACTCATAGGTAACACACCAGTACAGACTCCAAATCAATATGGCCTTATACTGCCCATATTGATTTGGAACCCTCTATGGCCACCCCAGCAAAAAACGATGCACACCAACAATTAAGATTCGGCTTTGAGGCGTTAATTAAAAAACCCATCAAAGATTGGGATAAAATTGTTCAAAAATTCCACATTCGTGAATTTTCAAGCCAGGAGCACTGGGTTAAGGCGGGGGATTATTGCCAGGAAATCTGTTTTATCCAGGATGGTTTAATTCGGGTGTACTACATAGATGCCGACGGCAACGAAGTGAATCAACACTTTTACCAATCGGGAGAAGCCTTATCCCCCATTAGCTCCATCATCAACGACGAGCCTTGCCAGTATTACATTCAAGCCCTGGAGCCCACTAAAGTGATGCTGGCCGACACTGTGGATCTATATCACAGCCAGGCAGATAATCCAGAGTGGTTAAGACTTGAGCTTAAAATATTGCAAAATGTCTTTGTTAAAATGGCACGCCGTGAAGCGCAATTATTATTAGGCAATGGTGAGCAACGATATAAATGGTTTTGCAAACACCACCCGGATTTATTGGAAAAACTCCCCCAATACCATGTTGCTTCTTTTTTAGGCATTACGGCGGTTTCCCTGTCTCGTATTCGTAAAAAAATGAAGGACGATTAATAACCAAGTCTGTGAGGGCCTGCACTCCCCTTTCTAAAAGAGATTCCCTGCATTTTTTGATCTAAATTAACAATTTTTCGTATTTTGAAGGGCTTTGCCCCCTGATTATTTTTATTTTTCTGGCATACTGATGCACGTTTATGAACAAGTGAGTGCCCACTTAACGGCGCTTCGATAAAAATGAGTTGGTTCATTCATGCATAGAAAAATAATTAACCTGCAATTTCTGTTGTTAACTGCGTTGTTTTCTCCTGCCTTGCTGGCCAGCTCAGATTTTAATGACGATGCATTTGCAGAATTTGATCTGCTGGATGAACCCACCATGGACATCCCCGTGGTATTAACCGCCGCCCGTCTGCGTCAATCCCAATTAGACACTCCTGCATCGGTCACCGTCATTGAAGCCGACACCATCGCGGCCCTGGGTTTTAAAGATATAGAAGATATTTTTCGCCTGGTACCCGGCATGCTGGTGGGTTACCACAGTTCCACCGGTGAGAAGAGCCCGTCGGTGAGTTATCACGGTACACAAGCGGCCGAACACAGACGTCTGCAGGTATTAATTGATGGCCGCTCGGTTTATAAACCGGCTTTAGCCCAGGTAGATTGGGTGAATATTCCCCTGGCCATCGAAGACATTGAACGTATCGAAGTAATTCGTGGCCCCAGCTCTGCCACCTATGGGGCTAATGCTTACCTAGGCACCATTAACATACTCACCAAACACCCCAATGCTAAAAAAGGCATGACAGCTAAAGTGCGCGCCGGTAATCGCCATGTGAGTGATGCCTACGTTAATTTGTCTGGAAACCTGGGCCAAACCGATATTCACCTTACCCTGGCCAATAAACACAAGAGTGGTTTTGATTATTTAAGAAATGACGAAGGCAACAACCGGGATTCTGTGTCATCTGTCTTCACTCAAGTACGTACTTTCACCCAACTTAACCCAAGCTCCAGTTTCGAATGGCAGTCGGGTTACAAGACAGGTAGAAACCTGCAAAAGCAATCTAGCAGCGATAACATAGAATATAAGAGTGACGAGGATATCGTAGCCCAGGACCTGTTTGTATGGAGTAAATACAATTATGAGTTCTCAAGTAGTCAATTTTCTCATTTGCAGGTGTACAGCCAAAATTTTAAACGCACTCAGGAGTTTCATGCTTGCCAAGAAGTAGCCGTCGACACTACCTACTGTGGTGATCTGGATAAAAACATCAACGAGACTAAGTCAGAAGTTGAATACCAGCACACCTCCACTTGGAACAAAAATTTAAGATCGGTGGCGGGTGTACGTTTACGTTTGGATGAATTGGAATCCCTTACCTATAACAATGGCCGCAGCGACAATCTTAATTCCAGTGCATTCACCAATGTGGAATACCGGTTTGCCAACGACTATATTTTAAACTTGGGCGGCATGTACGAGTCCGATGATTTGAATGGCGAGAACTTTTCACCTCGGGTGGCATTGAATTATCACTTAAGCTCCAATCAAACGTTAAGGTTTATCTATTCAGAGGCCATTCGCTCTCCCAGTTTGTATGAAAAAAATGGCCAACTGGCCGTCATCCTTTACAATGCCACCGTCAATGACGCAGAGGCGGGAACCATCTCTTTACCTGGCATGAGGGAAGGCAACAGCGAGTTACTAAACGAAAAAATCTACAGCCATGAAATAAGCTACTTTGGTTTACTGCCCGCCATTAACGGCCAATTGGATATAAAGCTTTTTTACGATGAACTAAATGGGCTTATCTCCGAAGGGCTTAGTTTTAAGGACACGCTAAGCAATGACAACATGCTCGTGCAAAAAGGACTCGAAGGGCAGTTAACTTGCAACCTGGATGACGAAAACAAATTCATTATTTCGTTTGCGTTGCTAGATACAAAAAATGACTTCCCAGGTAACAATGACAATATATCCAAGGAAACCAATCTATCGGCCGACAGCAGTGGCTCGCTAGTATGGCTACATAACCTGCACCAAAACACTCAACTGGGTGCCGCCTATTATCGGGTAAACAACTGGGGAGAACAGATAGATGCAGAAGGTGTGCAGTTTTCCCGACTGGATTTAAATGTGAATCACACGTTACCCATAAACCATGAATACCAGCTTAAACTGCAAGGGGCGCTGCAATACCGATTGGATAACGACCCTTTGTTATATAACAATAATAATTACAGCGACGACCTGCATGCATACGCTTCGCTGGAATTAAGTTTCTAGGATTTTTTGAGAATTATTTGTACAGATACATTCGGCTACGGCCGATAACTTTTGCCTGACACATGGCGATACTCCCTATAAGGGTTTTAACTCAAACCCTCCTGACTTTCATACAAACACACTCGGTTACGTCCACTGTTCTTAGCCTGGTACATAGCGGTATCCGCTTCGCTCACGCTAATCTGAATATCATTAAAATCGGTTATCTGACATACCCCGAAGCTGGCGGTAAATCGTAAGGTTTCACGGTGCCCTCTTATCCGCAAGACTTCGGCTTCTTCGCGCATGCGCTCGGCGGCTAACATGGCTGCTAGGTCGTTGGCCTGTGGTAACAGAATCATAAATTCTTCCCCACCGTAACGGGCCAAAATATCATCCCCTCGTATCATACGCTGCAAACAAGCGGCAAAGGCCTTAATCACCTTGTCGCCAGTATCGTGGCCATGTTTATCATTAACTTGTTTGAAGTTATCTATGTCACACATAATGACGCTGATAGGGTATTGATAACGGTTGGCCGATTTTAATATCTTTTGAGATTCGTCCAAAAAATAACGCCGATTATGCAAACCGGTCATGGGGTCGGTGCTCGCCAGTAATGCCAGATCATGTTGAGCATCCAGCATGTAGCTTGAAATTAAAAACAGAGTGAGACCACTAATATAGGCCGGAGCAATGAGCATAATCAGGGAGTCTTCCACATGATAATCATCATAGCTCGTTATCCCATAGCCACCGCTCAACTCTTTTAAAAATGCCGCGGCCCATACTAAGAGCACCAAAGCCATGCCGATATCCCCCCCATTACGATGCGGACGACGCCTAAGCAGGGCGGCAATGGCTATGGCTGAACATACCACCTCAAGTGTATGGCCCGGCACTAGGCTTCCTGGCATTAAGACCGTATCGACCAGAACAAAGGCCAAGCCCAGCATATACACAGCATAATTGGGTATAGGACTTTTACAGCGCCATAAAACCCCCAGTAACAGGCTGCAGGCAGAAATAGCCAGGACCAAGTCCGTAGCAAGCAAAATCAATGGGTTCTCCCATTGGGCCTCTGCCATAATCAGGATGAACACCATGAGGGTGGCCACGTAAAACACCCTAAACGCTAGGCGCGCGGGTTTAGCACCGGGTCTGTCCTGAAACAACCAGGAAGCCAGCAACATGATCACAGAGATGCAGCCGACACTGATTGATATCGACGTGCTTATGTCCATTCCCGCCCCTCCGTTGTGCATCCCTTTAAATATAGACCATACAGGCCAGTTAGGATTATTTGCGCCAGGCAGTGGGTGGTGGCCCAATGAAAAAGCAGGATTCCTCCCAACCAGAGTCAATGCCGTTCTTGGTTTTAAAGGGTGAGGGGTTCAATTGTACGAGGGCACTCGGCAATTGCTCCATGCATTGCCCTACCACCAACATCCTTGCAGGTGCCCGTGCCCGAAAAATCGCTCACGGGGTGAGCTCGTACGGTTTGGCCTTTTACGCTTCTCCTGGGCATTAAAAAGCCCCAACAAGTAACAAGACTTGTCGGGGCTAAACAGGGTGTTAAGAGCTGATATTAGATCTCAGCAGCTAAACGCGTACCCTGGTCGCATACTTACCGCTTCAGGTATACATGGCCAAGGTTAATGGTTAAATCTCTGCGGCTAAACGGGTTCCTTGATCGATAGCACGCTTGGCATCCAATTCGGCGGCCACATCGGCACCACCAATCAGGTGATGAGGCTTGTTAAGGCCGTCAACCAATTCACGCAATGGGTCCTGACCGGCACAGATAACCACGTTATCCACTTCCAATATTTCAGCATTGCCATTGATGGTGATGTGAAGACCTTGGTCATCAACCTTATCGTAAGAACAACCAGGCATCATGTTCACGCCCTTGTTGATAAGGCCGGCACGGTGAATCCAACCTGTGGTTTTACCCAGCTTGGCGCCTACTTTTGATTTTTTACGCTGTAGCAAGAATACTTCACGAGGCGATGTTGGTACTTGTGCTTCTACTCCTTCGATGCCGCCACGAGCTTGCATGGTCATGTCCACGCCCCACTCCTTCATGAAGGCTTCGATGTTCTGGCTGGTGGCCTCACCTTCGTGAGACAGGTATTCGGATACGTCGAAACCGATACCGCCGGCGCCGATAACCGCTACCTTCTTGCCTACTTGTTTCTTGTCTTTCAATACGTCCAGGTAGTTCAATACCTTGGCGTGACCGATGCCTTCAATTTCTGGCAAGCGCGGGGCGATACCCGTGGCCAATACCACTTCGTCGTATGCGCCGTTGTTTAAGTCGTCGCTGGATACACGGGTATTCAACTTAAGGTTCACGCCGGTTAGTTCAATTTGCTTACCAAAGTAACGAATGGTCTCGAAGAATTCTTCTTTACCTGGAACCTGCTTGGCCACGTTGAACTGACCACCAATTTCGCTAGCAGAATCATACAAGGTCACATCGTGACCACGATCCGCTGCGGTAGTAGCAAATGCCAAACCAGCAGGGCCGGCACCAATCACCGCCAGCTTCTTCTTGGCTGAAGCGTCAGAGATGATGATCTCAGTTTCGTGACAGGCACGTGGGTTTACTAAGCAGCTGGTCATTTTGCCGCTGAATACGTGATCCAAACAGGCCTGGTTACAGCCGATACAAGTATTAATCTCTTCACTCTTGCCTGCTGCCGCTTTTGCTACAAAGTCAGAATCCGCCAGGAATGGACGTGCCATGGACACCATGTCGGCGTCGCCACGCTCCAGCACTTCTTCAGCCACTTCAGGGGTATTGATACGGTTAGAGGTAATCAGCGGAATGTTCAGCTCTTTCTTGAACTTGGCGGTTACCCAGGTAAAGGCGGCGCGGGGCACCTTGGTAGCAATAGTAGGTACACGGGCTTCGTGCCAACCGATACCAGTATTAATGATAGTGGCACCGGCTTTTTCGATGGCTTTACCCAGTAGAACCACTTCGTCAAAGGTGCTGCCGCCTTCTACCAGGTCCAGCATGGACAGACGGTAGATGATGATGAACTTCTCGCCCACGGCTTCACGGGTACGTCGTACCACTTCTACCGCAAAACGCATGCGGTTTTCGTATTCACCGCCCCACTCGTCATCACGTACGTTGGTGCGCTTGGCCAGGAACTGGTTAATGAGATAGCCTTCAGAGCCCATAATCTCAACGCCGTCGTAGCCGCCCACCTGTGCGTAAACGGCCATTTGCACGATGTCGTTAATTTGCTTCTGAATGCCGTCTTCGTCCAATTCTTTAGGCTTGAACGGGTTAATAGGCGCCTGAATGGCAGAAGGGGCCACCGAGTTAGGGTTAAAGGCATAACGACCTGTGCTTAAGATTTGCATACAGATCTTGCCGTCTTCCTTGTGAACCGCGTCAGTGATTTCCTTGTGCTTAAGGGCTTCTTCGTCGCTTTGAATCAGGTTGGTGTGAGCATGAGTGGCCGTTTCAGCATTTGCGCCAAAACCACCGGTGACAATAAGGCCAACCCCACCGCGGGCACGTTCGGCAAAAAACGCAGCCATACGGCCCATGCCTTCTTTGTGTTCTTCAAGACCGGTGTGCATAGAACCCATCAATACGCGGTTCTTTAACTGAGTGAAGCCAAGATCTAAAGGCTCAAGCATTTTAGGGAAGTGCTGGTTGGCTATGGTCATCTGGATTCTCTCATTTATTAGTTAGGCCCGGCTCTATGGCCAGGTTTTGTTGTTGATAGGGATTATCCAGCTAGAATAGTTTCCCGTCGTTATCATTTGTTAACTGCATTGTGTTATTCCTTAGCCGATACTTAACAAACTTACACTATAAAGATTAGACCCGGTGACACTATGACCGATACAGCCGCTGAATACCTGGCCCCGCTACAAGATATGCACTTCCTGCTGCAAGAGATGCAGGCCAACACAGATACCAATAACGAAGACCTGCTGTTTGTTTTGGAGCAGGCGGCACGGTTTGCCGAGCGCGAGCTGGCCCCCATCAATGCCCTGGGTGATAGCCAGGGTTGCACCTTAAAAGATGGCCAGGTGAGCCTGCCTCCCACCATGAAAGCCGCCTTCCAAAGTTATGCACAGGCCGGCTGGATGGGGCTGAACATGCCAGAAAAATGGGGGGGGCAAGATTTGCCCGAGACCCTGGGAGCCTGTGTGGGTGAGGTACTCACCTCGGCCAATCATGCCTTTAGCATGACCCCGGCGCTTACTATGTCGGCCTGTCGCGCCATCATGGGTTATGGCAGTGAAGAGCTTAAACAAACTTACCTAAGCAAGATGATTGCTGGCACCTGGACCGGCACTATGTGCATGACCGAGAGCCACTGCGGCTCGGACTTAGGATTAATTCGCAGTTCCGCTCAGCCCACCAGTGATGGCCACTACAGCATCAAAGGCAGCAAGATCTTTATCTCGGCCGGCAGCCAGGATGCCAGTGACAACATTATTCATCTGGTATTGGCCCGCGTGAAAGACGCGCCCAAAGGCATCAAGGGGTTGTCGCTGTTTTTGGTACCCGCCAAGCTACAAGATGATTCGGGCCAGTGGATTACCCCTAACCAGGTGAGCTGCATTGGCATAGAAGAGAAGATGGGCATTCACGCCAACCCCACTTGCTCCATGGCCTTCGAAGGCTCCATCGGTTACCTCATTGGTAAAGAAAACCAGGGCATTAATGCCATGTTCGCCATGATGAATGAGATGCGCCTAGGTACCGCCATGCAAGGTGTTGGCTTGAGCGAACGCAGTTTCCAGAAGAGCCTGAGTTACGCAAAAGACCGTACCCAAATGCGCAGCCTTAGCGGTGTGAAAGCCAAGGATAAGGAAGCCGACCCTATCATCCACCATCCGGATGTACGCCGCATGCTGTTAACCCAAAAAGTATTTGCCCAAGGGGGACGCGCCTTGGGGCAATTTTGTGCTCAGTTGCTGGATGAGACTCAACAAGAGGACAACAAAGAGAGCGGCAAAGAAAGCCAGATGTTACTGGATATGCTTACCCCCATTGCCAAGGGTTTTTGTACCGAGATGGGACTGGAAAGCGCCAGTCATGCCATCCAGATTCACGGCGGTCACGGTTTTGTTAAAGAGTCCGGGGTAGAGCAGTTATACCGAGACGGACGCATCGCTACCCTGTATGAAGGCACCACCGGCATTCAGGCCCTGGATTTATTGGGGCGTAAGGTGTTGGGCACCCAAGGCAAAAGCCTTATGTTGTTTACCAAGATGATGCATAAGCTGTGTAAAGAAAATGAGGGAAGTGAGCAACAAGCCCAGTTGTTAACCGTGCTGAAAACCTATTCAAAAGAATGGCCCGATCTCACTATGCAATTAGGTGGCAAGGCCATGAAAAACCCGGATGAAGTGGGGGCCGCCAGTTTTGATTATTTAATGTATTCCGGTTACGTAACCCTGGCGTATTTTTGGGCGCAGATGGCCATCATCTCTCAACAGATTTTGGATGGTGAACGGGAAGCCAAGAGTGCAACGGTTAATGAAGACTTCTTAAAGGATAAAATCGCCAACGCAACTTTCTATTTTGAGCGCATCTTGCCACGAGCCAACGCTCACAAGCAAAGTATGTTATCTGGCTGGGTGAACCTGCAAAACATATAGAATCTGGACAGGCATGATTGCAATGTTCGGGGGCGCATTTTTGTATCCCCGAATACCAAGCCAAGCAATGGTGTGCAAAATTTAAAGCCCCCCTTTATTTGGAGATTATTTGGACATTGCTTGGCTCGCTACGTTTAGGTCATACAGTTCCACCCGATTACGGCCATTCTCTTTGGCGTAATACAAAGCAATATCGGCTTGATTAATCATGGTTTCAAAATCCCCTATCACATCTTCAATTAGGGCAACGCCCAAACTGGCAGAAATGTTAAAGTTCTTACCATTATGTTCCATGGGGGTGTCGTAAATTTCCTGCCGAATGCGTTGTGCTACAAAATCAACGCCGGCTTTATCGGTTTCGGGAATGAGGATAATAAATTCCTCGCCACCAAAACGTGCCACTAAATCCACATCGCGCAGGGTTTGAGAAAACAGCTTAGCCACTCTCATCAACACGACATCTCCACAGGCATGACCGTATTTGTCGTTAATCTGTTTAAAGAAATCCAAATCCAGCATGATCACAGCCAGGTGGTGCTGATAACGACGGGCCCGTACATATTCATTCCAGCCCCGTTCAAAAAAGTAACGGCGATTATATAACCCGGTGAGCGGGTCGGTGAGCGCCAGGGTTTCCAGCTTTTCATCCATCTTTTTACGTTTAATGGCGTACTTAATGATTCTTGCCAGCATGCGACCACTAAGTTCGTTTTTATTTAAATATTCTTGCGCCCCTTGTTGAATAGCCTGCTCACCCAACTCGTCATTATCGATGCCGGTTAAAACTATAATAGGCAAACTTTTACTGATGCTGCGCACATTGCTCACGGTATCAATGCCACTTGAATCTGGCAGTGATAAATCCAGCAATATCACATCAATACGGCTGGTTTTTAATACCCCAGATATATCTTGAAGGCTAACGCAGTGTTTGAACTGATAATCAGTATTGCTAACATCACTCAGGTACTCCACCACTAACTCATAATCACCCGGGTTATCTTCTACCACCAGTACACTTAATTCAGTTTTTGAAATCATGCTGATTGCTCACTACGAATAACAAACTTGTGAAAACCAAAAATCTTCTATTTTTTCAACCAACTCAACCAGGTCATAAAAATCACCGGGTTTGACCAAATAGGCATTGGCATGATGTTGATAACACCTTTTTATATCGTCCTTGGAACGGGAGGAGGTTAATACCAGCACGGGAATGTCCTGCAAATTTTTGTCAGATTTAATTTCCAATAAAACTTCCTGCCCCGGTATTTTGGGTATATCCAAATCCAGTAATATTAAATTAGGCCGAACATAGTTTTCATAGCCATTACGTTGATAAAGCATATCTAACGCCTTTTCGCCATCTGTGGCCAACTGGGCTTGATTGACCGAGAATTTGCAGTCCGAAAATACCTCAAGCATTAATTCGGCTTGTGCCGGATCATCCTCTATTAGTAATACCTTCATTGCATTTGACATTTCGACTCCCCCACTTTTAATAGGTATCATAGAATACAGTTATGGATTAACTTCAGCCGGTTGATTTGGTATAGAGAAATAAAAGGCGGTACCCCTATTTTTCTCCGACTCCAACCAGATTCGTCCACCATGATTTTCAACCAACTTTTTACTCACCGCTAATCCTATACCGTTGCCTGAAAACTCTTGTCGGGAATGGGCCCGCTCAAACAAATTAAAGATTCTCTCAAAGGCATCATGGTCCACACCCACGCCATTATCCTGTATGCAAAAAATCGCCTCGCCCTCGCTTTCCTTAACCGAAATATCAATCTCGGGGGCGTCACCATCATGAAATTTTATGGCATTGCTAATTAAATTTTGAAACACCCGGCTTATTTGCAGACTATTTACCATCAAGCTGGGTAATTTAGTTTTTTTGATCTGAGTGCCGGTTTCAGTAATGATGGGTTGCAAGTCATGCAAAACCAAATCTAAGTGATGGGTTAAATTAGTGAGTTTTAATTCTGGCTCCCCGGCCCCTGCCCGTGAGTACTCCAACAAACCATGAATCATATTTTGCATACGCTTGGCGCCATCTACAGCATACGCTATGTATTTTTGCGCCTTCTCATCCAATTGACCTTGATAACGCTTGGCCAGCAATTGATTGTAACTAGCAATCATACGCAGCGGTTCCTGTAAGTCATGACTGGCAACATAGGCAAAATTTTCCAATTCATTGTTAGATCTTTCCAATTCATTGGTGCGGGCAATGACCTTTTTCTCAAGCTCTTCATTGGCAGACACTAGGTTATCGGTCATTACACAAAAAGCGAGATTTAGCTGGCCTATTTCGTCGGCCCTATTAATAGGTTTTGGTTTAAACTCAAGGTAGCCTTGCGCAACCTTCCAGACAGAGTCGGTTAATTCAAAAATAGGCTGTAACACCTCTTTTTTATAAAACATAAATACACTTAACAATAACAATAACGAAAGAATCGCGATTAAAATAACCACCGGCTCATACAAACCACTGCCTTCCTGAAACTGTATTAATGCCGAATTTAAGTCATGAAATCGATGGGAAGAAAAATCAGATAATATGGCTTCCATTTGATTTATTTTAATAAAGTAGCGGCTTAAGACTCGGTCAACGTGTGTTTCACCTCCAACCTGTATCGCCGCTATTAATTCGCTTTGTATGCCCGTCACCTTTACATGGTGTTCAAGCAGGCTATTAAATTCCAGCCCACCCTTAACTGAAAACGCCTTTTTCTTAAGAGCGTCTAGTTTTTTCTGCTTTCGGTCATCCATTAATTTAATATGTGCAAGATGCATTTCATCTTTATCATATCGATACAGCAATAAATGGTTTTTATTATTAAGGTAATAAACAATCAACTCTGAAGACAGAGCACTGGCATGTTGAAGGTCAAAGGTAATACTAAACAGTAAATCCTGCTGTTTTTTCTGTACTACAAAAAACACCAGTAAAATAACAAATAGCAGCGAGACAAAAGCCGCAGGCGGTATCAGTATTTTGTTACGTAATTTCAAACTTCACTCCGCTAACAAACTCACAACAAATAATAAAACCATTCATATAATAGACATACCAAAGGACAGCTTAATGTATTTAGTATTGATTAATCGTCACCCCATAGGGCTTCACTTCAGATAAAAATTGAGGGTGAAATATATTTTCAAAATCCAGCCTTAACTCTTTCACTACCCCTTGCTGATAAAACCACCTAGCCTCCCCTCGTAATACATTCAACAATAAATGATCCAGTGCCAAGGTAGCCTTTATACCCGGCCAAACCTGGCGAATACTGGCTTGCTGATCTTGGGGGAATTGTTTCAAAACCAGTTCAAACGCCAATTGAGGTGATTCGTGCAGGAATGTCTCGGCTCGTGCCAGGGCAGCATACAAACGCTGTATGGCGGCGCTTTTGTTATAGATAGTGGATTCCCGTGCGGCCATGACTGACATCTCGGTATACACATCGGAGCGAAAATGTATCAATGCCTCGTTTTCAAACTGTCTCTTAATGGAGTGCAAATAAGGATTCCAAATGGCCACCGCATCCAATTGTGCGCTTAACAATTTGGGCTGCAATTCGCCAGGGGCCGTATTCACCAACTGAACATCTCTGTCTGAAATGCCCTGGCTTTGTAAATACAAGGATAAAAAAAACTGGGCATTGGTATTAAAGGGCACCCCTATGCGCTTGCCGATTAAATCTGTCGACTGCTTTATGCCTGAACTGCGCAGGGCCAATAAACCGGTATTATTGGTGGACTGGTGCAAGGTACTCAAGACCCTAATGTCCACCCCGGCTACTGCTTTCAATACCACAGGGGTTTCAAACACGGTGGCCAGGTCGGCCTTGCCAGCCACCACATCATCCAGGGCATCTCGGCCCGAGGTAAAGTGATGGTAATTCACCTGTAAGGCTTCTTCCTCAAAAAAACCTTTTTCCTGGGCTATGTATAACAGGGCAAATGCCGGCTGATGCGCCTCGGCGATTGTAATTTCCAGCGGCTCAAGTTGGCGCCCAAGATTTGTGCTCAGCCCCACCACCAGCACCACCAGTAGGCCGCTCACGGCCACGCCTGCGAGAATGCGTTGTTTGACAGGTTTACTCATTGCCATAGTGAGATCTGAGGCTGATATAAAGGGTAAGATTTAACTATAGCAGCTGTGGGGAAACTGACCCTTGGGTCAAAAAACCTGGCTCAGGAGGTAGCCAGGCAATAAAAAGCCCGGAGAAATCCGGGCTTAACCGTTCAAAGTAAACTGAGCAAGGCCTTGCTGCCATAAGCCAATAACGCCAGGGTCGACACCCCGCCCACATACAATAACAACGCATTGCGCCAGGGGTGCGATAGTTTGTGAGTAGCTTTT
>Ga0209290_1001109_pt1 | contig 14422 bp, 14 predicted proteins | sample EN1Hudsemesocosm_2_FD_184632 | JGI IMG/M metagenome (GOLD analysis project Ga0209290, IMG submission 184632) | Methane-oxidizing microbial communities from mesocosms in the Hudson Canyon - EN10B Hudson Canyon (SPAdes) (version 2) | ecosystem: Environmental > Aquatic > Marine > Cold seeps... | reverse complement strand
ATTTATTGCCTGCAGGACAGTGTTAATAACATATGCCCAGACTGCCTGGACGCCTTACCCACCCTAGGCCAGCACTGCCCTAAATGCAGCGAGCCCAACCACCACGGGCAATTATGTGGCCATTGCCTGAAGCAACCGCCAGCCTTTGATGAGGTGTTTTGCCCGTTTGCTTACCAGCCTCCCTTAAGTGATTTAATTCATCGCTGGAAAAACCGCCCCCACACCCAAGGGGTAGAGCTGCTGGTGCAACAGCTTGTGGATAATTTAGCCGAACACAGCTTTGATAAAGTCATCCCGGTGCCTTACTACTGGGGAAAGCTGCTGAAGCGAGGCCACAACCCGGTGCGGGCTTTGGCTAAACAGATTAGCCAACAACAGCACACGCAGCTCTTAGATGCGGTGATACGGGTTAAACCTGGGCAAGACCAGCAGGGTCTGGACCGTAAACAAAGACTCCAGAACCTGCGAGGGGTGTTTGAGCTCAAAACCAAATACAAACCCCAGTTGAGGCACAGCAATATCCTGTTGGTGGATGATGTGGTCACCACAGGGGCCACCTGCAATCACATTAGCAAGCTATTAAAGGCCGCCGGCGCCCAGAGCATTACCCTAGCCTGCCTGGCCAGAACTCCGGCTAAGGGCTAACAGGGTGAGCTTGCCAACCACTACCCTCGCCACCATCCACTCAAACCCGTAAACTAGGGGCATTATTTAATAGAGCCTAGCCATGTCCCACGCTTACGACCTGCTGACCCCGGATACCATCTTAAACGCCATCGACACTATTCTGGTGCCCCAGGGCAAGTTCACCAGTGGCCACCAATTGGCATTAAACAGCTACGAAAACCGTGTATACCAGATTGGCATCGAGGAAGAAGGTGACGAACAACCCAGCAGTGTTATCGCCAAGTTTTATCGCCCGCAGCGCTGGAGTGATGAGTGTATTCTGCAAGAACACCAGTTCACGCTTGAGGCCAAAGAGGACGAACTGCCGGTTATTGCTCCTTTGGTAATAGACGGCAAGACCCTGTTTGAATCCCATGGTTTTCGCTTCGCGTTATTTCCCAAACAAGGGGGCCAGAGTGGACAGATAGAAAACCTGCCTGACTTTGAGCAAATGGGCCGCTTATTGGGGCGCCTGCATCAAACCGCCAACTGCATGGAGTCAGACCAGCGCCCAGTAATGACGCCCACCACCTTTGCCCAAGACAGCCGCTCATATTTGTTAGAAAATAACTTTTTAGACCCTGAGTTTGTGCCCGCCTATGAAAGCGTCAGCAAAGACTTATGCGACGTTTTGCAAGAGCGTTGGGATACCTATGCCCCCAGCCTTAAGCTGGTGCATGGCGACTTGCACGCCGGCAATTTAATTTGGTACCAACAGCAGCCTTACATGCTAGACCTAGACGACTGCTCTCTGGCTCCGCGTATTCAGGATATCTGGATGTTATTACACGGCGAACGAGATCAGATGCAGGCCCAGCTGGCGGCGGTGGCCCGCGGCTACGAGTTGTTTTTACCCTTCCCGGCCCACGAATTACCCTTAATTGAAGTATTGCGCAGCATGCGCCTTATGCACTACAGCGGCTGGTTAGCCAAGCGCTGGGAAGACCCGGCCTTCAAGATGGCCTTCCCTTGGTTTGGCAGCCCACGTTATTGGTCGGAGCAAATATTGAATTTACGTGAACAGCTCGCGGCGTTGCAAGAACCTCACTTACAACTCATAGATTAAAACCAGCGGAAGCAGTTGGCAGTCTGGCAAGAAGCCCCTTTGCAGCGAATAGCTTAACTGGGTACACTCGCCCGCACTTTAAAAAACAAAAAATATTGGGAATAATCATGAAAAAAATACTAACAGCGACCCTTTTGGCCCTAGGCCTCAGCCAGCCTTGTTTGGCCCAAGAAGCAAGCAACATTGTTTCTTTTGATATCAGCAAATTTTACGCTGGGGCCGGCTTTAGCCACAACCGCATCGATCAATCTTCCTTTGGCGGCAAAGATGTTTCAGCTTCAGGTGTGCAGGTATTTGCCGGCTACGACTACGGCACTCGTAATGGTTTTGACATCGCCACCGAAGCAGGTTTGATTCAAACCGGTGAATTCGTTTCAGGCTCCAAGGAAGACGCCGATGGCATTTGGGCTGCAGCCGTGGTGAAAAAAGACTTACCTGAAATTGATGACAAGTTAGCCGCTCTTATCCGCTTAGGTTACGGCCTGGGTGGTGACGACGGCCTATTGATGGGTTTTGGCGCCCAATACCGCTTACAGCCACAAGCCTTTGTACGCCTTGAGTATCTAAACAAAGACATTACCCAGTCTTTCCAGGTGAATGCGATTTACAAGTTTTAAACCCCCAAAGCAAACCTATAAAAGTTGGAGGCTGTTCTATACTCATTAAACAGCCGCCAACTTCTGTCATCACCATGAAAACCCTACTGCTAACCCTGCTATTCACCAGCCCCCTCAGCCAATCATTTGAAATGGCCATAAACGACACCCAAATAGCGCCCATGGCCACCGTTTATTACACTAAAGATGGGGCCAAAATTCGTCAATCTGGCACCTTATACCTGCTGGGGCAATACTTTGCCAAGTTCACCCAAGAAGCCACCACCTATACCGTCATTAAGCGCAACGATGCAGAGAAACTCCTGGCACAAAGCAAGATTCAATCCCTGTGCTACATGACTCCCCAATGGCTTAAGCTCAAGGAAAACCAGGTGGTGTTTAGCAAACCCTTCATGCGTAACAATGAAAGGCTAATATCCCGTAAACCCATCCCCCTTATTAAAGAAAAACGGGACCTGCATAACCTAACCCTAGGCCTGGTTAAAGGATTCCACTATTCGGCCATACAAGATCTAATAGACAGGGATTATGTGCATTCTGAATACCATCAAAATGAGCACATGAACTTCATCTCATTATTCCAGGAAGACAAGCTGGACGCGGTAATCTTTAAAGAAGTGGCCTTCAAGCACCTTATGCAAACCCTGCCGAGCATAGTGGGTAAAAATACCATTACCATTCACCCCTTATCTTTAGGTGAACTTGAGGTATCATGTGCGCTATCATCCGCCAGCAAGCATTATCTGCCCCAAATTAATGCCGCCATCGATGCGTTTACCCAAGATTACCCTTTGTAGCCAACACCTGCGGGATATTCCCTAATATGTCACTTGCTTTACCCAGCCAGCTTTTGCTGCAACAAGACCTTATAGAACAGACCTTGTTAATTAATCCGCCGCAGGATGATTTACCCCACCACGCCCCTAAATCCTGGACCGTGGCCTGCATGAGCTTTGCCGTGAGCCACAACTACCAGCAACAGGGGTTTGCGTTAGCAGATATTTGCAGCCCACCGAACAAGACCTTTGCCCATGTAATTATTTACATGACCAAGGCCAAGGCGCGCCTGGGTTTACTGCTGGACTACGCCAAAGCCTGCCTGCAAGAAGATGGTGAAATCTGGGTAGTGGGTGAAAACAAGGGCGGCATCAAGAGCCTAGCCAAACAGCTTAAGGGGGATTTTGATAAGGCAGACAAGATGACCAGCGGCAAACACAGCGCCATCGTCTGTGCCTCTGGCCCACAAGATAAGAAGCCGTTTGATATCAACAGCTATTACAGCGACCAGCAAAACGATTTGGACATCCCCCTAAAAGCCCTACCTGGTGTCTTTAGCCAGGAAAAACTCGACAAGGGCACCGCGGTTTTATTGAAAAACCTGCCACGCAAGGTCAAAGGCCGAGTACTGGATTTTGGTTGTGGTGCCGGCATCATAGGCTCCTACATTAGCCAAAATAGAGAAGTAGAAGAGGTTGAATTGATCGACGATGATATCCTGGCGGTGAAGAGCGCCCAGAAAAACATCGAAGACAACAAGATAGCCTACAGCGAAGCCTTTTTAAGCAACGGCTTTGAAAAAATTGAAGATCGCTACCATTGGATCGTGAGTAACCCGCCGTTTCATCAGGGTGTTAAAACCGACTACAACGTCACCGAGAGTTTTTTAAAACAGGCCAAAGAGCACCTAAAACTCAGCGGTAAGTTGCTAATTGTCGCCAATGAATTTTTAAATTACGAAGTGATATTGCGAGAGAGTTTTAACGGCGTGAAACAAATCGCTAAAGAGAACGGTTTTAAAGTGTTGCAGTGCGAAGGCATAAAACGCAAACCAAAGTAAAAACCTGACTACCCTTAAAAACGGGCGACATACATGGGTATGTCGCCCGCTTTTTTATTTAAAATCTAACGATTGCGACCTAATGCATCGTGACTGGATACCCAATCCCCCGCCAGAACCGCCGCTCCTAACGACAACTCCCCGGCCAACACCGTAGCGCCGATAATTTCGGCCAACTTATAAACCTTTCCTTTACCGTGACAGCCCATGATATCCAGACACTCTTTTTGCGTGGCCAAAGCTGTGCCGCCACCATAGGTAGCCACAATTAACGATGGAATGGTGATGGCAATATAATAGTCACCATTTTCGTTTACGTCGGCAAAGGTGACCGCCGCCGAAGATTCCGCCACGTTAGCCACGTCTTGTCCGGTGGCCATAAACAACGCAGTAATACCGTTGGCAGAATGCGCGCCTGTGTTAGTGGAGCCAGCCATGAAGTTACCTACCTGGCTAATGGCACGCATTTTAAATAAGGTTTGTGCGTTCACTCCCATGATGGACTGCAGTAACTCATTGGGAATAGTGGCTTCGGCAATCACACGTTTACCGCGAGTGTGTAGGGTATTTAATTGTGAGTGTTTTTTATCGGTATCCATGGCACCGGACAACATGTATTTGCGAATGCCCGGATAGGTTTTTTTAATCCATTCACACGCAAAATAGGTGGCCTTACTCACCATATTTTGTCCGGCGGCGTCGCCGGTGGTGAAGTTAAAACGCAGGTACATCATGCGCGCAGCCGGGTATTTTTCGATGTTACGCAGCTTGCCCGACGACGTGGTTTTTTCGGCCATTTCTTTAATGCTGTTAAAGTTTTCATCCACCCACTTGCCAAATTCACGGGCCTGGCGGGCGTCGTCAAAAATAAATACCGGGGCCCGCTGCATGGCATCGTCCACCACACTCACGGTGACGCCTCCCGCTTCTCTTAACAGGCGCATGCCTCGGTTGTAGCTGGCCACTAACGTGCCCTCGGAGGTGGCCATGGGCACATAAAACTCCCCCTGGGCGTGTTCGCCGTTAACCAATACCGGTCCTGCCAACCCGATAGGCACTTGCGCGGCACCAATGAAGTTTTCGATATTGCCCTGGGTATCAGCCGCATCAAACGAGAACTTACCCACATGCTCAAGTTCAACACCCGTGTGTTCTTTAACAAAGTCACGGCGCACTTGCGCCATCTCACTGGAATGATCGAGTTTTTTATCTCTGGGGATACGAGCCGACATGTTATTACCTTTTATTTTAAATATTACTCTCCCTCTTAGTGTTTCAAAACAAAAGACCCAACACAGTTAAAAATGTTACATTTCAGACACTCTTTCTAAGAACCCAACGAATTATGGCGCCAAGCATATTAGAACAACTGGATCACAGCGGCCTGTTTGGTGATTTCCCTGAAGATATAAAACAACAACTGGCCAACATTTCCAGTACCCAAGCCTGCACTGAAGGCCAGGTTTTATATCAAAATGGAGACATGCCAGATGCCCTTTACGGGGTACTCAGTGGCGGTATTAAGATGGTGGCCGAAGACGCCAATGGTAAATATTTTTTATATGGCATTGTGCAACCCGGTTGGTGGTTTGGTGAAATTTCGGCCATTGACGGCCAACCCCGCGCGCAAACCACCATGGCCATAGGGCACACTCAATTACTGAGAATCCCTCGTAAAGAGTTATTGATTTTACTGGATAACAACCCGCAGCTTTACCGGCACTTTCTCACTATCTTGTGCAAACGTTTGCGCCAGGCCGGGCAGGTGTTAGAAGAAGGGGCTTTTCTGCCCCTGTCTAAACGTTTGGCCAAACAATTATTACGCATCCATAAAACTAACCATCAACATCAAACAAAATTAAGCCAGGAAGAGTTAGCTGCCAGTATGGGAGTGACACGACAGAGTATTTACCGGGTATTAAAGGACTGGCAATTAAAGAAATGGATCTTAGTGAAATACGGCAACATTGAAATTATTGAGCCTGAATCGCTGCGCACGTTTATTGAATTAAGCGAGCAATAGCGTTAAGAGAAATGACTACATAGTAAGGAACAGTAGCAGCCCGTAGAGGCTACAAGGCTGCCTTAATTTTTATCAATAACGAAGGGCGTTAGTTACTCATCATCAAAATCCCGGCCTTCATAAAATCCAGGGGCCAGATTTTCAAAACGGGTATACATACCAATGAAAGCCAATCGGTCGGTGCCGATTTCACCGTTACGGTGTTTACCTATGATAATCTCACCTATGCCTTTATCCGGCGTATCTTCGTTATAGACTTCGTCACGATAGATAAAGGCGATGATATCCGCATCCTGCTCAATGGCTCCAGATTCACGCAAGTCAGACATAACCGGGCGTTTATTCGGTCGTTGCTCCAACGATCGGTTTAACTGAGATAGTGCCAACACTGGGCATTCAAACTCTTTGGCGATGGCTTTTAATGAACGGGATATTTCAGATATTTCCTGGGTACGGCCTTCGCTTTTACCGGCCACTGTCATAAGCTGAAGGTAATCGATCATCACCAGCCCTAAGCGGTTATTATTTTCGCGATAAACCCGGCGGCAGCGCGCACGCATTTCTTGTGGTGTCAGCGCAGCGGTATCGTCTATGTACAGGGGTTTGTCTTTTAACAAGTTAAACGCCGAAGTCAGCTTAGGCCAATCCTCTTCGTCCAACTTACCAGAGCGCAGTCTATTAGATGGAATTTTACCCACAGATGAATACATACGCATGAGGATGGCCTCTTTGGGCATTTCCATACTGAATACCAATACTGGCAGATCACTTCCCAGCAAGGCGTTTTCGCACAAGTTCATGGCAAAGGTGGTTTTACCCATGGAAGGTCGGCCGGCGATGATTACCAGGTCAGCGGTTTGAAAGCCGTTAGTGCGTTTATCTAGATCAGTGAAGCCGGTGGTTAAGCCCGTGAGTCCATCCGGCATATTAAACAGCTCTTCAATTTTCTCTAATGTGCGCGACATAATGGCGTTTACATGTTCCGGGCCCGCGTCTTTTTTACCGCCGCCTTCTGCTACTTCGGCAATTTTCTTTTCGGCATCACTAATTAAATCCAACGCTTCGCTGCCCATGTTGTTATAGGCAGAGTCGGCGATGTCGGTGGCGGCTTCGGCTAGGCGGCGAAACAGAGCTTTTTCTTTTACAATATCGGCGTAGGCAGCGATGTTGGCCGCCGATGGGGTGTTTTCTACCAGCTCGGATAAATAGGCTAAGCCGCCGCTGTTCTCCAGCTCTTCGATGTCGTTTAATTCATCGCTTAGGGTCAGTACGTCGAAGGGTTTGTCTTCATCGGCCAGCTTAGTGATAAGGGTATATATTTGCGCGTGTTGCGCGCGAAAGAAGTCATCCGGCTGCAAGCGCTCACTCACCACTTCAAAGGCGCGGTTATCCAGCATAAGCCCGCCCAGCACCGACTGCTCGGCGTCCACTGAATTGGGGGGCATTTTTAATTTGGCGACTTGCTCGTCCATGGGGATCGTGACTACTTAAGATGAAAATAAAGGCGTTAGTGTGCCTTGTTTGTGGGCTTGGCTCAAGGTGAGAGATGCGAGCTTTGATAGTGTTAGGGCAGCTGAAGAGAGGTCGGCCACAGGGTGACCTCGTACGAGGGCAGCCCCTGCCCGACTTCTCTAGCCATCTTGCGGCTGACCCTCCTTCTAAACGCAAAAAACCCGCCGAAGCGGGTTTTTATAATCAATCAGCGGTTAAGCTAAAGATTAGTCTTCAGCTACCACGTGGATAGTCAAAGTAGTGTTTACGTCGGCGTGCAAGTGCATGTCGATTTCGAAAGTACCAGTGGTACGCAATGGACCATTTGGTAGACGAACTTCAGACTTAGCCACTTCGATACCAGCAGAACCGATAAGGTCAGCCAGATCACGAGTACCGATAGAACCGAACAACTTACCTTCTTCGCCGGCTTTAACCGCCAAAGTAAGTTCCAATTCTTTGATTTCTTCAGCACGTTTCTGAGCAGCAACTAGCTTCTCGGCAGCGGCTTTCTCAAGTTCAGCACGACGAGCGCCAAAAGACTCAAGGTTAGCAGCAGTTGCAGGAACCGCTTTACGCTGAGGGATCAAGAAGTTACGGCCGTAACCAGATTTAACGTTTACTTTATCGCCAAGAGAACCTAGCTTTGCAACTTTTTCTAAAAGAATAATTTCCATTTTAAACACCTTACAGGGCTGGTTGTGCACTCTTTAATTAAAAGTTTTTAATAAAGGATAAACACAACAAATTAATATTTAGTTCGCCGTTTCATTTAATCGCCCGCGAATATCAATAAAGATATCCAACAACGCCATTAAAATTAGTAATGCGTACATATAAGGCAAAAAGAACAACAGGCTAATGTAAAAGGTCATTATCCATTGTGTGCTTAATTGCTTTTTTGCAACGACTGCGTGAATCAGGCTCACCCCCATGACAAACATGGGCGCTAACACCACAGGAATCCAAGAGGCCATCTGGCTACTGGATATCCCTGCAAACAAGACCACTATGGCCAATAGCGCATACCAGTGAGGTAAACGCATGGCGCGGAATTCTTTGCCAAATTCACCGGGATTAAACATCTTTGCTTGCCACGAACGAGCCAATAATAAGGCTCCCATGGCAAACAACTGCAGCAAGGCTGCGATGCCCCCTAATAATAAGGGCAAAATCCACGGCTCTAACATAGTCGCCGCTTTTGGGTCTTTTTCTGTGAGCAACTGGCTATATTGCTGTGCGCCTTGCTGCAAAATATCAAACCACAAGGGGCTTAAACTTGGTAACAAGAGCACAACCGCCAGTCCCAGCAGCAAAGACGCCGCCATGGCCTTGGGCAGAGAGACCGCCAAGCGCAAAACGCTGGCCATCATCGCACATCCCAACACCACCATAAAAACGGTGATCTCCTGCTGCAGCGCATACCAGACAATGCCGGGTAACAACGCGGGCAACAGAACATTCAAACCTTTATTGAGCCCCTGGCGTAATATCACCAGGGCCACAATGGCAGCACTCACCCAGTACATCAGGGGAATGGCTGCAAACAATACCGCCAGTAACGTCGCCTGGTAAGGACCCTGCATAACAAATCGTGCAATGGCTCCCATCAGACTAAACCTTACTTATGAGCGTCTGTGTATTGAATAAGTGCAACGTAACGAGCACGCTTGATCGCAGTAGATAGCTGACGCTGGTATTTAGCTTTAGTACCAGTGATACGGCTAGGAACGATCTTGCCAGTTTCGGTTACGTAACCTTTAAGCATTTCTAGGTCTTTGTAATCGATCTCAGCTGCGCCTTCGGCAGAGAAACGACAAAACTTACGACGACGGAAAAAACGAGACATAATTATTCCTCCAATTATTCAGCAGAATCAGCAACAGGTGCTGCTTCTTCAGTTTTAGTTTCAGCTGGCTTTGCTTCATCATCACGACGTGGACGATCGTCACGACGGTCTTGACGGCTTTCAGCAGCTTTAATTGGAGACATTTCTGTAACCGGACCTTTAGTACGGATAACCATGCTACGGATAACAGCATCGTTGAAACGGAAAGTCTGGTTTAACTCGTCTAGAGTTTCGTTGCCACACTCAATATTCATAAGAATATAGTGAGCTTTGTGGATCTTTTGGATTGGGTAAGCTAGGTGACGACGGCCCCAATCTTCAAGACGGTGGATAGCACCACCGGCTTCAGTGATTGAGTTAGTGTAACGCTCAACCATAGAGGTTACTTGTTCGCTTTGATCTGGGTGAACCAGAAAAATTACTTCATAATGACGCATTAAATGCTCCTTATGGGTTTAAAAGCCTTAAGTTACGCCCTCTAAAAGAGGTGCCTCAAGACAAGGAGACCTGTATTCATCACCCTTGGCGCACGAATGAACCTTAGATGTAAATCAGGGGGCGCGTATTATGCTCAAAAAACGGTCAAACTGCAAGATATAGCCGTAAACCCTCCACATCAGGGGCTAATACTTTTTAATTAAACTATTTATCGAACTTTCTCATTAGAGCCGGGTCTATCTATATATATTCCTGTTGTGTTGTTTAAAAAACGCTTGCCCGGTTCGCCGGGCTTTTTTATGCCCAGGGATTGGGCTGTATCTTAGAAACCCAGGGAGCGGTTTCTAATGGCATGCCCAGGGATTGGGCTGTATCTTAGAAAGGCAGGGAACGATTTCTAATGGCATGCCCAGGGATTGGGCTGTATAACGCGGTGCCATGGATGGCAAAGAGCGTATATGCCCAGGGATGCGCGGCCCATATTCCCAGAAGTCACCCATCACAGGTCAGCCCCGCCCCAAAGTGACCGCTTACAACCTCGAAACCACCACCACATCTGATATAAGCTGTCTTACGCCCCCTAACAACTATAAAAACCACAGGACAATGCATGACCATACGTAAACTGCTCGGCTATTCCGCCATCACGCTCTTAGTATTATCACTAATAATAAGCACGCTTTTCTGGACTCAATTGCGCCAGCTCTACCACACGATTCATCTGTTTGACGAAGATGTGATTGTGGAAAACTTTTCCAACATGAGCGATGTTATCCCCAGCATCACTATTAAACGCTCGGGCTCAGTGAATGAGTTTGCCAGCACTCCTCAAGCGCTGCCGGCAACGTTCCAGTACCTGGGCGAAACCCGCACGATGGATTCGTTTTTAAGCGATACCAGCGCCACGGCGTTAGTGGTGGTAAAGGACAACGCCATCACCTTTGAAGATTATTACCAAGGAACGGGCCAGTGGGATCAGCGTATTTCCTGGTCCATGGCCAAGTCTTTCCTCAGTGCCATCTTTGGAGTGGCGGTGGAAGAAGGCCTGATTAAAGATTTAAACCAGAGCGTCACCGAGTATGTGCCAGGCCTGAAGGGCAGTGGCTACGATGGTGTCAGTATTAAAAACGTATTACAGATGTCCAGCGGTGTGTTGTTCAACGAAGACTACGGCGACTTTAACAGCGACATTAACCGTTTTGGCCGTGTGATGGCCTTAGGTGGCAGCTTTGATGAGTTCGCGGCCTCCTTAAGCACCGAACGTGAACAAGGTGAGTACATGCACTACGTGAGCCTGGATACCCATGTGGTTGGCATGGTGTTACGAGCCGCCACCGGCAAGAGCATAGAAGAATATTTCCAGCAAAAGCTATGGTCTAAATTGGGCACAGAACGTGATGCCATCTACATTACCGACAGCACCGGCCAGCCTATGGTATTGGGAGGTTTGAACCTCATTAGCCGTGATTATGCCCGCATGGGTACCCTGTACCGAGACAAGGGTGTACTCAACGGTGAGCAAGTCATCCCTGCTCAATGGATTGAAGACAGCATCACTCCAGACGCCCCTCACTTAATGCCGGGCAAACGCGACACCTCATCTAGCAAGTTTGGTTACGGCTACCAGTGGTGGCTACCAGACAACCCTAACCAGGAATTCATGGCTTTGGGGATTTATGGTCAGCACATCTACATTAACCGCCAATACAATGTGGTGATCGTGAAAAACAGTGCCGACCGTGAGTTTATGGATAATGAATATGCACATACCGATATGGCATTAGCCGCTTACCGCACCATTGCAAAATCGTTAGCTACTCAAGAGGCACAAACCGCCGCCAATTAATCCCGTGTATTCGCCGCTCCATGCCATTCTTGGCAATGTGGCATACCGTACATCCTGAACGTATGCGCTCAATGTCATCCTGGCATCGCGCTATACCGTACATCCTAAACGTATGCGCTCAATGTCATCCTGACATCGCGCTATACCGTACATCCTGAACGTAAAAAGCCCGCCCGTGTCACCACGGGCGGGCTTTTTATTACTTAAAACTTATGCCTCTGTTTTAAGCGACGCTTTTACCCTGAGGCTTAAAATGCTCTTTAGGCAAGGTTCCCGTGTAAAACTGAAACAACATAACCCAATCACCCATGAAACTGTAGAACGGGTATTTAAACGTGGCGGGTTTGTTATGTTCAAAGAAAAAGTGTCCTACCCAAGCAAACCCGTAGCCAATAACCGGTAGCGTCCATAATAGGGAGTATTGTGCGGTGGCCAGCGCGTATGCCAATACCGCCAATAGTATGGTGCTGCCAATGAAGTGCAGGTTACGACACACAGTGTTGCTGTGCTCGCTTAGGTAAAACGGATAAAACTCTTTAAAGCTCTTAAAGTCTGACATTAGCCCACCCTCTTTTTAATTATTAGACTCTATTATTATGCAAGCATTTGGCAGGTTCGCCAGTTGCAATTTGGGACCCGTTACTTGCGTCACAGGACAGCCATATTAAAAGAGGGTGCGCTCCTAGGCATACCCTAAAATATTGCTCCTGCAATTCTAGACTCTGTTATTAAAAAAGGGCCCATCTCTGGGCGTAAAAAAACCAGGCATAGGCCTGGCTTCACTTATTCTTTCGCCCACTATTCAACGTTAGGCTTGCGCGCTTACCGCACTACCTTTTTTACGGTTTAACAGCCAGGCAAAGACAGCGCCGGTGACAAACATGATGAGCGAGTAACAGGTGGCGGCAATGGACATCTCGGTATTCTGCAACAAGCTTAGGGCGATCACGATGGCCAAGGTGCCATTTTGGAAACCCACCTCTATGGCGATAGCCTTACTTTGCGCCTCATTTAACTTGGCCAGCCTGGCGATGCCATAGCCCATCGACAAACACGCAATATTCAGCACTAAGGCTGCTAAACCTGCTTGGGCGAAGTAAGCACCCATCTGATTAATATTCTTAACCACTATCAAGATCACGATGAACAGCAAAAATACCACAGAGAAAATTTTCACCGGTTGCTCGGCCCTGGCAGAAAAGCCTGGCTTTTTATGATGGATAAACATGCCAATGCAGATGGGCACGATCGTGATGACCACCAACTGAATGATGGTCTTGATGACGGGTAGCTCCACCTGCTGGCCATCCCCCATAAGTAATCCCATGAACAACACAATCATTAGGGGCACGGTAAACGGCGCAAGCAAACTCACCACAGAAGTGAGCGTCACCGACAGAGCAATATCTCCCTTGGCAAGATACGTATATAAATTAGAGGTGGTGCCACCCGGACATAACGCCAGAATCATCACCCCCACAGCCACCGCTCCGCTTAAACCAAACGCGGTCACAATGAGGTAGGCCATAAGCGGCAACATCACCATTTGAGCAAAAATACCCAGGGCCACCGCCTTGGGGCGCACCATTACCATTTTAAAGTCTACTGGTTTAAGCGCTAGGCCCATGCCCAACATGATGACAAACAAAGACGCAGGCAGAATTACCTTTATAAGCAGATCGGCTTCCATGAATTACCCTTGATATTTTAGTGTTTATTTTTATGGGCCCAGCATAACCACTTAGTGAATCCGTGCCAATAGCCTGCGACAAAACTGGCCAATTCTGCCAATAGTCTGTCTCTTTACAAGGTTTCGCTACACGGGTTTAACGGGTCATTTTTTTCACAAACACCACCACAAATAATGCCAGGGTAAAGCTGCCAGCAAAGGCCTCTATAGCGGCGATGATACGACTGGGGCCTACTGGCACTAGGTCGCCATAACCCAGGGTGGTGAAGGTCACCACGCTGAAATACATGAGTTTTATGAGACTCATGGTGTTTTCAAGCATCGTGTGGTTAGAGTCAAACACCACCATGTGCCCACTGTCTGATATACCTAAAGCAAAATAGCCAAAACCACACAACAAGATAAAACCCAAAGAAAACAATATCACCCGCAAGGGGCGTTCGCCGTACCCGCAGAACACATCCACCAACTTGGAAATGCCCCGCTGAAAAGACCACTTGGGCATCTGATAGCGGCGCATGAGCATTTCTTCATAAAAAAAATGGCCAGCCAATTCAAATAGCCCCTGCATCTCGCTCACTTTGCGCAGGTTGCGGCAAATTTCTTCGGCCTGTTCAAAATAATCGATGGATTCTTTATGGCGTTTTTCACCATAGGCTTCAAAACCTTTCAGCTCATGCAGCAGTTTTTTACCCCAGATAACATTTTCAATCTTGGCTCCCTCCAATTTGGCCCCCAATAAATTCACTCGCTCAAGGTTCGCAAAATGTAAGTTGGCCTCACGACAGTCGGCCTTCATGAGAGACGATTCGCCAAGGTCTATATGAAACAAATGAGCGTTGCGCAGATTGGCCCTGTACAAGTCTACCCGCACCAAGGAATAACCTTCTTTTTGACCA
>Ga0209290_1001106_pt1 | contig 14448 bp, 12 predicted proteins | sample EN1Hudsemesocosm_2_FD_184632 | JGI IMG/M metagenome (GOLD analysis project Ga0209290, IMG submission 184632) | Methane-oxidizing microbial communities from mesocosms in the Hudson Canyon - EN10B Hudson Canyon (SPAdes) (version 2) | ecosystem: Environmental > Aquatic > Marine > Cold seeps... | reverse complement strand
CGAAGCACCGGGCCCTTATGCCATGGACGAATTCATGTGGTTAATTGAAGGGCAAGCGGTCATTAAGAACATGCAAAGCGGCGAATTAGAAACCGTGCATGCAGGGGAAGCCTTTGTGATCCCTAAAGGGTATGAATGCCAGTGGCAGCAGCAGGGTTATTTGCGTAAGTTTTATGTGATCAGCGAGCACCCGGAAGAAGCCATTCCGGCCTCCCCAACGGTTGAGGGCATAGTAAAACCCCATAAAGATGCCCCACAAGCGGCCTTTAATGGCCAAGCCTGGTTTGCCCTTAAAGGCGCCCACAGTGAACAAAAAAATGATGTGGCCTACACCAACGAAAACGGCAAGTTTACCTCGGGCACCTTTGACAGCAGCGCCTTTTCAAGCGACGCCCAGGCCTTACCAAGCAGCCAGTTTGTTTATGTGCTTAAAGGCAGCGTGACCCTTACCGATGAAAAAGGGGTTGAACACAGCTTCACCGAAAACGACGCATTTTTTATTCCCCAGGGCACAGTGTGCAGCTGGAAGAGTAACGATTACCTTCGCTTTAACTACGCTACCTTAGCGGGCTAGAGTGAACACAAAACAGCAATATTCATTAAAAAATAACAATGAGCCCGCTCATGGCGCGCGACAGTAAGGACTGAACATGACAACAAAACTATATATTGACGGCCAGTGGATTGAATCTACTTCCACCCAAACCATAGACGTGGTGAACCCGGCCACCGAAGAAGTGTTTGAAACCCTGGCAGCCGCCAACGCACAAGACGTAGACAAAGCCGTATTGGCTGCCCGTGATGCATTTGATAATGGCCCTTGGCCCAAGATGAGCGGCACCGAGCGCGCTGTAATTTTGCGTAAAATTGCCGCCGGCATTAACGAGCGTTTGGTAGAACTTTCAAATCTGGAAGTAAAAGACAACGGCAAACCTTACCCGGAAGCCGAATGGGACATTGAAGACACCGCCGGTACGTTTGAATTTTACGCAGGCCTAGCCGAGCAATTAGATACTAACCCTGCAGAAGTCATTGAGCTGCCCGAGCCCCGCTTTACCAGCACCGCCACCCGTGAACCTATTGGTGTAGCTGGCGCCATTATTCCTTGGAACTTCCCCATGTTAATGGCGGCTTGGAAAGTAGCTCCCGCATTAGCCGCTGGTTGCTGCATGGTATTAAAACCATCCGAAGTGACCTCGTTAACTTGTTTGGCGTTAGCCGACATTGCCGACAAAGCAGGCTTGCCAAAAGGGGTATTAAACGTATTAACCGGTTTGGGCAAAGACGCGGGTCAGGCCATTACGGAACACCCTGGCATCGACAAGCTGGCTTTTACTGGCTCGGTGCCTACCGGGTCACACATCATGCAGGTGGCAGCTAAGCAAATTAAAAACATCAGTTTAGAGCTGGGCGGTAAATCCCCACTGGTGGTATTTGAAGACTGCGATATTGAAAAGGCGGTTGAGTGGATCATGTTTGGTGTGTTCTGGAACCAGGGCCAGGTTTGCTCGTCTACCTCACGTGTACTGGTACAGGAATCCATGTACCCAGCATTGATGGAGCGCCTTATTGAAGAAACCAAAAAAATTAAAATTGGTGCCGGCCACCAAGACGGCGTGTTGTTAGGGCCGCTAGTAAACAAAGATCAATTTGAAAAAGTAAAACAAGCCATTAAACGTGGTGTGGACGACGGTGCAACATTAGCCGTGGGTGGCGGTGAACCTGCTGGGTTTGATAAAGGTTATTACCTTGAACCCACTATTTTTACCGACATGCCACAGGACAGCTGGATTTGGCAGGAAGAAATTTTTGGCCCCGTAGTATGTGTGAAGAGCTTTAAAACAGAAGAGGAAGCCATTGAACTGGCCAACGATTCTCGTTTTGGTTTAGCCGCGGCGGTAATGTCAAAAGACGAAGCTCGTTGTGACCGTGTAGCCAAAGCCTTCCGTGCCGGCATTGTGTGGGTGAACTGCTCACAACCTACTTTCTGTGAAGCCCCTTGGGGCGGTTACAAGCAATCGGGCATTGGCCGTGAGCTGGGTAAATGGGGTTTAAACAACTATCTAGAAACCAAACAAATCACCCGCTTTAACAGCGAAGAACCTTGGGGTTGGTACATCAAATAATATTTGATAACCCATACCAACTAACTAACTGAGTAGTAAATTATGCAAGCACATTTAGAAGCACTAAAAGACGCCAAGGCCCTACCCCTTTGGCACGATTCGCAAGACAAGCCAGAGCAGCTGCCCGCCATAAACGGCGACAAACAGTGTGAGCTATTAATTGTGGGCGGTGGTTTCACCGGCCTATGGGCCGCCTTGCAAGCCAAAGAACGCTCCCCTGATGCCGACATTATTTTAATAGAGCAAACCTTCGTGGCCGACGGTGCCTCCGGGCGTTGTGGTGGGTTTTTAAATACCAGCCTTGCCCACGGCGAAACCAATACCGAATACCAGTTTCCAGGTGAAGCAGACAAGCTTGAGGAACTGGGCATTCAAAACATGAAGGAGTTTATTGATACTCTTCAGCGTTACAACATAGACGCACGCTACGAACATACAGGTGCCATGAGCGTGGCATTGGACGAACCAGCTGCCCAGCGTTTGCATGAAGATTACCAAAAATACAAAGCCGCCGGTGACGACGTTGTATTTTTTGATAAAGAAGGCGTTCGTGAACAAGTGAACTCGCCAAAAATGCACGCTGGTCTTTGGGAGCGTGACGGACAGGACGGTGTGATTGATCCGGCCCGTTTATGCTGGGGCCTAAAAGCCACCATCTTAAAACTGGGTGTGCGTATTTTTGAAGGCACTAAGTTGCTGGACATTCAGCCTGTGGGCAAAGACCGAATGAAGGCTAGCTGTGAGGGCGGCGTTATTCACAGCGACAAAGTGCTTATGGGTACCAACGCGTTTCGGGGTGCCATTGGCAAGATTCGCCGCTCGGTGATTCCAGTATGGGATTACCAAATCGCCACCGAACCTTTGAGCCAGGAGCAGATTGACCTGATCAACTGGGGCAATACTCGCCATGCTTTGGCCGACTACAACAACATGTTCCATTACTTCCGCTTAACCAAAGACAACCGCATTACCTGGGGTGGCGGCGGCGCGGTACGTTATTATTTCAATAACGGCACCGACCGCAGCTTAGAGCAAGTGCCAGCGCGCTTTGAGCAATTGTCTAAAGAGTTTTTTGAATACTTCCCACAAATGGAAGGCAAGGTGAAATTTACCCATAAATGGGCGGGCATCATCGCCACGTCTACTCGCTTTTGCATGGTACCGGGAACAGCTTATAACGGCCGCATGGCTTGGTCTGTGGGGTATACCGGTCACGGTGTGGGCGCTTCACGCTTTGGTGCACGAGTGGGCATTGAGCTATTGGGTTATGCACCCACCGATATTTTGCAAATGCAGTTTGTAAAGAAGAAGGCTATGCCTTGGGCGCCAGAACCTTTGCGCTGGATTGGCGTGAAGATTACTCAGATGGAATTGAGTCGCGCCGACCGAAATGGCGGCAAACGCGGTTTGTGGTTGAAGATGCTGGATGCCATGAATTTGGGCTTTACGTGTTAACAGTGAATTAGGTTTGGTTGCGGGGATGGCTAAAATTGTACGAGGCCACCCCGTGGCCGACCTCTTTAAAACCCCTTTAGGATTGGTCGGGCAGGGGCTGCCCCCTACTCTAAATGGGCCTTCAATAACGTGCTCACCATCAGATTTAAATCATCCCGTGAACGCTTCAATCGCTCACCCGACATGTTCACCATAGACAAAAATATGGCATGGGTCATTTCAAGATAAAGCTCGGCAATGCGCAGGCGTTCCTTTAACTGCTTTTTCATGCCCGCGCGCTTAAATACCTGAGCGATGCAGGTGATCATCATTTCGTCGTGTTCCGCATCCAGTTCCCGCAATTCAGGTACAGAGAACATGGCCTGTACTAGGGTTAAGATAGCTTTCTGCTTTTTATAGACCTTAAAATTGGCCATCAGCATCTTGTCCACCAGCTCATCCAGCTCCATGCCTTCCACGTCCCAGCCTTCGTACTCCTTTAATACCACCGTAATGCCGTCCAACCAGCGCATGCCCATGGCATACAAGATGGCGTGTTTATTAGGAAAGTAGTGGTATAGCGAGCCAATGGAGATGCCCACTTCTTTGGCAATAACGATGGTATTCAAATCATCAAAGCCCACCCGCTCCAGCAATTCGCTGGTGACATCTATGATTTGCTTGGAACGCAGCTTAGAGCGACCCTGTACTGGCGAAGTGCGCGGGGCAATGTCGGCCGGTTTTTTAAGTGCCTTACCGTTATCAGAAGCGGCAGCGTTTTTTGGCTTTTCTTTAACTGAAGTCATAGCTTAATTATCTTTTTGGCCACTCTATTGTTGTCAGTACCCGCAGGTACTTATTATTGAGCACATATTAACAACCCTTTAGGCCCTTGAAAACGAATTCATCACCTGCCGGGCGTTTCTGTCATTTAACCCATAAGCCAGTTAAGGCCGCTTAATCATTAAACGCCTGCCCTCCCCCCCTCAACAAGCCCACCACAGGCATGCACCACAATTGCCACTGCGCCCTTAAATCGTGCAATTTGCATGGTATCACCCGCCATTTCAGACCATTCCCCTGTGTATTGGCAACACAGTAGTCGATAACCATTAAAGAGCGTGCTCTTTCCACAATTAGCAAAATAGAGATGCCTCAATACAGGGCGTAACCCGAAGATATATTCTATTAACAAGTAAAATATTTTGAATTTTTTGTGCAACTTTACGGGTTTTACATTGCTTTTTGGCGCACTTTTACTTAACCTCTAACCCGAATAAAACCTCATGTCACAAAGCAAAAATACAAGACCCCAGCAGCCATGACATGCAGCAAACTTTGACGAATACAAACACAAAAAACATTCGTCTTTGAACGGGCACTAAACCGCCTTCAGCCAGGACGGCTTTAAATCCAACCCAACGTGGTAGTACTAAAATGAATATAACAAAGTTGCTAAAGTTTAAAAAACTGGCGGCCATTATGGCCGCTGGCCTATTGAGTGCCGGTGCCCAAGCGCAAGAGGAGTTAAGATTTTTTAACTGGTCTGACTATATGGCCGAAGACACCATTGAAAAATTTGAGGCCGAAACAGGCATTAAAGTAACCGCCGATGTGTTTGATAGCAACGAAGTGTTAGAAGCCAAGCTTTTGGCCGGTCGTTCTGGTTACGATTTGGTAGTACCTTCCAGTACCTTTATGGCTCGCCAAATAATTGCAGGGGCTTTTCAGCCGTTAGATAAATCCCAGCTTCCTAATATGAAACACCTTGATAAAGAGCTGCTGACATTTTTACAAAAAAATGACCCAGGCAACCGTTACGGCGTACCCTACCTTTGGGGCACCACCGGCATTGGCTACAATGTTGAGCAAGTTAAAAAAGCTTTGGGCACAGATGCCCCGCTTGATAGCTGGGACCTAGTATTTAAGCCTGAAAACATGAAGAAGCTGGCCGAGTGTGGCGTGATCTTTTTGGATTCAGCCGATGAAATTTTCCCACTGGCATTAAACTACGTGGGGCAAGATCCAAACTCCACCAAGAAAGGTGATTACAAGACTAGTGGTGATGCTGCCAAGATGCTGTCTGGCATTCGCCCTTACATCAACCAGTTCCATTCTTCACAATACATTAACAGCTTAGCAAACGGCGATGCGTGTGTGGCCATTGGTTGGTCCGGTGATGTTTTACAAGCACAAGATCGTGCCTCTGAAGCTGAAAACGGCGTTGAAATTGAATACATCATTCCTAAAGAAGGCACCTCCATCTGGTTTGATATGCTAGTGATTCCTGCCGACTCCAAAAATACAGAAAATGCTCACAAGTTTATTAACTTCTTGTTGCGCCCGGATATTATTGCTGATATTTCTAACTACGTTTACTACGCCAACCCCAATACTGGCGCCACAAAAATTCAGGACCAAGAGCTGTCAAACAACCCAGGCATTTACCCTTCTGCAGACGTTAAAAAGCGCCTTTTTGCCGCCACCGTTCGTGCTCGTAAGATCGAAAAGGTATTAACCCGCAGCTGGACCAATCTTAAAACTGGCCGATAATTACCAGGCAATGCAAATTGCCATTTAAAAGTAAATACCCCTCTGGGTATAATTGCCAAACAAAGCTCTTTAAGGTGAATAAAAATTCACTTTTTAGAGCTTTTTTTTTGCCTTTTTGTGGCCTTAACTAGTAGTTATTACTGAGCAATGTGGTACGTTAATGGGGTAACGGAGATTACACATAATAAATATAAATAAGGGTGAGAAATGAAATTACCAGCAAACTTTAAAAAATCAGCGGCCGTCTTGGCACTGACTCTAACGGCGGCTATTCCTGCTGCACAAGCACAAAGCCAGGAAGTACTAAAATTCTTCAACTGGTCTGACTACATCGCCGAAAATACAGTTGCCAACTTTGAAAAAGAAACCGGCATTAAAGTTATCAACGATGTGTTCGACAGCAACGAAGTACTGGAAGCAAAACTGCTAGCCGGTAGCTCTGGTTACGATCTAGTTGTACCTTCTTCTACCTTTATGGGTCGCCAAATTATTGCTGGCGTTTTCCAGCCACTTGATAAAAAGAAATTACCAAACATCAAGCACATGGACTCTGATCTAATGAAGTCCATTCAACCATTAGATAAAGGCAATGCTCACGGCGTGCCTTACCTATGGGGTACCACAGGTATTGGTTACAACGTTGAAATGGTTAAAAAAGCGCTAGGTAAAGATGCTCCGGTTGATAGCTGGGATTTAGTATTTAAACCTGAAAACATGAAAAAGCTGGCTAGCTGTGGCGTAAGCTTCCTGGATACAGCCGATGAGATTTACCCATTGGCTCTTAAGTATGTAGGCAAGAGCAGCAACTCTAAAGATGCAGCCGACTATAAGAAAGACAGCGAAGCGGCAATGGTTCTAAAAAGTGTTCGCCCTTACGTGACTCAGTATCACTCTTCTTCTTACATCAACAGCCTAGCTAACGGCGACATATGTGTAGCGGTTGGTTGGTCTGGTGATATTTTACAAGCGCAAGATCGTGCAGCTGAAGCTGAAAACGGTGTTGATATTGCTTACACTATCCCTAAAGAAGGCACCACAGTTTGGTTTGATATGTTGGCGATTCCTGCCGATGCTAAAAACTCATCTGCTGCCCACAAGTTTGTTAACTACCTAATGCGCCCTGACGTAATTGCTGATGTGACCAACTACGTATGGTACGCCAACGCCAACACTGCGGCCACCAAGATTCAGGATGCAGAAATTTCTAGCAACCCATCTATCTACCCAACAGCTGAAGTTATGAAGCTGTTAACGGCTGGTGAAATGCGCACCAACAAAATCAACAAAATGTTGACTCGTTTTTGGAGTGACATGAAGACAGGTCGTTAATCTTTAATTAACACTTTTCTTTAAATTAAAAGAGCAATCCCCTCTCTATACTAGAAAGGGGCTTGCTCTTTTTTATGTACAGGATGTACGGTATGACGCGGTGCCATGGATGGCAAAGAGCGGCGTTGTCCAGTTAACCAAAGCCTATATTAATACTTTGATCTGCCAGCCTAGAATGGCGACAATTCAGTTTGAGGTCGCCGTAAACCCATCCCTAGGGGCTTGATTCGGCATCCATGCCTCAAACACCTTCACCGAAATACTTACGCCGCTAAATTTAGACAACGTAACTGATAAGCATGTAAACCAAACTATAAAGGGAATTACATTTAGCCTGAAATAGCAGTGATGCCGTTTGAGGTTTTTGAAACATGGATGTTTCAAGTAAGCCCCCATGGATGGGTTTACGGCGACCTCAATTGGTATTACCGCTATTTCAGGCTGGCAGCCTTCAAGATTTAAACAACGCCAACTAATTAGCTTTCTTCATACATGGAATAAAACTTTTTAGCCGTGCCAATGGTTTCCCAGGTTCCCTCATATCCAGCTGGAATTACAAACGCTACACCCGGTAAAAGTTCTTCGCTGTGCCCTTCGCTGTCGGTCAAGATGGCCTTGCCTTCTATTAGGTAACAAAATTCATCCTCGGTATAACTGATATTCCATTTACCGGTAGTAGATTCCCACACACCGCAGAAAAAATTCTCTTTAGTATTGGTAAAATCATTCTTTACTTTTTGAATGGGAGTGCCTGACAATACTCGATCTTGATCAATGGCCGAAGTAGCAACAGATTCGGTATTGGCACTTACGCGTAATAATTTAACACTGGACATAATTGTCTCCAAATTCTTATATTTTTGATTTTAAATAAGGGCGCAATAAACTACACACCATGACATTCAAGTCATGTTGAGAACGTTTTAACGGCTCACCTTTTGTGCAGTTCATCACTAAAAATAGCGCATGGGTTAATTCATGATAAAGCTCTGCCAGGCGCACACGCTCTTTTAATTGCTTGTTAATACCTAAGCGTTTAAATATTTGAGCAATGGCACTTATGACCATGTCATCGTGCTGCCGGTCTAGCTCACGTAACTCGGGAACTGAAAACATGGCCTGCACTAGGGTTAGGATGGCCTTTTGTTTTTTGTACACTTTAAAATTAAGGCCAATCATCTGGCTAACCACATCTTGCAAGGGCATGCTTTCAATGTCCCAACTGTGGTATTCAGCCAATACAGTTTCAATTTCATCTAACCAGCGCATGCCCATGGCGTGCATGATGGCGTATTTATTGGGGAAGTAGTGATACAAGGCCCCCACCGATATCCCCACCTCTTTGGCAATCACCACAGTATTTAAATCATCAAAACCAATGCGCTCTAACAAGCGCCCGGTCACATCCAGAATTTGTTGGGCACGTTTACGCGAACGCCCCTGTACTGGAGAAGTTCTAGGGGTAATATCGGTGGATTTTTTACCCGCTAACTTTGAGGCAGCCATTAAAACAAGCGATCCCGTAAAGCGTAATACAGCATCCCGGCCACCATGCCAGGGCGACGCAACAAAGTGCCACCGGGAAAGGTAGGGCTGGGCACGGAACTGAAAATATCAAATTTCTCGGCGCTGCCGCTTAATGCCTCAGCCATTAATTTCCCACCCAGTGTGGCCAGTGCCACACCGTGACCGGAATACCCTTGAGCCACAAATACATTTTCTTCCAGGCGATCAAAATACGGCATACGATTCATAGTAATGGCCAGGGTGCCGCCCCAGCCATGATCAATTTTTACATCTTTTAATTCCGGGTAATATTGCAGCAGGTATTTTTTAACAAAAGCGCCTATGTCACTGGGAAACTTACTGGAGTAGTTTTCACCGCCCCCCCACAACAACCGGTTGTCGGCGGATAACCGAAAGTAGTTAATCACCGATCTTGAATCGGCCACTGCCACGTCATCACGGTTTATCTTGCGGCACAGCTCTTCACTTAACGGTTCGGTGGCCAGCACAAAACAGTTAATAGGCATAATCTTTTTGGCAACCTTAGGCTCAAGTTTATCCAGGTAGCCGTTGCAGGCCAGCAATACGTATTTGGCTTTAACCACACCCTGCTGGGTTTTAACTTTTGCATCACTGCCACCGTTATAATCGGTGACCCGGCTGTTTTCATAAATAGTAACCCCTGCCTTCACACAGGCCGCCGCTAAACCCAGGGCATAGTTTAATGGGTGTAAGTGCGCAGCATCGGTTAGCAACTCCCCAGCAAAGTATTTGTCTGTGCCCAACATGGCCTGCACTTCTTCTTCCGACACATGTTTAATGCCGTCGTAATTAAGCACTTCTTTTTTGTACTTAACCGAATCCAGCATGTGCTGGTTATGGCTGCGCTTGGCCGCCACATGCAGCACACCCGATTTTAGATCGCAGTCGATGTTGTGCTCTTTAATTAAATCCTTAACCAGGTCTACGGATTCTACCGACATATCCCACAGAGCATTGGCGCCATCAATACCCACCTTCTTAACCAGCTCACTGTGATCCATGTTGTGATCCATGGAGACTTGGCCACCATTGCGCCCCGATGCCCCCCAGCCCACCTTCTTGGCCTCTACGATGCTGACGCTATACCCTTTCTGGGCCAAGTGTAAAGCCGCCGACAAGCCGGTATAACCCGCCCCTATAATGCACACATCACTGTGCACCTCTCCCTGCAGAGTGGAAAATTCGGCCTTTTTATTGGCCGTGGACGCGTAATAAGAAGATTCGTAACCCTGTAATGCCATTTTTACCTCGTCGCCATTTAGCGAAACCATAAAACCCGAAAGATCATTCAATTAATAAACCGAAAGATACTTCTAATTAGACGTAATTACAAGTCCACTTTCAAACCCTGTTTTTAGCTTAATACCACTAACTTTACTGCACTCGCCTAACAAAACAATCACCTGTCATTACTGTCAAGCTATTGCCAGCATGCACAATCTCAGACTTATTAAAAATAGACCAAAACAGGACAAATGGTGGGCCTAAACCCACCACACATTAAATAAATTACTACTAACCCTAGCTACTCATAAAAAATATTAATGTGAAGCGTGAAAAATGCTCACCGTTTTTGGCGCTTTTCTCGTAGTTTCTAAAATTTCTTGTGGTAATTTAATAGGCACATACAGCATCCAACCTACAGTGAGGAAAAAATGAAAATAACAATGCTCCCCTTTGCGAAAAAAACAGCGGCCGCTCTGGCTCTAAGCCTGGTGGCCAGCGCCCCCGTATTGGCCCAAAGCCAGCAAGTTTTAAATTTTTACAACTGGTCAGACTACATTGCTGAAGACACTATCAATAAATTTGAAAAAGAAACCGGCATTAAAGTTAACTTTGATGTGTTTGATAGCAGCGAATTACTAGAAGCTAAGTTACTAGCGGGCAATTCAGGTTATGACCTAGTGGTTACCCCAGCCACCATAATAAAACGCCACATTGAAGCCGGTGTTTACTTGCCGCTTGATAAACAAAAGTTGCCCAATATTAAACACATGCATCAAACTTTCATGAGCACCGCCGCTACGCAAGATGCAGGTAACAAACATGCGATGCCTTACTTATGGGGCACTACCGGTATTGGCATAAACGTAGATATGGTTAAAAAAGTACTGGGAGAAGATGCCCCACTTGATAGCTGGGACCTAGTATTCAAACCTGAAAACATGAAAAAACTGGCCAGTTGTGGCGTGAGCTTCCTAGATACCGCCGACGAAGTGTATTCCGTTGCGCTTAATTATTTAGGCAAGAGCGGCAACTCTGATAATAAAAGTGATTATCAGAAAAACAGTGAAACGGCCCAGTTGCTAAAAGAGATTCGCCCGTACGTTAAACAGTTTAACTCGTCGGCCTATGTGAACAACCTTGCCAACGGCAACATTTGTGTGGCGGTGGGTTATTCAGGTGATGTGCTGCAAGCTAAAAGCCGTGCCTTAGAAGTTAACAACGGCATTAACATTGAGTACTTTATTCCTAAAGAAGGCACCTCTGCCTGGATTGATGTGCTGGCTATCCCCAATGACGCCAAAAATTCAGCGGCTGCTCACCAGTTTGTTAACTTTTTAATGCGCCCTGAAATCATTGCAGACATCACTAACTATGTGACTTATGCCAACGCCAATACGTCTGCTACTAAACTTGTGGATCCTGAGATTGCCCGCAATCTGGCCATTTATCCAAATGAAGAGACGATGAAGAGCCTGTTCACAAACGGCCAACGAACCAAAAAAATAAACAAACTCATCACCCGTTTTTGGTCTCACCTTAAAACAGGCAGTTAACTGGGAGTTAATGTTAAAAAAATCAGAATAAAAGATGCACGGTTTTCCGTGCTTTTTTATGCCTTTCCCTTTCTTCTTCCTGATTTTATATAACCAATTATGCGCCTAAAAACTTGGTCTATAATTAATTTCAATCTAGGCTGAATGCGCCAGTTACGTTTATTGTTTTAACCCACTGAATCAGAGGCACCCTATGAAAATGCCATGTATAGCACGCAACCTCTTTGCCTGCTTGGCCCTGAGCCTAACCGCTGTGTTGTCAGCGGGTGTGGCCCACAGCCAGGAAGTATTGAATTTTTATAACTGGTCGGATTATATCGCCGAAGACACCATCGCCAAGTTTGAAAAAGAAACCGGCATTAAGGTGAACTACGACGTATACGACAGCAGCGAAACCCTGGAAGCCAAACTGCTGGCTGGCCATTCCGGTTACGACCTAGTGGTGCCCTCTTCCAGCTCCATGGGGCGCCATATTAAGGCCAAGATTTATCAGCCCCTGGATAAGTCTAAACTGCCCAACATGAAACACCTGGATTCAAATTTAATGAAGGCGGTGGCATCCCAGGACCCAGGTAACAAACACAGTATTCCCTATTTATGGGGCACCACGGGCATCGGCTATAACGTAGATATGGTGAAAAAAGTACTGGGTAAAGACGCGCCGGTAAATAGCTGGGACTTGGTATTTAAGCCTGAGTACATAGAAAAACTCACCGCCTGCGGGGTCAGTTTTTTGGACAGCGCAGATGAGATATACCCCTTAGCATTAAATTATGTAGGGCAAACCAATTCACAAAAAAAGGCCCACTATAAAAAAGACAGTGCGGCTGGCAGCATGCTTAAGTCGGTACGCCCTTATGTGAAGCAGTTTCATTCTTCGTCATATATTAATAATTTGGCCAACGGCGAAATCTGTGTGGCGGTGGGTTACTCGGGAGATATTTTACAGGCCCAAAGTCGCGCCATTGAAGCCAAAAACGGCATTAATATTCAGTACACGATCCCCAAGGAAGGCACCGCAGTATGGTTTGATATGCTGGTGATTCCAAGTGACGCCAAAAACCCCAGCGCCGCCCACAAGTTTATTAACTTCTTGCTGCGACCCGACATCATCGCCGACATTACCAATTATGTGTCCTACGCCAACCCCAATACCGGCGCCACAAAATTGCAGGACCCGGAAATATCCAACAATCCAGGCATTTATCCCAGCCAGGAGATTATGAAACACTTATTCACTTTGGGCTCACCCAAGAAAAAACTGCTCAAGATGCGTAATCGATTTTGGACGGATTTGAAGGCGGGTAGGTAATTTAACAAATGGCGCAACTGCCCCATACTTTAAGCAGTAACTTTGAGGCCTTAGAGTAGCGGCTAACCTGTACGAGCTCACCCTGTGAGCGATTTTTGGGGCACAGGCACCTACATGGATGTAGGTGCTAGGGCAATGCAGGGAGCAATTGCCGAGTGCCCTCCTACGGTTTTATAGCCTACTGCCCAAACAAGTCCATATTCTCGGCAATAAAATCGGGCACTACTTTTTCGGCGTAAACGCCCTCCAGACTTGCATCCACTTCAGTCATATTCCATACATCGCCTAACGTGCCCACGGAAAATAGGTTTTTGTCCGGTTGATAATAATAGATATCATCCTGCAGTAAGACCCGCTTGTAATAACCGATGTCGGTGAACTCGTATCGATCCAAGCGCGCCAGGTCTTGGGCGTTTAAATCTTTAAGTACGTAGCCTGGGACTTTACTGCCTTCCTCTGCCAGTAACACAGGGAAATCTTCCCAACCGTCCAAGTGGATAGTGCGCGCATAAAAGTTGTCTATTTCAATTCTCTCTTTATTAGGCACATGGCCCAACAAGGCTTGCAGCACACGATCAAATGTCAGGGTGCCATAAACAAATAAATCGCAGGTCTCGTTTGATGTTTGCTCAACCATATTCACGCTCACATATTATTCTTAAAAGTGCATATTTCTTGAAGGTTGCGAAAAGTGTACTGCAGACCCTGAAAGTAATGATGCTCAGGGCACCATTACTTCAAGGCAATTACTTATGCTTGTTTAGGAAGTTCGCAATCCAGCTGCCCACGTCGCTCTGGTTGGCACTGACGCCCTTGTTTAACGAATCCAACCCTTGTTGAGTAATGTCCACAGGGAAAGAGGTGCCACTGCGCAACTCCAATAACTCTTTTTCAAATTGACCGTTAAATTCAGGGTGTGCCTGAACTGTAAAAATAAGATCGCCATATACCAAACCGGCAAATGGGCAAAATTCAGAACTGGCAAATACTTCGGCATTATCTGGCTTGGTTAATACCTGATCCTGATGGATAGCATTAAGTCTAAATGACGTGACATTTTCCGGTACAAAGTCAAAGCCGGGTTTAACGTCATACTCGTGCAACCCTAAACCCCAGCCGCCCTCAAATTTATTGAGCTGGGCACCAAAGGTAGATGCAATAATTTGGTGGCCAAAACAAATACCCACTAGCGGCAACTTGGCAGTGTGAATCTCTTTAATCATGTCCCTTAGTTGTAACATCCAAGGCTCACGATCATAGGCGTTAAACTTAGAACCACTAATCACCCAAGCATCACAACCGCTAATACCTTGAGGGAATTCACCTTCACGCACGTCAAATACTTCAAAACTAAAACCACTGTTGG
>Ga0209290_1001104_pt1 | contig 14464 bp, 8 predicted proteins | sample EN1Hudsemesocosm_2_FD_184632 | JGI IMG/M metagenome (GOLD analysis project Ga0209290, IMG submission 184632) | Methane-oxidizing microbial communities from mesocosms in the Hudson Canyon - EN10B Hudson Canyon (SPAdes) (version 2) | ecosystem: Environmental > Aquatic > Marine > Cold seeps | place... | reverse complement strand
AATAATAGGAAAGACCATGAAATTTACCAATATTGCTTTAGCAACGGCAATGACTGTTGCGGCAGGTACTGCCAGCGCTGAAACCTTCTTCTACGATAACTCTGTTTCTGTACTTTATGGCCAGAGCTACGAAGTTATTGAGTCTGATCAAGCGGTTGTAACGTTTGAGCACTTCAGCGCCAATAGCTGGGGTGATATTTTCATCTTCGGTGATCGCCTAATGTCTACAGGTGATGAGAACGGCGACCAGACTGAAACTTATGTTGAAGTATCTCCACGCTTCAAAGTATCAAACTTTGACGGTGGCATCGTTAAAAACTTGTACGTAGCGACAACTTGGGAAATGAGCGAAGCCGAAGACAACCTACTGGTTGGTTTAGGTACAGACTTCAACATCCCAGGTTTCCAAAATTTAAGCTTAAACGCTTATCGTCGTCTAAACGATAATTACGAAGATACTTTCCAAACAACACTAGTTTGGGGTGTACCATTTGCGATCGCTGGCCAGAATTTCATGTTTGATGGCTTCTGGGACTGGGCGACTGCAACTAGTAACGACCCTGTTAATGAAAAAGCGGCTTCCAGCAACTTTACTTATCAGTTGAAATGGGATGCTGCTCAACTAATTGGCACTGACAAGAAAGTATATGTAGGTATCGAGCACGCAACTTGGAATAACAAGTTTGCTATCGAGCACTCTTCCGGTTTCGATACTAAAGAAAACGTAGTAAGCGCATTAGTTAAAGTACACTTCTAATAATCTATTCATAGATTTCTTAGAAAGCAGTCATACTGCTCAGCAGCCTAACGCTCGTTAGGCTGCTATCCTCTCTATGCAATATCCTGTTTAAACTTCCATAATTATTACCATCGTCGAGAACTCCATGAGCGTTTATAGCGAACAAATCCGCCAAGCCGTGCGCACCATTGCAGACTGGCCAAAACCAGGCATTCAATTCAGCGACATCACCCCACTCATGCACGACCCAAAAGTCTTTCGTATGCTGATCGATAGCTTTGTTCACCGCTATCAAGGTCAAGATATTCAAGGGATTGCCGCACTGGATGCCCGAGGGTTCTTATTAGGTGCTCCTCTTGCCTATGAGCTAGGTCTTACTCTAGTACCTGTGCGCAAACAGGGAAAGCTGCCTTACGAGACGATTACTCAAAGCTACGACCTAGAATACGGTAGCGCGACCATAGAACTACATACCGATGCGTTTAAAGCCGGTGATAAGGTACTGGTGATTGACGATTTAATCGCCACCGGAGGCACTATGTTGGCGGCCTGTGAACTCGTTAAACAATTAGGTGCTGAAGTGGTTGAGTGCGCGGCAATTATCGACCTGCCTGCATTAGGTGGCTCAGCCAAGCTTCGTGAAGCGGATTTTTCTGTTTACTCTATTTGTGATTTTGACTGACATAGCTTACTTCCGACGACGATAACTAGGGATGAACATTGATTACCATTTGCAAATGATAATCACAATCATTAAGATGCGGTAATATTAATTACTTAGCCATCAATAACAATGAAAAATCCAATCTCATCCCTAATCATTGCCGCCACACTCACCCTAACCACCCTAACCACCCTCCCCAGTTACGCTGTTGAAAATGGTGAAGAGCTTAGCCCTGAATTACTGCAAGCGTTAAACATTGATAAAAATAAAATTACCATCATAGATTTTTTTGCGTCTTGGTGCGTATCTTGTCGAGTAGAGCTACCACAGATATCGCAATTAATTCCCAACTTAGACAATCAGCAAATCGATATGATAGGCATCAATGTCGATGAGGAGATCGATGAAGGGCAAGCCTATATCGATACCTTTAAACCGACAGGAGGCCTTAATTTTCGTGTCTACATGGATCCTGAGCAGCAAATGATTGATGTTTTTGAACCCTTAGGCATGCCTGCTCTGTATTACATCCAGAATGGTATCGTTAAAAAAATGCACCTTGGCGCGATGGCAAATATCGACGAGATCATCAAGTCTGATCTTATTACACTAGGCTACAAGTAATGGCGAAACTAATTAAATATACCCAGCTAGTCATTATGGCTAGCGGGTTAAGTGCCTGCGGCCATTATCAATACTTACAAGATAACCCTGAAAATACTTCAGAGAATACGCTCAATCGTTATAGCCATAACAGTATGGCAATACTGGCAACCCACAATACAGAAGCCATTGAAACGCAAGCCACAAGTGTTGCGAATGACAAACAACTCAAACCAAATCCAGAAAGAATCATAAAATTAAATAAAACTGCAACAAAAATGGCTTATCCCTCAAATAAATTAACAAGCCATTATTTCGCAAAAAAGTTACCGCAAGCTGATCAACCAATCTGGGATAATTTTTTGCATATCTTCACTGCGGAAAAAGTAAAACCTTGGCAAAAAGCGACCTTAGCAAAAGCGACCATGAAGCCAGGCGGATTAAATCCCGACAGTGAAAAATTCAACCAAAAAATATACGCTTCTAAAGAAAGCAGTCGCGGCGGTTTAGGTGTTGCTGGCGGCGGCTGTGGATGTAATTAATGAAAAACAAGACCAGCCTAGCGTTATTGACAGCTGCCGCATCCGCACTGGTGCAGGCCGATGATAAAATCTCAGTTCAATATTTAAGCTATCAAGAAAATGATAAACGCATTGCCGTTGATGACTATACTCTGAGCATTGAATCCAACCCCTCTGTCGACCATCAAATTAAGGTCACTGCGGGTTTGGATACTATCTCAGGAGCATCACCCGCATGGCAACCCAAAGTAACGATGACTACAGCTCCTGATACTGTTAAGGCAGCCTCTTCTTCTAACATTTATGGTATCGATAGTGCAGGCTACAGCGTACAGAACGTAACCGTACCTGTAGAGCAAAGAGACTCCGCGGGAATCAGTTGGTTAAGCCGAGATAAAAAACGTCATGAATTAACTATCGGATTAGATTATTCAGAAGAGCCGGATTATAAAAGCAATGCAGTCTCTGCCAATTACTTATGGTTTGCTGATCGCTACAAAAATCGTAGCTACAGCTTGGGAGCTTCACTGCAAAGCAACCAATCACTGGTATTCAACTCAAACTACCAAACTCACTGGGAGGATTTAATCGCAACTAATATCCAACTAGGCATTAGCCAAATAATGTCCCAACGCAGTAGCATCGATGGTAATCTTTTTATTGTCTATGATACAGGTTACCTATCAAATCATTACCAAACCATTTTACGTAAATTCGATGGCAACAATGATGGCATTTTGGAAAGTTATTTATCCGCGGAAGAAAGACCGGAATCAAGGCAAGGTGGAGGCGTTGCAGGGAACTGGTTAGTACAATGGAGCAATACCATCAGCACCCATACAAGTATTCGCCTTTATCAAGATGACTGGGGGATTCGTTCACAAACCTTTAATGGCAAAAGTTATATCAACCTCGATAAACAATGGACGCTGCATTTACTGGCACGACATTATCAACAGAGTGCAGCCAACTTTTATAAAGCCCCTGATAGCAACAACCCTGAATTTCATATCACAGGTTATGGCAGTTCCGATCATAGATTAGGAAACTACTCTGCTAACAGCTTTGAAGCAGGTCTAGCCTACGAATGGAAAAACTTAATCATCCTTAATGGCCAACTCGGTAGCTATCAACACAGTACAGGATTTATAGCAAACTGGTTAAGTACAGGTATGATTATAAAATATTGACCATACCTGTATTTATTAATAGTGAGTTATTAATCTTAGAAACTAATTTTAATAGCTCAGCAACTGATAATGAGTAGCCGAGAAAACGACTAAAGAATCTTCTTCCATATCCATATACTGATAAGTCTGACTTAATTGCAATGTCGATACTTGCTCTTCAGGCTTTTCAGCAGCCAATAATTCAATATCATCCCCATGCATAACCGCTAAAAAGCCTCGCTTTGGGTGACTCTCAATGGCGCTAACCGAATCAACATAAGATAAGCTATTACGCTTAGTTAAAGTTGACGAAGTAACATCAAAAATATCCACTCGATTCGCCATAGCGATAGCAATCGCTTTCCCGGAATCAAAGAAAGTAACATCAGCAACGACTTCAGCAGTGCTAGCAACCGGATTCAATGGCATTACAAAACTATTAAGCATGGAAGTATTAGCCAGTACTTTAATATCTAATAAATGAAGGTTAAACCGAGACGATACATCTTTGGTAACAATCGCTAAGGTCTCCCCCTCTTTATCGATTGCCCAATGTTGCAATTTATCACCATTTTTCCAGGTTAGAGCAGGACTTTGAGCACTAACTTCGGCTTTCGAATTGAGTTCAACAAGGTTGTAATCCGTTAAGCCTGTCGATGCATTATCATAAACCTGCCAACCAATTTGACGACCGCTTTGAGATTGTATTGTTTTCTTGATATAACCAGTACTGGCAAGGACATTGCCATCCATATCTTTAGAGGTCGCACGCATAAAACGATCACTATTATCGCCAGTAGCCGATAATAAAGAAGACGCCCCCGCATAAACACCATACTGGCTGCTATAACCGATCCCCAAATCTATTTCTATTTGATTCGGTGAGCGATAAGGAACAACCGCCCAAATATTTAATGGATTGGCTTTATCAAATGATGCTTGTATTAAAGTGTTTGGAAATAACGTTACAGAGCCATAATCGTCATCGTCATCGTCATCGTCATCGTCATCGTCATCGTCATCGTCATCGTCATCGTCATCGTCATCGTCATCGTCATCGTCAAGCACTCGAAAAAACGATTCTTCCTCTTCCTCTTCCTCTTCTTCGTAATCACCTGCTTTCGCCGCTGTACTGGTGGCGAAAACCTGATTAATAATTAAAGAAGGCTGGGATAAATCGCTAACGTCTAAAAGCCGCAAGCTATTTGGTGAATCCAATGCAATCAGTAATTGATTATTGGATAAATCTAAGCTCACTAAAGACTGGGCACCCGGACTACTTTGAAAAATATTTTGCTGAGCAAAAGATTTTAATGTCGCCGTATCATTTATTGGCTGATCAGGAATCTGCACAATAGGTATAGAACCCCCACCGCCTATGGTTCCTGAGCTGGGCAGCTCATTTTTGTCGTCACTATTCGAAGATTCTCCTCCACAAGCAGACAGTAAAAGCGCCATGGATAAGCTCAACATATTTTCTTTTTGATAAATCACTAGTTTACATCTCAGCAATAAACATTAATAATAATAAGACATATTATCATTTAGATTTAGAATTACAATGAAGCTGATCAATAACTTAATCCCTGTGGTAAAAGTCATCACAACCGGACTGATTTTTTTTCTCACGGCCTGCGGAGGTGAGAATTTTAATTCGGCTCCATTGACATCACAATTAATTGAAAGGGAGTGTATCGATAACAACCAAAATAGCCGTTGCGAAACGACTGAGTTAGAAAACTACACAACTAAAACTAGCGACACAAAATCCCTATCTTCCGATGGAAATTCAACACGCCTGCTTGAAACAGTCAATTCGTTAACGGGTAAACAAACTTTAGTTTTAAAAGCGCCCACGTCGAGTGCTCAAACTGATGCATTGACCACCCTGTTATGGCACGAGTTGTACCACAACCCTAGCGTTAACAATATTGACCAAGCAAAGAATTATCTAGCTGAGAAATTAGGTATCATTTGGCCGTTAAACGCTCAAATATCTTCTGTCTACCAACAACAAGAGGCCCTTGCTCGAGAGCACTTAGGCCAAGCCCAATGGCTTTATTCAACAGACTATGCGATTACTGCAACGATTGAAGCCATGATTTTAAATCGCTCCATCGATAGTCCTGCCGATATCAGCCTGATCAATCAGGAAATCTTACCCTTAGTATTAACAGGCCATTACATTAGTGAAAAAGAAATCCTCAACTGGGGGTTTTCTAATCAACAATCAGGAGTGACCCTAGTTCATGCCGAGCGAACACTTTCTCAACTCAATATAGCCACTAATGGCCAATTAATTTTTAGACAATCGCTCAATTTGTCCCCTGGTACAGAAGCCATATTAAATGACTCCAGTACAGCGGAAGATGATTCAAACTCAAAATTCAAAGTATTGCCATCCGCTAATATGACAGACAATACAGGCAACAAAGTGGATGCTTTTGCCTCTGCAACAACCTCTGCACCAGCGCCCGCTCCTGCGCCGGCACCTAATTTACCTTCAACACCCGACTCGCAACCGACACAACCAAGAAGCCTAACCCCAGCTGGGGAAGTACATTCCGTGCATTTAAATTCAGATAATCGAACCGGTTTGTTTTTAACCCGAGATACTAGCCAACAAGCAACGGCACCTAGAGCCTGTAATAATAATATTACAAGCCATGGCATATTTAAATTCGACCATTACCTCACGAATAATAATAAAACCCCCGTCATCGCTGCTTGCTCTCAAATGAGTTTAGAAAAGTTTGATGTCTCACAAGATGGTAAACAACTCTTAGCTTGGGACAATGCTGCACGCCGTATCTATCTACTTGATTCAAGCACGATGAGAGAAGCCACCAATTATTATCTGCAATTGAATTCGAATCTTCTATTGATGAAATTGAATCCACAAGCGGATTACGCATTGATTACCGAAGAGCAAGGTAGAAAAAGCTACATAGTGAGACTGGCCGATATGCAGGTAATGACAGATTTCTCTTTCGCAGGCAATCAAGTGCAAGGCATTAAATGGTTAGATGCGGGTAATAAACTACTCATCAGCAGTCATAATGAATGGCAATTATGGGATACTCGTTTAGCTTACAACCCTATACGACTAGACCAAGGTGAACTTAAAGGTGAAGGCCCAGTTACCTTTAATATTGACGGCAGTTTATATGCTCGTTTAAAAAACAACACACTTTCTATTTTCCGTCAGCCAGATAATCAACTATTAGCGCAAAAAGAAGAAGTTGATCATTTTGAATGGCATGGCAATCAAATAGTTATTCAACAGAATAATCAAATTAAAAACTTAGCACTCTACGCCAATACCAACCACCCAATACAGCTAGTCAGCGCCGCATTAACCAATAGTTTGATTGCCGCAAACAACATAAACCTTAAAAATATAGAGCAAGATTTAATCCTGCCTGCTAATGCCAACGAGCTTATTGATTTAAATTTGAAGGAACTGGAAGAGCTGATAATAAATTGGAGCGTATCATCTGAGCTCGAAAATCATATTAATTATAGTGGTCGTGAGCAAGGTCGCATCATACAAACCACAACGCCGAAAAACGGAATATTAACGGCAACTGTCAATAGCTACTTCCGCGGAGAAGCGATTCGCTGGACGAGAGATTTCGAAATCACCATAAAAGCAAATAATAGCTTATAAAATTTAGGAACCTCACAATGAGACTTTGGAAAAACATGATAGCTATCGGTGCCATCTCGGCACTGACGGCTTGCGGTGGCTCGTCCTCCAACGATACAAAAAAAGATTCAGATTTAAGCCCAGATTCTTCAGGAACAACCGAATATGGTCGTGTTATTGATGGCTATTTAGAAAATGCCATCGTCTGCATCGACAGTAATAAAAACCGACAGTGTGATGCTGAAGAAACTTCTGTTAAAACGGATAACCAAGGCCGCTTCCCGCTTAAAGACTTTAAAGGCAAAGCTTTATTGGTGCAGGCAAAAGCAGGCATTACTCGAGATCTAGATGATGGCCTCATCATCAACAGCGGTTTTATTATGCAAGCTCCAGCATCTCATAATGGTTTAGTAACGCCATTTACCAGCTTGCAAAGCAATTTACTCACAGATCGAAATCCCATACAGGCGCTTGAAAAACTCAGTGACGTATTATCTGTAAATGTTGAAGTTTTAACTCAAGATTATATTGCACAGAATAATGCCCAATTGCAGTTGATCGCAAAAGCTATCGTTAACAGTATTCAAAAAACCTCCACGCAAGCGCTCAGTCAGGACTTTATTACTGACCCTAGCCAACAGCAAGGAATCGTTGAATCGTTAGCCTGGCAGCAATTCACACCAGAAGTTTTGGCACAATTAAATAACATAATTGTGGCAACAGCGAATGCTGGTGCGATTAAAACGGCGCACGAACTATCCGATGAACTGATTCAACAAGAAGATGATTTAACTATTTCCGCCCTAGAGTTTGATATTGCCATCAACGGCGAAATCGGTTTAAGAGATGATGATAACGATGGCATCATCAATGCTGCTGATAATTGCCCTGCCGTCAGCAACCCAGACCAGGTAGACTTGGATAATAATAATCGTGGGGATATTTGTGACCCCGACCAAGATAATGATGGCTTAATTGATGGTTTAGATAACTGCCCGTCCGTTAGTAATGCCGATCAAATAGATTTGGATGATAATAAAATAGGCGATGCCTGTGATAGCGATGCGGATAACGATGGCATTATAGATGGCCTAGATAACTGCCCAGCACTTGCCAATGCCGATCAAGTAGATCTTGATAAAAACAACATAGGCGATGCCTGTGACTCCGATCAAGATAATGATTCTATTATTGATGGCTTAGACAACTGTCCAACAACTGCCAACTCAGATCAAGTCGATCTCGATAACAATAACATTGGCGACGCCTGTGATCGTGATGGTGATGAAGATTCTATCATCGATGGCTTAGATAACTGTCCGACAGTGCCTAATACCAATCAAGCCGATCTGGATAACGACAAAATAGGTGATGTTTGTGATAACGATCGCGATAACGACAGCATCAATAATGAACTCGATAACTGCCCTGCTATAAAAAATACCGACCAGAATAACCTGGATAATGATGCGTTTGGCGACGTATGTGATAACGATATTGATGGCGATTCGGTATTAAACGAACAAGATAATTGCCCAGCAAATGCCAATGCCGATCAAGCGGATTTAGATAGCAATAATATCGGCGATATCTGTGATACCGACCAAGATGGCGATAGCATCATCGATGGTCTGGACAACTGCCCTGCAGTCGCCAATCCAGATCAAACCGACCTTGATAATAATAACGTGGGTGATGCTTGCGACTCAGATCAAGATGGCGATAGCATTATTGATGGCTTGGATAATTGCCCAACACTGGCTAACCCAGACCAAACGGATCTGGATAAGAATAATACCGGCGATGCCTGTGACCCAGACCAGGACAAGGACAACATCATCGACGGTTTAGATAATTGCCCGGCCGTTGCTAATCCAGATCAAGCAGATTTAGATAATAACAATACTGGCGACGCATGCGATCCTGATCAGGATAACGATAACATCATCGATGGTTTAGATAACTGCCCAGCCATTGCAAACCCGGATCAAACTGACCTAGATAATAACAACACAGGGGATGCCTGCGATTCAGATCAAGATAACGATACAATTATCGATGGCTTGGATAACTGCCCTACCACGGCTAACCCAGAACAAACTGATCTAGATGGCAATAACATAGGTGACGTATGCGACCTAGATCAAGATGAAGATGGCATCATCGATGGCCTAGACAACTGCCCAGCCATTGCCAATGCCGATCAAGCGGATCTCGATGGCAATAATAAGGGTGACGTATGCGACGCCGATAAAGATGGTGATGGCATTGTGAATTTAGAAGACAACTGCCCAAGCATTGCGAATACCGATCAAGCCAACCTAGACGGTGATCTACTAGGGGATGTCTGTGACAGTTCTGATGATCGTCCACAAGCTGCCAACAGCATTATTATCGATGATGAAAATGACCGTATCAGCTGGACACCTGCAGATAATAGTAAAGAGTATCAATACCGAATTGGCGAACAAGGCCAATGGTTAGATACGCCACAACAAGCGATTCAAGTGAGTGAGAAAGCTCAAGGCAAGATCTACATTCGCATTAAGCCCAATGCTGAAGGCGGTGACGATAGCGTGCCTAACTCATACCGCATGGCAGTATCTGATTTGGAACTCTCGCCGACCGCCTTTGTTAAGCTGGACGCCCAATTAAACCGCCTAGCAACAGATGCTAAACACATCAGTGAAGACAATGGCACTTGGGTTTGTACCCGAGATAACCGAGCAGCTGATTCGGTTTATTGGCTGGCCGACCCACAACTCCACGACTATTACGATTATGAAAATCGCAGCTCTGCTGACAGTGCATTAACAACCATTAATCAAAATTATAATACGAACTGCGGCTTTAATAATTGGTCTTACCCAATATTATTAAATATCGCTAGCCTAGTTGAAAACTCTGACTGGGGCTTCGATAAATATTTCCCGTATTTAAGAAGCTCTGGCTCTTATGGCTACCACCTTGCCGATCTGAGTCCAACGAATGATTATCAGCAAATATCTTCAGCCGGTGTTGTTGCTGATCTCGCTAGCTATGGTTATTTACAACCCATGCGCCGCTTGCAAAGTGCTGAAGAATTATTGACTCAACTTGAAAACCAACTCGCCAACATTGTTGCGCCTTTAGCTCAAGTTCAAACATTAGCAGCCACTGTCAATACGGCCAAGCAAGCGGCAATGGACGCCTTCTTGGCAGCGACTAGCATAGAACAACTTGAGAACTTAATTAGCTCAAGCTATAGCGCCCAAGATAATGAGCTTGATCAGGCACAAGAAACTGCAGAAGATGCGTTAAGCAATAATCAAACTAAATTAGCCAATACGCTCATCATTCGTATTTCTGGGTTATTAAATTTATTGGCGAATAATATCGATGGTAATGTTAGCGAAGCGCAAGTTGCACAAGCTAAGAGCTTGCAAGAAAACGCTGATTATTTAGCATTGAAATCGTCATTAAACAGCATTAAAACCAGCTTGGGGCAGGTAAACTCTAAAATAGAATTAACCAAGGTTCGCATTGCCCAATTAAAAATTCAGCAACAGCATACCCTAGCCATCGCGAATGAAGTGTCTGCGATCAATCACGTTAACAGTCAAACCAGCGCGAGCAATAATGCAGCCACAATCACTGACTATGCACAGCTAGCAGTTGATCTAGAAACGGCTAAAAGTTTCATTGAAAACAAACTCTCTGATCTTGGCGATTTAGATAGTACTTCAAGCTACAGAATCATTGGCCAAGCCAATAGCCAGCTGAATAAATCTCAAATAGCTTTAACGGCAATGCAAGCGAATGAGCATAGCAGCGCAGAAAATCTCGCCAGTGCAATCAGTTTGAATCAAAATAACGTGCAGAAAACAACAGAAATAAAAGGTACCCGCGCCTCGCTGCAACAAGCATTAACCGATGTCGCAGGTTTGATTACCAGCAGTGAGAGCATCAGTAAAAATGCGCTAGCCGTTTATAATCCAGCTATATCAGTTGAGCAAGATGTCAACTCAGATCAGCAAAACTTAGTCACGGTCACGGCACAATTAAAAACCGCTACCGATGCAATCAGCAATGCTGCAGAAGCGAAAGTCAGGTTTGAAAGTGCTATGCAGCTGTTGTTAACGGAAGGAATTTCTAAGCAAGAAATAGAAAAACTCAATACACAAGTTAACAGCATTCAAGCCTATCTTGATCTGGCCAGCCAGCCACTGAATGTGCTTGATGCTAGCCTGCAAGTTTATCTAGACCAGCTGAAATTATTGCAACAAAATTCAGTGAACCAAGCGCTAGCCAGCCACCAGCAAGCCTTAGCAAGTTATGATGCAGCTTGGGCTACGGCGGGGTTCACAATTAGCTGGGCAGAAGCACAGTTTAATAATAAACCTTACGCAAAACTGGATCATAAAGGCCGTTTAATTTATACCGCAGCAACACAGTCTCAAGGTTGGACTTGTATTCAACAAGGAGATTCACTGTCTGCTGAAAATAAAATGTGGGCTCTATTGGAATCCGCTTCAGATAATCAGGTCAATGGCATAAATTACATTGAAGCTTTAGCAAGCGTTACTCAAGCGAATAATAATCAACTATGTGGAAAAGACGATTGGAGCCTGCCGTCGCTTTCACAACTACAGAGTCTTGCTACGGAAGAGCTTAATAGTTTCGATAAGATTGATGATGCCGTATTTATCAATCACAACGACGACGGCAACTTCTCAGGCGATCAACTCATCAATCGCTTTGGTTATTGGAGTAAAGATATCGACTCAAGTAATGCTAATCAGATTCAAGTTTATAGCTTTGCTGAATACATCAGTCATCCAGGACAAGCTGCTATCAGTACTAGCGTGATTAATGACGATACCCTAGCTGACGGCTATACCATAGCCGCACGCTTGTATCGCGAAGATCGGATATCACCCGCGCCCGCTGTGACTAAAATCGATGAAGATGGACGAAGAGCGCTTACAGATGATAGCAATAGTGCTTGTATTCGTATTGGCGACCAAGTCTGGACTCAGCATAAGCTAGTGATTGATCAGGACCAAGAGGTTAGAGGTTCAGATCTAGAAGCACTTATTACTCGTTTAAATAGCCATAACAGTGACACAGGCATGTGCGGCGTCACTGATTGGTCACTACCAACCAGTGCTCAATTAACGCGTATGGCCATTGATAAACACCTACCTTTTATTCATAAAGATTCGGGGAATAGCTATGGCGATTATTGGCTTAGCGAGACCGAAGCGGCTTACCGCTTTGTATTTGATATCCGCACTTTAGAAAAGAGCAGCTATGCCAGATCCTCATCTTATGAATATTCATTCCGCGCGGTGGGTACAATATCTGGTGCAATACCAGATGCTTTACCCGTTCCCGTAGCGCCAATGAATGGCGTTGTTGATGATATTAATGATACCTTCAGCTGGGATTATGTCGTGGGCTTCACCTCAGCCACTGATTATGAATTTAGCCTAGACTCAGGGGCAAGCTGGAACCCAGTAGTCTCCCTTCCATTAGATGTAGGTGATTATCTTTTCGAAGTTGGAAGCATACGGGTTCGAGTTAAAGCCGTTGATGGCAACAACAATACAGGCCTCTCATTAATATCAACAGAAGCCTATACCGGAGCAATCGGTTGTTTTGGTGTGAATGCTACTGAAATAGATGGTATTTGTTATCGGTATTATGCTGAAGAAAAAAACTGGAGTTCTGCAAAAGCCTTTTGTGAAACGGATAGCGCCAGTCTTGTATCCAAAGACTATGCTAATTTTAATAATCTAGGGAATAACCTTGCACTTGAAAGCAGTAATAGATACTGGTTATTAGAAGAAGATCATCGATATTCAGGTTATGCCTATTACTTATACAACTCCTCAAATAACTGGCAAGCTATTAACCACAGTGGAACCATAGGTAAATCAAGATCTTACTCATTTATCTGCGCCAAATAAAACGCCTACGCCATTAGCTCCTGCTAATGGCGTTTTCCCATAATTAAAAAATGATCACCATGCAAAACAGATTAATTAAATATTCGTCGCTTCTTTTATCGTTAAGTTTTTTAGCAGCCTGTAACGAATCCAGCAATAATAGTAATGGCTCAGCTGGCGGAAACCCGAGCGTTGATAAATCGCCTATCTTTACAGCCGATAATAGTGGTCGAATAATAGGTGCCACAAGTAATTCAACGTTAAACACGAATTACCTAGAAAAAGCATTTATCTGTAAGGATATAAACAGTAATAAGATGTGTGAACTTGATGAAAGTACTGAGCAAAGTAATAATCAGGGGCAGTATTCCATAAATGAGTTTTTTAATTCAAATTTATTAGCACAAGTCATTCAAGGCTATAGCCGCGAGCAAGGTAGTAATACTAGCAGCAGCGCGAATAGCTACCTTATGTTCGGCTTAAGCACCAATCCTAAACTCATTACCCCATTCACATCACTGCTCTATATTTGGCAAGAACAAGGCCTCACTCTAGTACAAGGCCAACAAATTTTATGGCAAGCCCTTGAGTTAACGGCAAAACAAACAGCACAAGATTATATTGCTCTTGAAGATAACAAAGCTCAGCAAGCAGCCAATATTATCTTACTTACCCTACAAGAAATCATTCATCAAGCCAGTGAACGAGTAGACTATTCAAGCGCAAAACAAGCCGATATTCAGCTGCTCAGTTGGCAAAAATTTAGCCAAAATCAACTCAATCAATTAGGCAGCCTGGTTAATCTCCCTGAGCATAGCGATAGCTCAGCGAAAACCATTAGCCAGGCTTGGTTAGCCAGTTCTATTAATTGGTATTTAACCGACGAAGAGCTTGGTCTTAGTCCAAAAAATCCAGATCCAGATCCAGATCCAGATCCAGATCCAGATCCAACAAATCCAAATCCGACTGAGCCGGATGAACATGGCTTTACGAAAATTAATGCCCGTGGTGAAGTTCTTGATATAAATAATTTAAATTATCACTGCATTCAGCAACAGATAAATTCAGAGCAAGTTAACTGGTCTTTATTAATCCCAAAAGACATGAAATTTTCTGATCTCGGAGTCATACCGGAAGGTATGCAGGCAGAGAATTTATTTTGGGACTTCGCATGGGATGCCAGTATCAG
>Ga0209290_1001103_pt1 | contig 14496 bp, 14 predicted proteins | sample EN1Hudsemesocosm_2_FD_184632 | JGI IMG/M metagenome (GOLD analysis project Ga0209290, IMG submission 184632) | Methane-oxidizing microbial communities from mesocosms in the Hudson Canyon - EN10B Hudson Canyon (SPAdes) (version 2) | ecosystem: Environmental > Aquatic > Marine > Cold seeps... | reverse complement strand
TATTTGCACTGGCGCCAATATTAAAATGGCAGTCATCGCGCTCGAAAATCCAATTTTAGAAAACTCGGTGTGTTGCTTTTTAAGTAAGTAATAAGCTTGAATGCCCGCGATAAATAATGAGGCAGAAAGAAAACTGGCTAATAACATATGTGCCAAACGATAAGGAAATGAAGGGTTAAAAATTACTTCTAACCAGCTAGTGACCTGGAATTGGCCGTCGATGATTTCGTAACCTGCCGGGGTATGCATCCATGAATTGGCCGCCAGAATCCAGAACGAAGAGCATACTGTTCCTAATGCCACGGTACAGGTTGCAAAAAAGTGAACTTTCGGAGATACACGATTCCAACCAAAGAGCATGATGCCCAGAAACCCGGCTTCTAAAAAGAAGGCGGTGAGTACTTCATACGCGAGTAGAGGAGCCAAGACTGGGCCGACAATTTCCGAAAACTTACTGAAATTGGTACCGAATTCGTAGGAGAGCACCACGCCGGAAACAACACCCATGCCAAATGTAATCGCGAAGGGTTTCATCCAAAATTTAACTTGTTGGAGGTAAACGGTATTTTTTGTTCTTAGCCACATACCTTCCATAAACGCGATGTAAAGAGACAGGCCAATGGTAATGGTCGGAAACATAATGTGATAACTGATGGTAAACGCAAATTGAATCCGCGAAAGGAAGCTCGTGTCGGGTAAGGCTGCGACAAGCTCTAACATAGAGTAATCCTTAGTCTTTTCGTTAATGGTCCCGCTGGTATGCGAGTACTCGTACTTCAGCATCGACTGCATCGGATACTTATTTAATGAGATTGCAAGTGTGGGGCCAACTAATGAGTAAACGCCCTGAGCCGCATGTAGTCTGGATGACAACGAGATGGGAAGATGAAATTTCATATTTTGTGGTCAATATGATCACGTAACTGTAAACTATCTATACATTTGTAGGTATTGCATCGTAAAGTAGGTTTACAGTATGAGTTTGACAGCCCTGTTTAATTTGAGCTTATGGGCGACTGTCTTGATGGCATTAGGGACGGCTGTTTGGTTATGGTCGAGGCGCAAAGATGGACCAGGATTGTCTGCATTGGCTGCATTTTGTTTGGCTATGGCTGGCTGGTGCTTAGGTCATTTTTTTGCACTGCAAAATCAAGCCCAGTTCGCACTGCCACTAATATTGGCGAATCCACTCTTGCCGACGACCTTTTTGCACTTTGTGATTGTCTGGTTAAAAGATTTGATCTCTTTACCTCTCAAGCTGCATAAGCGAATTCCATTATTCTATGTCGTAGCCTTGTTGGTGACGATAGTCAGCGTTTGGAAAGAGGGAGGGTATCTTGCGTCGTGGTTAGTCTTTCCCAGTTTCTTTCATTTAGCGTTTGCTGGTTGGATTAACCTGGCATACACAATCGTTGTGGGGGGGCTGGCGCATATATTGTTGTTGTATGGTTACCAGCATAGCCAAGGTAACCAGCGACGCTCCATTGTCTCAATTTTTGTCGTGGGGGCGTGGGGCTTCTTGCTTGCGACCAGTTTTATTCTACCTTCATTATCGAGTCATTATTTTCCTTATCCTATGCTGGCTTTGCCTACTTATGCCGTACTCTTGGTATATGCCGTTGTTCGTTACCGGCTTGTGGAAGCAAACCGCTGGGTGAGCCTGGCCATTCAGTGGCTAGCTATTTTTCTTGTGTCTATGTTGTTGATGTCTGCATTTTTGGCCTTGCTCGAACCCTTGGGAGTAAAAGCGTTATCCAATGTGCCTGTGCTTCAGTTGCTGATGTATTCCAGCGTGTTATTGCTCATTGCATGGTGCCTGTATGGCCCTGCTAAACGATTCTCTGAACGTGTGGTTTATCCTGGTGCGACTATCGAGGAGGCGACGCTAAATATGTGGGTGAATCAGCTTAACCGGGTGAGCTCCTGGCAGAGTTTAGCTAATACCGTAGAGAGTATGTGGTTACAGCGAGGTGAAACTAGCGCGGGTGTGAGCATCATTGATGCGCACGATGAGGCCTATGTCAGCAGCAAACAGATAACCCAATTTACCTGCTTCAAGAGAGAGCAATGGTATTGTCATCTCAATGGCTGGCAAGATGTTACGCCGGCTAAACAACATGTAGCAGAAATTCTTGCGGCGCTATTGCCCAGTACCTGTGCCTCATTAGAGCGCGCCTTGCAATTAGCCAAAGTAGAAGCACAGGCAGAACGGCAGCGCCTTGAGCAGCGGCACTTGGTTGAATTAGGGGGCCTGAGTGCGGCTATTTCTCATGAACTGCGGAACCCTTTGAATATTATTAATATGGCCTCTGCGCAAACTGAACCGATGATTAAAGCGCATATTCAGAATCAAGTGGCACGTGCCGAACTGCTCATAAAAGATATATTGAGCTATGCCAGTAATATTGAACTAAAAAAAGAAAAAGTAGATGTGATGGTGATGATCCACGAGGTTATTGCCCAAATTCAGGCCTTATTCAAAGTAGATATTCAGCTACAAGCACCAAAGACATTGATTGGATGTTTTGATTTAGCCCGCTTACAACAGGTGATTATTAATATTCTAGAAAACTCTGCATCGTTTATTAATCAACAAAAAGACGGCCAAATTTTGCTATCTGTCGACCAGCGTGATCATGCAGCACAAGATTCTGTCCAGCATACTGCTAAGCATCAAAACCAGTCGACGTTGGTGATCTCCATCCACAATAATGGCCCCAGTATACCGGTGACTGTTCAAGAACATTTATTCGAACCCTTCATTAGTAAACGCAGTGGGGGTAGTGGTTTAGGTTTATCAATTGTGCGTCGAATAGTGGATGCCCATTTTGGCACCATCGAATACCATGAAGATTGCGGTTGGCCGGTATCGTTCATCGTACATTTACCCGAGTAATCTATTAATGAATAAAAATAAGCTGAAAATTTTATTGGTTGATGACGAAAGCGCATTTTGCGAACTCTGTGCTTTATGGTTGCAGCAGGCAGGGTACCAGGTGACTACCTGCGGTGATGGCCGGCAAGCACAGACTCTGTTCATGCAAGAGAAGGCGAGGCAGTCTGAGAACTCCGGGGAACAGCCAAGTGATGGCTCTCAGGCAGGCTTTGATTTAGTTATTCATGATTTGGCCTTACCGCCGAGTTTTAAGCCTGAGGATGGCTTGTTATACCTCAACCAATATGAGAATGTGCCTGTGGTGGTGCTCACGGGACATGATGAACGTGCATTAGCGTTGCGTGCCATGGAGTTGGGCGCATGGGATTTTATTTCCAAACCTGTTGATCCTGAATTACTCAAGGTCATAGTAAATAGGGCGGTTGAGAAGACTCGTTTGTTGCATCAGGTTCACAGCTTAGAAACTGAACTTCAAGCAACGCAAAGCAGTAAAGATGACTTGGGCTTAATCGGATCGAGTGACAGCATCGAAACCACGCGGAAATTAATCACCCGGATAGCACCGACTCAAGTGTCAGTCTTCATACAGGGCCCCAGCGGCACAGGCAAAGAAATCATTGCTAACTCGCTGCATAAACTTAGCGCTCGCGCTGATAAACCCTTTATATCGGTGCATTGTGGCGCAATTCCTGCCGAGTTATTAGAAAGTGAGTTGTTCGGTTATAAAAAAGGTGCATTTACGGGGGCAAATAATGACCGTAAAGGCTTACTGGCTATGGCGAACTTAGGCACTTTATTTCTTGATGAAATCGGTGAGATGCCGCAAGCGATGCAGGTGAAATTGCTACGAGTGTTGCAAGACGGGAGCTATTATCCGGTAGGCAGCCGAAATATGGAGTTTATAGATGTGCGTTTGATCAGCGCAACCAATCGAGACCTGTCTTTAGCGGTAGAAGACGGCGGGTTTAGAGAGGATTTGTTCTATCGAATTAAGGGATTGATGGTTTCAACGACAGGACTGGAGGCAAGACGTGAAGATATCCCATTATTACTAAGGTTCTTTTTGAACCATTACAATAATGAGCATCAGCAGGCATTAGAAATGGACCCTGAGGTAGTGACTTGGTTTAGCCGAACATCTTGGCCAGGTAATGTCCGCGAGCTTAAAAATACCTTAGAAAGTGCAGCAGCGATTTGTTTAACACAAAGAATTACCATGCAAGAGCTGGCACTAATACGTAGCGACCTGAATCAGCATTTAGATATCTCTCAATGGGACGAACGATCTGCCGATGAGCTCTTACAAAAGACACTTGAGCAGCAAGTCAGTGAATTAGAGATTCAATTGATAGAAGCCGCGATGAAAGTAAATGAACGCAATAAAACACATAGCGCCCAACAATTAGGTATTACTCGACAGGGACTGATTAATAAAATTAATCGATATGAATTAGTGTTTTGAATGACGCCAAGCAGACAATATGCCTAAGGCGTATTGGGTGCGCTAATACTCACTTATGCGCTATCCTCTTATTCCTCTACCAATGAATAATTAATGGTATTTCTGGCCGAAAATCATGGGACAAAGCACATTCATTTTCATCAAACGTGACTTCCATTAAATGTTGATGACCATAAGCAATTGTTAATCTATCAGCTGCATCAGCGATGCCTATTACATCTGATGGCTTATCCGTCGTGGTATAAATTTTTACATGGCTGATCGACCTAAACGTTCTTTGCTTATTCGTTCTAATTTCAGGCTCTACCTTAGGTTCTACCTTAGGTTCTACCTTAGGTTCTACCTTAGGTTCTACCTTAGGTTCTATTTTAGGTTCTATAAATGGTACGTAAATACACAATGGTTCAAGTAAATTACTTGAATTTACACCAATATGAAAAGACATCGGAGGTTTAAAATAATCAGGTTGATACCTCCAGCCACTAAAAGGCATATCTAGGTTTAAGTTGTCTTTTCTATGTAAAATTATGCCAAATGGAGACGCTTCAGGGTTTTCTGAGCGTTGCTGGAACGCCAGATCTCGACCTGGTCCGTCATTAGCTTCTTTCGCATCACGTAGCCATAAAAATTCCAGCATGCCATTCGAGAATTCGAAACGGCGATTCGATGTTCCTTGCCCTTCATGATCCCGACTAAAACTTTCTTCCATTCCAAGTGCTATCAGTAAATCGGCTACCTTCGCTTCAGGTTCAACAAGTACAAATACGTGATCTAGTGCCAAGTTCATTTATAGTATCTCAATATTTGATCTATATAACGCATTTATCAGCGAGGTGTGAAACGAGACTAGCCAGCGTTGCTTTGAGGGAAAGCCTAGCTAGGCTTATTGTTATTCAATGGTCAGATACTCTTCTTTCACTATTTTTCCAGCCTTCCATGTTTGGGTATGCCTGCCTGTAAATTTATTTATCTTAGAATCGGATCCAGTCATTTTGTAGTGGAAAGTCAGCTCGGAAACATTACCCTCTATTTTTGACGAGAGTAAGGTCACATCAAATTCAATGACCGAACCAACAAAGCCTTTCTGCTTTTCATAGGATTCCTTCATCGATTCAGCAAATACCTCTCCATTATTGAGCATTAGTACATCTTCGTGGTAATACTTTTCACATAATTCTAAAACGAGACCAGCCTTATTCATTGAGACAAAATCGTCTATCAATTTTTGCACAGGTTAAAACCCTCGATGGAATAATTATCCATGGTTGTAGCTAAAAAGGTGTATTTGAATATTACGTATGAGCATTACTTATCATTGCGACGTATACTAAAGTCCATGAGAAACTGGAAAATAACACCATCTGATTCGTTTATTGCCAAATATGTTGATTGCTATTGGTTGTTACAAAAAACAGAGCAAGATGACGGCCCTGATTTCCCAAAGCTAAACCCAGACCCCGCAGGGCATATTATCCTTGGTAGCTCACAGTTACCATACAAATACCAATCAGAACTTGAAGTGGCATTAGGCCGAGGGAGTCATATTATCCTTCCGCATAGTCGCACTTTGTCGATGGATCATTCTCAAGCTTTTCTAATTGTGGGTATAAAGCTCCATGTAGGCGCCTTGTATTCTTTGGCTTTTCCAAGTTCGAAGCTTGCCATTGATAAAGTGATGGGGCTTGAGAACAACGAGTTTATAACATCCAATATCGAGCAGATTTTGTCTGAAAGCGCTCAATCACCCGAGAGACTTCGTGACTATCTTGACGGCGCATTAAGATCCACCACTTATACAACGCTCGAAGATGGCCACACAAGTTTGGTGAGAAAGATCATAAATATGGGTGATATCACAGAACTTGCTAATCTCGGTTTTAAACTAAGCTGCTCACAGCGAACAGTGGAGCGTAGTTTTAAGCGAGTGACCGGATTCACTTTGAAACAGTATGCATCAATGCGGCGCCTAGAGAACTTGTTGGACTATGTTCATCAACTAGAAAATGATCAGCTCGATTGGGCTGACATTGCACATCAGTTTGCATTTAGTGACCAGCCTCATTTAGTTAGGTATTTAAAAAGTGTTATCGGAAATACGCCAGGGCAATATACCCAAATGCGCGATTTGGCTATCGATGCTTATGGAAACTTTGAATAAGTAACATACTGTCGTTTTTTTTCAATCATACATAAATTAGCTGCTCTATCATTCGCCTTATTTACAGTCACTAATACTTAATTAAGAGCGTAGTATGAAACCAGAAATAAGACGATTCCAAGCAGCAGACTTAAATGAATTACTAAGTGCGTGGGAAAACGCATCCAGAGAAGCGCATGCATTCTTAACAGAAGCATTTTTTATTCAAGAGCGGGTTAATATTCCAAATGTATATTTGCCTAGTGCCGATACTTGGGTTGTACTCGATAAAGGACAAGTAGTCGGTTTTATCGCGCTAATTGATCAAGAGGTAGGCGGATTTTTTATTGACCCCGTGCATCAGGGAAAAGGTTTGGGGAGGGCATTATTGGATCAAGCGCACAGCCTTCATTCCACACTCGAACTTGATGTATTTGAGAAAAACACAATTGGCAGGCATTTTTACCAAATTTATGGCTTTAGATGTATTGGAGAGAAAGTGCACGAAGAAACAGCTGAGATCTTATTGAGGTTACGCTATGACAGAAACTAAAATGCTAGTGAAGCTTGGCTGGCAATCTTTTTTCCAGCAGCAACTGTCTCTTGACGAGTGGGACTCTGTCGTACCGGCGAGAATTGTTGAGCAGTATAAGTCTCAAATAACGGTCTCTGCTGAGAGCTCCGTATGCACATTAGACATCGTGCCTGCGATGCCTGATATGGTGGTGGGTGACTGGATCTTGCTTAATGCTGATTTAAGGTTTGTGCGCTTACTCGAGCGTAAAACCTGTTTTTCGAGGAAGGCTGCTGGCAGTAAACTTAAGCAACAACTTATTTCTGCCAATATAGACGTCGCATTTATTGTCACCTCCATGAATGATGATTTTAATTTGAATAGAATTGAGCGCTTCTTGTCTTTAGTGAATGAAGCGGGAGCTGAAGCTGTCATCGTATTAAGCAAAAGTGATTTAGAGCACGGACCAGAAAGCTATATTGAGCAGATAAGATCTCTAGATCCACTATTGGCAGTCGAAACAGTTAATTGCCTTGATATAGGGGAACTTGCCAAACTACAGCCATGGCTTCGAGAAGGTAGTACATGCGTCATGCTCGGCTCGTCAGGTGTCGGAAAATCGACCTTAACCAATACACTAACCGGTACTGAGCTACAAACAACATCGGAAATCAGAGCCGATGATAGTAAGGGGCGGCACACGACTACACGGCGTTCTTTGGTCGGGGTAGCGAACGGCGGCCTCATTTTAGACACACCAGGCATGAGGGGACTTCAGCTGTCTGACTGTAAGAGTGGTATTAAAAGTACTTTTAACGACATTGACATGTTTTCTGGGGAGTGTCAGTACAATAACTGCCAGCACCTTGGTGAACCTGCTTGTCGAGTCCAGCAAGCTATTAAAGATGGAGAGCTAGATCAACGGCGATTAAAAAACTATCAGAAGCTTCTAAGCGAAGAGGCGCGTAATTCGGCTAGTCTTTCTGAAAAACGTGCAAATGATAAAGCCCTAGGTAAGTATTATAAAAATACTCAAAGCCAGGCTTCGAAATTTAAAGGCAGGTAAGAGGAGAGAGCCGTTTAAACAATATTTGCCCGGCTTATCCGGCGGCCTCCCAACACATAAAAAAAGTTTGCTTTGGAGAGCATAGCAAGCATTAATAAAAGTGTTGGGCGGGAAGCTTACTGTAGTTTTTACCGAAACCTAGCACTAATGAATAAGGGCGAGAACGAGTCACTTAATTAATTGTCTTTTAATAATAGGAATGCGTACAGTGTGTATTTGTCATAGTATATTGGAATCGAAATTCTAAAGATTAGGTGCAAGGAGTAAAATGAGCGGTACAAGTCGAGAGAATATAAGTCCAGGGATGAAGGTTTCCATTGTATTGAAAAAGGATCAACGTTCTGGAAACCTCACACAGGGAATTGTTAAAGATATTTTGACTAAATCTCCCAGCCATCCTCATGGCATTAAAGTCCGTCTTGAGAGCGGCGATGTTGGGCGAGTAAAAGAAATTTCAAGCGAATGCAGGTAAGTGGATTAAACGTAATGGCAGTTCCAGACGTAGATTCATTGAGATTTAACGATTTCATCAAATCTCTTAGAGATTCCGATGTTCGTCCGGCAAAAGGACTAAATTATTTAAAACAAGATGATCAACTTCAGAGTATCTTTGTACCTGTGATCCCTCATTTAGAATATCAGCCTCTGTACTGCTGGTTTAATTGTCTCGATTATCAACAAAAAAATAGAGGTAAAGTGGTTTTTGGTTGGGCCATTTGGCATACTCAGAGAAATACCCTTTTAGCCCAGCACCACGCAGTATGGCAGTCAAGCAAAGGGCAATACTTCGACATTACGCCTAATGAACTAGGCGTCGAGGAAATCTTATTTCTGCCTGATAACAGGGCGCCATTTGATTATAAAGGGCTCCGTGCTCCATTCAGTTTTGAACAAGATAAAAATGGTACTGCCGTATGGGTGACATCTGAAGGCGCAACTGTTGGTTTCTTTTTTGTTCAAAAATTAATACTGTCGGAAATCGACCTGAAAATCTTAGGTGATTTCGATTGTTTAAAGCAATTTAACTACGGCAAGCAAGAGAAATATACCGACAGTGAACTTATTGACGATACAATCTGTTCAAGATCCAGTGAATAAAATAATCTTACTGGAGTAAAAGGTGTGGCGTCTCGTGTGAATTTTGGACGCTTAATCAATTTCCGCCCATTGGTAGGTTTACGTACACCTTTGCCACCGATGAAATAATGCTTGCTATTAATGATGAACAACGGCAAGTTTTAGTGAAAGCTCAGCAGGAAGCATTGGTAGTCATAAAATATCTGTCTGTTTCAAAAAAATACTTATTATCATTTCAGTAAATTGGTAACAAAAAAAGCGTCATTAACACATAAAAAGTGATGTCCGAACCGTAGATACCGTTCGTCGCTGTATTATTGCAGCTTACTTAATACAAGTTACTGATATGAGAAAAATTCACCAGACAAATTGAGGTTACGATGTTTATCGCGATGAATAGATTCAAGGTCAAACATGGGTTCGAGCAGGACTTCATTGATATCTGGAAAGGGCGTGATTCCTATCTGGACAGCGTGCCAGGCTTTAAGAGCTTCCACCTATTGAAAGGGCCGAGTCAAGACGAATACACTCTGTTCTCCTCCCAGGCGACCTGGGAATCTCGAAGTGCCTTTGAAGCGTGGACAAAATCTGAAGCCTTCAGGAAAGCGCATGCCAATGCTGGCAGTCGAAAAGATATTTATATGGGTCCACCTCAGCTAGAATGTTTTGATGTAGTACTTTAAAAACATGATAACTGTGAGGGAGAAAGCACTTAACAAAAGTGTCTAATTCTCGAGGTCAAGACCAGTTTTTTGCTTGATCACTACTAGTAGAGCAGCCATTACACTGTTCTGTGTATAAGAGTATAAGGTTGCTGGATAGCGTATCGCCTTCTCTTTCGACGGTGATACTACCAATTCAAAGTTTTTCGTAAAACATACTAAATTAGGAGCGTAATATTGCAAACTGTAGTTAAGAAATGGTTCAAAGATAAGGAATCTGGGTTTCTGGATAACGGAGACGGACCAGATATAATGGTACGTAAAGCTGATCTTGCTAATTGTTCTTTTCTGAAGGTTGGCGCCACAGTTGAGTTTGAGTGTCACCCAGGTAAGCGCGGACTAGTCGCCAAGAAAGTAAAGCTTTCGAATCAGAAGCGGTCGCAACAAGTCGATCGAGGCAGGAAACCCTACCGCCCAGGAGTCATGACTTAAGTCATTAACGTGGGATTGCAACGAGCGTAAAACTACCGTAAACACGTCGCAAAACACTTGATTCTCTAGAGTTATAAACCGATATCATGACTAGAAAAATATTACGTTTGAAGGTAAAAAAAAATAAAGACGCCAAACAAGTAGATGAGGAGGTCAATGCTGTCTCTCATGATGACCCACAAAAGCGTTTTTTGAATGGCGTCGCCATCAACCCTTCACCGTGCATTCGCCTTGAATTGGGTTCTCAGAAACTCACAACGCGAGCGATTGATTTGGTCTCGCCAATCGGAATGGGGCAGCGAGGTTTGATCGTTGCGCCACCAGGCTCCGGAAAAACGACTCTTTTAAAACATATTTGCCAGGCGGTGGGGGAGGCTTATCCTGAGATAAAGCTTTATGCCTTACTCATCGATGAGCGACCGGAAGAAGTGACTGATTTCAAGCGCAGTGTGCCGGCACAAGTACACGCTTCATCCTCGGACGAAAGCTATGAGCAACACGTTAGTGTGGCCAATGACCTACTTAACATCGCGCGCCAGCAAGCTGGCGAAGGTCACGATGTAATGATTGTTATTGATTCTCTCACAAGGCTTTCACGAGTACATAATGCAGAGCGAAAGAGCAGCGGTCGTACCATGTCGGGCGGGCTTGACGCTAGAGCGATGGAAATACCCCGAAAACTCTTTGGCGCGGCTAGAAATATTGAGAATGGTGGCTCGCTTACCATTCTAGCGACCATACTCGTTGATACAGGAAGCCAGATGGATCAGGTGATATTTGAGGAGTTCAAGGGCACGGGTAATATGGAAATCGTTCTATCTCGCGAGGTTGCTAATCAGCGGATTTTTCCCGCGCTGGATATTGCTAAAAGTAGTACGCGCCGAGAGGAACTGCTTCTAAATTCGAAAGATATCGAAAGCGTAAGAGTTTTGCGGAGGACACTTACCAATCTTAAACCTTTAGAGGGTACGAGAAAACTTGTTGAGTTACTTGAGAAATACCCAACGAATACAGAACTGTTGAACATTATAAACGAAAGTAAATTACCCAAAAGCTGACGCTTAGAAAAAACTGCAATGGTAGTGTTATAGTGAGTTTGGCCACCTAGTTGGGAGTCTTATTTAACGCTTCCCCTTATCAAGGAGAAGCGATTAACTACAAAATCTATTTTGCTGCTGTTCGCGCCGCTTTGAGCCACCCATTGAACGCTGTCTGGTTCGTTTTTATCCAATTCAAAGCATGTTGGCGAATCTGTTTTTGAGAGTCTTCACCATTAGCGATTAACATATTTTCGGCACTAACATCATTAATTGGTAGCTTAGCTACTTCAAATAATTTAGCAGCAGAAGGGTTATTTTCAGCAAATTTCTGATTGGCAACTATACGCTGGCTATTGATATCAAAGCCATAGTTTTTACCATTCGGTAAAACTGTATCAGAACCATTTGGGTTAGATGAAAAAGGGACTTCTAACCAAACTACATCTTTGCCCGGAACCAATTTTCCTGACACCCAGTATGGCGTCCAGGTGTAATAGAAAATAGACTCGCCATCGTTATAGCGCGCAATGGTGTCTGCAATAATGGCTGCATATTGTCCTTGTTTATGGCTAACACGATCACGTAGCTTGAACGAGTCTAACTGATGTTCAATGACACCTTCGCAACCCCAGCCAGCCTGACAACCCGTTAAATCAGCTTTGCCATCATTATCGGTATCGAACAGCTTAGCAATTTTTGCATCCTTGAATTGTTCAATATTATTAATGTTGTATTTGTCGGCCGTTTTCTTATCGATCAAATAACCTTGAACGGCACCTTCTATATAAAACCCATTCCGATAAAAAACTTTATCGCCACCAGCATTGGCATACATCGTGTTATGCAAGGGGAACCAATTCACTGGCATGTAAGTCGCATCGCCATTGGCAATGGCAGTGTAAGCTGCGCTGTAGTCGACCTCTTTAATATCCTGAACATCATAACCAAGCTGACGCAGGGCTTCATTAAGCACTATGGTTTGAAATGCTTCTTCAGAAATGGGGCTGTGCAATGCTTGCACCTTGACGCCTTTACCTGGTTTTTCATTTGCATAACTTGGGTTGATCGTCATTAGTAATGACACAGCAATGATTACGCTTAGTAATTTCTTCATATATCCCTCTTTTTATGGTTTCTTGTTGTAAATAAACTTGCTTATGACATCTTTGAGTTTGTAAATTTTACTTTCAAATTCACAATAAGTCCTATTGGCCCTTTCGAATACCAGGCGCCAATACCTCTTTCGCGATTAGATCGCCCTAATGACTGCGTCATACGATCTAAAATAATCGCGAGTATCACGATACCTATGCCACCCACTGTCGCGAGACCTATATCTAATCGACCTATTCCTCGCAGCACCATCAAACCCAAACCGCCCACTGAAATCATAGACGCGATGACCACCATCGATAAGCTCAGCATCAGCGTTTGATTCACGCCCGCCATAATCGTAGGCATAGCAAGCGGTAGCTGTACCTTTAATAACATCTGCCGCTCACTGGCACCAAATGATTGCGCCGCTTCTATTAAATCAGCTGGCACTTGTCGAATACCTAAATTGGTTAAGCGAATCACGGGTGCCACAGCAAAGATGATTGTCACGATGACGCCAGGTACATTGCCAATACCAAACAGCATCACAATCGGTACCAGGTAGACAAACGCCGGCGTGGTTTGCATTGTATCAAGTAAAGGTCTTATAAAGCGTTGACTACGGTCACTTCTCGCCATCCAAATGCCGGTTGGTATACCAATCAAAATACAAAAAAGTACCGATGTTAAGACTAGTGAAAGTGTTGTCATCGACTCTGGCCATGCCCCGATGGCACCGACAAACAATAAGCTAAGCACTGTCATGACCCCTAAACGCTTGCCAACAAGTTGCCAGGAAAGCAGCCCGAATAGCAAAATCATGAGTAATGGCGATACACTTTGAAGCAGGGTTTCAATGGTCTGAAGTGTGGTATCTATGGGCGTTTTGATTGCAGAAAATACCGGCCTGAAATGCAGCACTAACCAAGAAACGAAGGTTTCCACCCAATCTTGGAGGGGGATCCATTCATGTGAAAATGGATCGCTGAAGGAAAGCGGAACTTGTTCTTCAGCGCCAGCAGACAAACTTGATGTTAGCTCGGTATTTGAAGGCTCCATCGAGCCCCAAGGATTGCCAGACTGATCTTCAACCGCTTCAGTCGCCGCCCAAGGGTCACTTGCTTGCTTACTCATTCTTACCCTCCCGATCTAATGTTTCTAACAGTAGGCTCTGGCTTATCACTCCCTGATATTTATTGTCTTTATCCACCACGGGTACCGGGCAAGGGGACGCGGCAACTTGCCCTATGATTTCATTTATCTGAATGGTATTTGTAATCGACTCGACTTCAAGAAAAGCATTCTCTAGCTGGCTTTGCTTGTATAAATTATCCGGCAGATTGTCCGTTAGTAAAACACCACGAAAATTGTTATCTGCGTCGGTCACATAAGCATAGGTTGACCCATTATTACCTAAGCTAGTCAGAGCCTGGGAAAGGTCGGTATCAATTGCTTGCTTAATCACCTTAACATCATTTTGAGTTGCAATATCGCCAGCACTAAAGACATTGCTCACATCGACACCTTTAAAGAAAGACTTCACATAATCATTTTCCGGGTTCTGAAGTATCTCATAGGGTTTACCTACCTGAATAACTTCTCCAGCCTGCATAATGGCGATACGATCACCAATACGCATAGCTTCGTCTAAATCATGAGAAATAAAAATAATCGTGCGACGGTGGGCTTGTTGAAGGTGCAGCAGCTCATCTTGCATTTCGGTTCTGATCAAAGGGTCCAAAGCCGAAAATGCTTCATCCATGAGTAGAATGTCCGGGTCATTTGCAAGCGCTCTGGCAAGTCCAACACGTTGCTGCATCCCACCGGATAACTCATCAGGATAACTCCTTGCATGAGCCTCAAGACCAACCTGCTTAAGCGCCTTCATGGCTTTTTCATGCCGACCGACTTTCGGCTCGCCACTCAAGTCCAAACCAAAGGCGGCATTGTCTAAAACAGATAAATGAGGCAGCAAAGCGAAAGATTGAAAGACCATGCTGACTTTATGTCGCCGAACAGTCCTTAAACTTTTTTTATCGAGGCGGGTAATGTCTT
>Ga0209290_1001100_pt1 | contig 14529 bp, 9 predicted proteins | sample EN1Hudsemesocosm_2_FD_184632 | JGI IMG/M metagenome (GOLD analysis project Ga0209290, IMG submission 184632) | Methane-oxidizing microbial communities from mesocosms in the Hudson Canyon - EN10B Hudson Canyon (SPAdes) (version 2) | ecosystem: Environmental > Aquatic > Marine > Cold seeps | place... | reverse complement strand
AATTGCAGAATCTGCAGATCTTTCTAAAGCGGCAGCGGGTCGAGCAATTGATGCGTTTGTTGAATCAATCACTGGTGCGTTAAAAGATGGCGATCAAGTTACTTTGATCGGGTTTGGTACTTTCTCTGTTAAAGATCGTGCTGCTAGGGTTGGACGTAACCCACAAACGGGTGCTGAGATCCAAATTAAAGCTTCTAAGAATCCTAGCTTTAAAGCAGGTAAAGCATTAAAAGACGCGGTAAACTAAGTCTTTTTGAAAACTATGCAAACTCAGTATGAGTTTGCATAAAAGAAGGTTGATGTCATTGGTGTTCGTATAAGAAAATAAATGGCAAAATCAGTGCTTCTTTGAATACAAAAAGGCGCGTTCAAATTGAATGCGCCTTTTTGTATTTATATAAGTTAATCAAACTGGTTTATGAAAAAAGTTTATCCAACAATAATACTGAAAATTAAATTTAGAGGGCTGTATGCTTCAAGATATGCGTAAAAGCGCACAGGGAACTGTGGCAAAGATTGTAGTTGGTTTCATCATTGTCGTGTTCTCCTTATTTGGTGTTGAATCAATTGTGGGTAGTCTAGGTGGTGAGCCTGAGGTGGCATCAGTAAATGGTGAGGGGATTACAGAATCTAATTTTACTCGTGCGCTAGAAGGAAAGCGTCGTCAAATTTTATCTCAGATGGGTGAGCGTGTAGATCCTGGCTTGATAGATGAGGGCTTGTTACGGTCCTCTGTACTTGAAGGGCTAATTCAGGAGGAAATTCTTAAACAGGATGCTGATGACAAAGGCTTATATGTATCGATCGATGCTGTTGATAGTTATATTCGGAGTATAGAGCAGTTCAAAGTCAGTGGTGTATTTGACGGTGAGCGTTTACAGATGATTCTGCGAAATGCGGGTCTTACTTTAAATGGCTATCGAGAGTCATTGCGGTCACAGTTTGTATTAGATCAATCTAGATCAGCGTTGATTGCTTCTGCGTTTGTATTAAAAGATGAGCGTAATGAGATTATTGGGCTGGATCGTCAATCGCGTTCATTTGGTGTTACAACAGTGCTTCAGGCAGATTATTTAGATGCGATCACTGTTACTAATGATGAGATTGATGCTTATTATCAAGAGAATAAAGCATCGTATAAAAAACCAAAAAATGTAGATGTTTCTTTTGTTGAAATTCAACGCTCAGACTTGAGTAAAGAAATTGAAGTGAGTGATGAAGAACTGCGTAAACTTTATGAGTCAGAAAAAGCTGAATTTGAAGGTGATGAGGAGCGTCAAGCTGCGCATATTCTTATTAAGATTGATGATAATGTTCAAGAGCTGCAGGCGCTTGAGAAAATTACCTCTATAGAAACCCGACTGAAAGCCGGTGAAGAATTTTCTGTATTAGCGGTAGAGTTGTCAGAAGATGAAGGTTCTGCAAAAGAAGGTGGAGATTTAGGACGTTCCGGTCGTGGTGTTTATGTTTCTGATTTTGAGACAGCATTATTTAACTTAAAAGAAGGAGAGGTGACTGCGCCAGTTAAAACAGAGTTCGGCTATCACCTAATAAAACTACTTGCTGTAGAGCAAACTATAATTCCAAGTTTTGAAGAAATGAGCGGAGAACTATCGAACCGCTTGCGTGATCAGCGAGTTGCTCAGTTGTATGCCGAAAAAACGGAAAGTCTTGCAGATATAAGCTATGCGGCTTCTGATTTGAGTGAGCCTGCAGACGAGCTAGGTTTGGATGTTAAACAACTTGCGGGTGTATCTGAGCAAAGTACGCATAAAATATTTTCGAATATAAAAGTCCAAAGAGTGCTATTTAGTGATGAGTTAGTTAAAGATAGCAATAACAGCGAAATTATAGAAATTGATGAAGGTTATTCGGTAGTGTTTCGTGTCAATGAATTGCATAAAGAGAGTGTCTTAGCATTGGAGGACGTAAAAGTTCAGGTAGAACGAGTTCTTAAGGCGAATAAAACAGCTGAGTTTGCTGAATCTGTTGGTGGGGCGTTTGTTGCTCGTGTAAAAGCAGGAGAAGAGCCTAAAGCTGTTTCGGCCGATATGGGGCTAAACTGGGAGGTGCATGTTGATGTGAATCGGGATGCTATTAACGTTGCTCGGGGGCTGGTCACCAAAGTATTTACACTCGAAAAATCTGAGGTAAGTAGCGAAAATGTTGTTGGATTTAGTACTTCAGAAGGCAATTATTCAGTTGTTATCTTGCGTGATGTTAAAGAGGGTAATCCGAAAGAGACAAGCTTAATAGAGGTGCAGTCTATTTCAAATATGCTGGGCGATAGTCTTGGTGCGGGGGATTACCGGAACTATCAGGATGTGATGGTGCGGAAAGCTGAAGTAGAACGGATTTAAATGAAGGGGCTTTGAAGCCCCTTTTTTTATGATGAACTTAACAGATTATTCTGTTGTGCGTTATCTCCGTATATTTTGAGCACTGGTTATCTTTCCCGTTTTAGGAATTAATGTATCTTTGCGTAACTGAATTATTGCTCGAATTAAAAATGGAATATTAGATTCGTTAGGCGTTATGCATCTAGTATCTATAACATCTCATAAGTGGAATGTAAGGCAAACGGAAATATGGTTCTGATCACAGCAGCATCCTTACTATTATTGAACCTGGTGCATCAATTTAAAGAAATTGAACCACAGCCACCTGGAACTATTCATTATGACTTAGCGATGAATAGTGGCGATATATTTGTTTCTGAGACAGTTATTGTTGAGCCATTATCAAAAGTAAAATATCGAAATATTGTTAGGCAGGCTTTTGATTACAGTTGTGGTTCTGCTGCTTTAACAACCGTATTACAGCATTATTTAGGTCGTAACTTTCAAGAGCGTCAGGTCATGGAAGGTTTGCTGCATTACGGAGAAAGTGATCGTATCGTCGATCGACGTGGGTTCTCAATGCTGGATATGAAACGACTTGTAACCGCTTTAGGTTTTCCAGCAGGTGGTTTTAAGGCCGAACTGAAAGATTTGATTGAACTGGATCACCCTGCGATTGTACCGATTCACTATTCAGGCTTTAAACATTTTGTTGTTGTGAAAACAGTTAAAGATGGGCGAGTTTATATTGCAGACCCTTCAAAAGGGAATATTACATTTACCTTGGAGCGGTTTAAAGAAAAGTGGGACCAGAATGTGTTGTTTGTTATTTTTCCAGGTGATACCAAGCCAATTGATGGCTTGGAGTTAAGAGAAGAAGATTTGCGATTTATTGATGACCAGACTCTATCATTACAAGCTTTCAGGGTTTTGCCTGACTATCAGGATATGCTTCAATACCGTATTCAAAATGAACTTGAGCGCTTAAAAGACAACCCTGCAGGGAGTGAAAGTTCAGTAACGAACACTAATAAGTTACTGCACTTTAGACGAAATTAAATAATAAATACGACCAAAAATTAAATAATAAATACGACTATATAGTTGATTAACTCATGGAAATGAAAAGGGATATGCAATGAATTCTTGGGTAGTAAGAGTGTTGGTGATAGCGTCCTCAATGCTTCTCATCTCAAATGCCTATTCGGAAGAAGAACAGTCGAAGGTAGATAAGGCAAGAGATGCATTAGCAAAACAGTCTGACGATGAGGACTCAACGCGTCAATTGGAAGAAGTATTCCAAGCAGCTGAGAAAAACTACTCATTACTACGTTCGGGTGGTAAGTCGCTTAGTTACTCGCTCGATTATTCTTATACCTCTGATTCTAGAATTTCATTAGAGGTAGTGAACAGTACTGTTCGAAATGCAAACGTTAATCCTTCAGCATCGCATTCCTTTACTAACTCATTTAGCTTTGATTATGGTTTGTTAAATAACTTAACGTTAAACGTTCGAGTGCCTTTATCATCACGTTACGATACTCAGCGATCATTATCCGTAACAGATTTTGGTGACGTTAGTCTTAGTTTGCGTTGGCAGCCTTTTGCTTACGTACCTGGTAAAGCGACCGTAACTATGAACACTACCTTTAGTTCTAAAACTGGAGTGAGTCCTTATGAAATTGATTCCTCTAGACAGCTTTCAACGGGAAGTGGGACGTATTCTTTTTCTACAGGTTTAAGTGTATCGAAAGTACTTGATCCTGTAGTGCTCTTTAGTTCTGTGAGTTCTAGTTATGTGTTAGAAGAGAACGGCTTAAATCAAGTGCGTGGTGGTCAGATACTTAAAACGGTTCAGCAAGGTCAGAGTTTTTCTTTTTCAGGTGGATTCTCTTATTCTTTGTCGTATGATACTTCGCTTAGTATTTCCACCCAAATTGGTTACAGCACAGAAACGAAACTGTTTTTTTCGAATGGAACCAATGCCTCTTCTCCTGATTCAGTAAACGGATCGATGAATTTCTCTCTCGGTATTCGTGTTGATCCTAAAACAATAATGAATACGAGCTTTGGCTTTGGTTTAACTGAGGATGCTTCTGATTTATCGCTTGGTTTATCTTACCCCATCAATATTGGCGCATTTAATTGGTAATAGTGAACAATTTTCAAGCTATTTATTGGTAACGATTGAACTACGGTAAAGGATTCTATTTGTGAAGTTGCTTCCTAGGAAGATAAAAAAAACCATAGTGTTGGTGCTTATTTCGGTGTTTATTTTTCCGCCGCAAGTAATTGCACAGTTAGCGAATGGTATAACGATCGATTCAAAGGCATTGTCGCTAGGTAATGCTATTGTTGCTGATCGTAACCCTACTACGAGTGCTGTTTATCAAAATCCTGCGCTTTTGACTGAGCTGAAGGGACGGCAGTTTGAGGTAGATAACTTAATTATTGGTCTTGATCTAGATGCTACCTTCATTGCTCCGCGTAAAGAAAACGGCGAATTCGATTATGAACTATTTGGCTTGAACGGAACGGGATTTAATACATACGACACGACTGTAGAAAGGGACCCAGTAGTTGGTGAAGATGGCTTGGGTGAAAGTCATACGAACAAAGCGTCGTTGTATCTACCTGGTTTTGGTTTGCAGCAGTTACCTTGGAATGGTCCAGCACTATTGCCTCCTCAAATTGGTTTTTCGATTAACCCGCCCGGTTCAAAATTTACTTTTGCCAATAAAAACTATATGGCTTTTGCGGGTAACTTCTTTAAAGAGGCCGAAGACCCCGGTATTTATTTAGGAAAAGAAGCCGCTGTTCAGCGTTACACCTATTTTTCTCCAGCTGTAGGTTACCGGATCAGTGATGAGTGGTCTGTCGGATTTGGTGTTCAGCTTTCCCATCAGGGCTTTTATATTGGGCAACATAACCGGGCACCAAACTTATTGATTGCAGTAACGGAGATATTACAGGATGCCTTTGCTTGTGAATTTGACAAGCCTATTGGTAAACGTCGTGATCCATTGCAGCCATTTCTATCATTATGTCAGGGTAACATCGGACCATGGGATGACGTTGGCCGTATTGACATGGATATGCAGGAAACTATATCTCCAACTTATAATATGGGTGTTTTGTGGAAACCTAATGATTGGTTTTCATGGGGTGCTTCTTATTTAAGTGAAGCTGAAATGGAACTCAAAGGGCAATTCTTAATGGATTATACCGATGAGTGGACTGCTTTTTGGCAGGGCTTTAATGCTTCAATTATTGGTGCAATTACCGCTGCGATTTTAGGTTTGCCGCGTGGTGTGCCGCGCGAGGCTGGTAATGTGAGTATGAAGCTCACGATGCCTCAAAAATTCTCTACGGGTGTCAGTGTTCGTTTGTCTCCAGATTACACGCTGAATATGGATGCAACATGGACTGATTGGAGTGAGTGGGATGAGTTTACATTTCATTTTGATCGCTCCCTTGAGCTGTTAACGACGGCTCGTTTACTTTCAAGTTTTGTAACAGCGACCTCCTTAACGTTGCCTGTTGGTTTAGAAGATACTTGGCATTATGGTATAGGTCTTACTCGGCATGTGAACTCTCGACTAGATGTACGCTTTGGGCTTGAACTTAGAACATCGCCAGTTGGTAAAGACGTATTTGGACCGCTTCCGCTTGGTGATATGAAAATGTTTGGTACAGGTTTTAGCTATAAGTGGGATAAAGAAACGACTGTTGGAGCTACATTGTTTTATATGCAATCTATCGATTATATTCCATCAAATACTAGTTGTAACTTAAACTGTACCAACTTGACTAACGTTATTTATAACCCTTATGCAGGCTTAGATGTTAAATTTGTTACCCGAATATTTGGTCTAGGTGTATCATTTAAACGCTCATTCTAGAGGGTTGGTGTAATGAAAGAGATAAAACAACTTTGTTTTTTGGTTTTGAGTGCTTTGCTTGCAACAAGTGCGTATGCAGAGCGTTATAGTGTGACTGAAGATAGTTTTGGCGGGGTATCGGCTGAGCCGGTAGTAGAGGCTCAGCCAAAAACAGAGGTTGTGGCAGGCCAAAATAAAGAAGATGGTTCGAGTAAGCGCATAAGTGAAGAGTCATCATCTAACGCTAATCTTCAAACTTCAGAGGCGTCTCAGCTTGGTCCAAAAAAGATCACAGCAGAGAAGTTGCTTGCAACAGGGGGGGAGGAGTCAGCAGCTGATGCTATCTCTATCTCTATCTCTAACTCTAACTCTAACTCTAACTCTAACTCTAACTCTAACTCTAACTCTAACTCTAACTCTAACTCTAACTCTAACTCTAACTCTAACTCTAACTCTAACTCTAACTCTAACTCTAACTCAATAGTTGAATCTGCAGATGAAAGTATATTTAATGCACCGTCTGATATCGTGCCAGATACAGCGGAGAGTGCTCCCAAGAAAAACCTAAGCATTTTTGAAAAAGCCTATTTAGAGTCTGAAAGAAAAGCCAAGGCAGAAGTCCTCAAAAACCTAACAGCGAACAAAACTAGCGATGATGCTTCAAGCGTGTATGACGCGACCCAGGTTGACTCTATTAAGTTTGTTGATGGTGATGAGTTAGAACGAACAGGGGCCAGAGAAGAGGTTGAAAAAGCACCTTATTTTATTACTGTTGATGTTGACGGTAATTTGCAAAATACATTCTATGATCCAGTTTTGGTCTCTAATGCGCTAGATAAGAAGCGGAATAAGAAAATTGAATACACTCAGGCTAGAGTCTATGAGGAATTTAGTCAGGAGGAGAGTGGCGAGTTAAGCTTACCAGAAGGGGCTGATCCTATTGCTGTTGGAATTTTGAACTCTGGTGAAAAAGAGTTTGATCTATACTTTAATGCATTTACAAAGCAATGCTGCGATCATTTGCCTAATCTTGTAACGCCTACAATGGAAATGGGACGTTCCCAAGCTTTTCAATTATCAAATGATGATTTGTATTACCGTTTTAGTGATGGTGATAGTCGATTTATTCTTGTAAGTTTACCTTCGGAAACAAATGATAATTACCCTTTGCGGATACGAACCTTTATACGTACTTTTAAGAAGTTAAGTATTCCGCATGGTGTTTTTTTTCCGCAAATTATTACCTTGGATGCCGATAAAAAACCTGTTCGAATTATGACGGGGCCATTGTTGAAGTATCAGGCAGAAACTTGGTCGACACATGGTTATCTAGAGGGCGTGTTTCAAATTGATCGCTCTAAAGAAAAAGATGAGCGTTATGTGCTTATTAACACCACAAGTGATGTGCTTCGACAATCCTCAATAATTGATACCAAAGTGCCTATTGAAATTGCTCACATGGCTGTTGGTTCCTTTGAAATACAAGCTATTTTAGAAGAACAATATTAAGTTTTTGTTTTCTAGTTATAAGCAAACTCTGCATAGGTTCGCAGGTATCAGCTTTTAATCCCTCTTTTCACTTTTGAAAATTGTCATTTCGTTAGACTGATTGTTTGCTGTCATATGTGATATATCTGTTGCAATCATGACCTGTGGTCACATATGATTATTTGCGTTGTTAATAAGAATTATAAGATAAGCGTCTAAGAGGTCTAGGATGAAAATTACAGTAAATGGTGTGGATCGCGTAGTTGAGTTTGAAGCTGATACGCCTCTTTTGTGGGTGATAAGAGATGAGCTTAAACTTAAGGGAACAAAGTTTGGCTGCGGCAAGGGTTTGTGTGGTGCTTGTACTGTGCATTTGAATGGTGCACCAATTCGCTCATGTATTACGCCTCTTAGTGTTGTCGCTGGCCAAAGTATCACAACCATTGAAGGTCTTGGGTCTGAGGATAAGCTGCATCCACTTCAAGAAAGCTGGGTAGAGTTTAATGTGCCTCAGTGTGGTTACTGTCAGTCTGGTCAGTTGATGTCAGCGAGTGCATTACTGGCGACTAATGCCAGTCCTACCGATGCTGATATCGATAGTGCAATGTCTGGAAATGCTTGTCGTTGCGGCACTTACCCTAGAATCAAAGCGGCAATACATCATGCAGCTGATAATTTAAAACAACAATAAATTGAGGGAGTGTTAGGATGCCGAATAATGTATTTAAGGCCACGCGCCGTCAATTTCTTAAAGCGTCAGTTACTGCGACAGGTGGTTTTTCTCTCGCAGTTAATCTACCAGGTTGCGCAACATTTAGTGGGCAAGGCTTGTCACAAGATCAGAGTTGGATAGCCAATGCCTGGCTAGAGATATCAAAAGAATCGGAAGTTGTGTTTACCCTTGATCGTATTGAAATGGGGCAAGGGACGACAACTGGTTTGACGACGCTTTTAGCAGAAGAACTAGAGATAGAGCCAGCAGAGATCTTAATCAAATACGCGCCGGTTGATAGTGTTTATCGTAATCCAGACTACGGCCTTCAAATGACTGGAGGCAGTAACAGTATGTCTTCCAGTTGGGTGCAAATTAGAGAGGCGGGTGCTACTGCGCGCGCAATGCTCGTTGCAGCGGCAGCAGAAGTCTTTGGCGTGCCTACCACGCAATGCGTTGCCAAAAATGGCCACGTATTGCTTCAAGGCAAGGATCAGTCGTTAAGCTATGGTGAATTGGCCGCGCTTGCTGCATCACAGTCAGTACCATCAAAACCAAAATTAAAAAAGGCTTCTGAATTTCGTTATATTGGCAAACAGAATGCACGATTAGATATCTCAGGAAAAGTAAATGGTCGTACCGCTTATGGCATAGATTCTGAAGTTGATGGTATGGCTTATGCGGTGGTTAGCCGTTGTCCTGTAATGGGCGGCAAGGTTAAAAGCTTTAATGCAGAGCAAGCACTTGAATCAAAAGGGGTGGTGGCTGTATATGAAATATATAACGGTATTGCAGTGGTCGCTGAACAATATTGGCAAGCCAGAAAAGCACAAAACTTATTAGAAATAGCGTGGGATGAAGGCGCCTTAGCGACGCTTTCATCAGATGAAATGTTTAATACTTTCAAAAAAGCGGCCATTGAAGATGACGGCGACTATGCTCGGGATGAGGGCGATTTTGAAGAGGCATTGGAACAGGCTGCTCGAACGATCGAAGTTGAATATCAGACGCCATTGTTAGCACACGCGACCTTAGAGCCTATGAACTGTGTCGTTGAGGTGAATGATGATCGTGCGCAAGTCTGGGCGCCCACACAAGCGCCTGATCTTGCAAGAATAGCGGTGGCACGCGTGACAGATCTTTCGCCTGATGATGTTGATGTAACTGTAACGGCTATTGGTGGTGGGTTTGGTCGACGTCTCACTCAAGACTTTATCGAAGAGGCTGCGGCAGTGGCTTATCAGGCTAAGCGCCCAATTAAGTTAATGTGGTCTCGTGAAGAGGATACGAAGCATGACTGGTACCGACCTGCGACTTATCACAAGTTAAAAGCAACGCTGAGCGAATCGGGTGTGGTGACAGGTTGGGATCATCAGATTGTCGCGCCTAATTTACTTGATTGGTATATTCGCGATGCTGCTCCAGCTCAGTATCCTTGGGCACCTAAATTTATGTATGGTGTTCTTGGTTCGGCTGGTTTAGCGATGCAAGGTATTGCAGTGCCTAATGATGAAACAGCCATAGAGGGGGCGGTTAGTGTTCCCTATAGTATTGCTAATTTGCAGGTACGTCATACGCATGCAGATATTGGTGTGCCTGTGTCATTTTGGCGCTCAGTCGGACATTCTCAAAATGCTTTTTATGTCGAAAGCTTTATTGATGAGTTAGCGCATGAAACCTCAACAAATCCTTATCAATTCAGGCGTGCATTATTAAAAAACCATCCTCGTCATCAACAGGTGTTGGATTTGGTCGCAAAACATGCCGCTTGGAATAGTGCTTTACCAGAAGGGCGGTACCGGGGTATTGCGGTACATGAAAGTTTCAGAAGCTACGTTGCCCAAGTGGTGGAAGTTTCAGTCGATAATGGTGCCATTAAAGTGCATCGAGTAGTTTGCGTTGTTGACTGCGGTATCGTTGTAAATCCAGATATCGTGAAAGCTCAAATGGAGGGAGGGGTTATATTTGCCCTTACTGCCGCGCTCTACGGAGAAATTAGCTTAAAAAATGGACGTGTTGAACAGTCTAATTTTGATGATTATGCCTTGCTTCGAATGCATGAAACACCAAAGATTGAAGTACACCTTGTTGATAGTAATGAAAGCCCTAGTGGTGTCGGTGAGCCGGGTGTGCCACCCTTAGCGCCAGCATTAGGAAATGCCGTTTTTGCTGCGACGGGTAGGCGGTTAAGATCGCTTCCGTTGAGGTTGTCTTAACTACCGTTATGGCCGTTGGAGTCTCTGGAAGTGAAACCGTTGTATTGAGTACAGAGCATCGTGTTTTAGATGCGGTTACTCAATGGCTTAATCAGGCTAAAACTGTTTGGTTGTGTACCATTGTGAAAACTTGGGGGTCATCCCCAAGGCCTGCCGGTTCAATGCTCGCTTATCAAGAAGAGTGTGGTGTTGTCGGTTCATTATCAGGTGGATGTATAGAAGAAACATTGATTCGTCAGTTTTCTGCGGCTTCAAGTGATTTGAATCGTTTAAATAACCCTTTGCTGTATGACTACTCTATTTCGGGTGAGGATCAAGCAAAGTATATGTTGCCTTGTGGTGGGCAGTTAACAATACTTATTGAGCGTTTAAACGCAACGCCGCATACTGTTCAGCATTTCAATGAAATACAGAACGCATTAAACCTACGGCAGCGCATCCGAAGGGAGGTTTCTTTGGCTGATGGTCAAATGGGGGTTTCTTTGGCTGCTGAAACGATGGTTGGGCCAGATGTTGTGCAGTCAGCTGAATCAATTGCAGTATTGTTTGGGCCTGTTTTTAAAATGTTGTTACTGGGTGCAGGAGAAGTCTCGTACAGTGTTGCTAGCATAGCAATGAGTGTCGGTTTCTCGGTAACTGTGTGCGACCCCCGAGAGGCTTTTATACAAGGTTATCAGCAAGTAGGTGTCGAAGTGATCAGGTGTTTGCCTGATGATTTAGTCAAAGCGCGTTTTTCTGATGCGTATAGCGCCATCTTAGCGCTAGCGCATGACCCAAGAGTGGATGATATGGCCTTGATGGAAGCATTAAAAACCAAGGCTTTTTATATTGGTGCGATGGGTTCGGCACGTACGAGTGTCGACCGACGAAAACGCCTAGCGCAGTTAGATTGCTCTGAGTCTGAAATAAGTCAATTACATAGCCCAATCGGTATTGATATTGGTAGTAAAAGACCGACCGAAATAGCGGTGTCTATTATGGCGCAAGTGCTCGCCGAGCGGCATCAATTCTTAGGTCGGTTAGTGAGTGTCTCCAATCAAAAATCTCTAAGTGCATCAAGCAATGCGTCGAGCGATGGCGTGATGACTAGTTAATTCCCGTCCTGAAGCAAATCAGTGTGTTGGTCAACTTCAATGTTGGGTTAAAACCCGACTTATATTGTTTCAGGGAAGGTGCTAGTTAAGATTGCCATCTAGTAAGCCTAACTTAACAAGTGGCGTGATTAGCTTGTGCTAATAATATCTTTGGTTTCGTCGATATCATGTAGCACCATCGCATCTTCCACATCCAAAATGTTTAATGCTTTTGGGTGTGCTTGAATAATTTCTTTAGCGCCCAAATCGCCTTCTAAACTTCTTAACGCGCTAAAATACTTACGTCCAAATAACACTGGATGTCCTTTCTGAGCTAAATAGCTAGGCCGCACAATACTGGTTGCTGAAGCGTGAACGGATAATTTTGAAAGGGTGGTCGGTTTTATATAAGGCATATCCCCTAAACAAATACCTAGCCATTCAATGTTATCTACGTCTAAATTTCTTGTTGCTTCTGCAATAACGCTCGATAAGCCTTTTTGGGCATGGGTGACTTTAATGGTTTCAACATTCAGCGTGTCTAGATGGGTAGAAATAGCTGTGTCATCTTCCCGTATTACGACGACAAACTCACATCCAGAAGCCTGTAGGGCTTCGATAGAGACGCTGATAATTGAATGGCCAGAAGGTAGAAGGTGTAATTGTTTAGCGCTGCCAAAACGGCGAGAAAAACCCGCAGCAAGTAATAGATAAAGTCCAGGCTGATTATTCATGGCTTAATCATACTTTTAAGTTAAGGCGTCGCCAAGTATTTTTCAAAATCAATAATGCTGGGGTAGAGTTGGGTGAAATTAGGAATACTGTTTGAAGAAGGCTTCTGCAAAAATAGAAATCATTTTTTTGAGTAATGGTACCAGTAGGCGGACTCGAACCGCCACGCTTATTCAGCGGGGGATTTTGAATCCCCTATGTCTACCAATTCCATCATACTGGCATTACTCAAATCTTCTTAACATACACTGTGGGTTTGTATGCTCTAAACCAGTTTGTGATGAGGTGGTTTAGAAGCAGGCATTATACGTAAATCTTAACGAGGGTCAACAGTGATAATTGCTAAATACACCCTTAACTACTAGGTTTTAATGTTTTTAATTTGATGTCTATTAAGTTTAGTAGCACCGTTGCTACTGATGAGATTTTATTCTGATCTTCTGTTAGTTCTAGTGTCTTTTGGCTTGATATAATGATTAACGTGGTATGGATGGTGAGGGGGCATAAAAAAGCCCTGCGTAGTTTCCTTGGCAGGGCTTATGTTTAACTCTTAATAAGGCTTGTTGTTATGGTGAGCAAGCGGTAGTTTTTGACCATGCAGGTAATGGTAAAGCTTGAAGTACAGTGTCGTCGGCTACGGTGACAAATGCGCCGTTAGAAGTGACAATGCTTGTTGCTTGGGCGACGTTCTCACTAAAGCCTGACAAAGGGGATGCTGATGATGGCGTACCATGGTTTGCATCGCATGCTGTATAACGCGAAACAGCAATGCCTAAGTTTGTATTTCCATTACCAGCTGCTTGAAGGTCTATAGCGTTCGTTAATTGTGCTAAAGGCTCCGCGCCAGATAAATGTGATACTGAGCCTGCAATAGTCACTCCGTTTCCTGTTACGTCATTGTAAGTGCGATCATCAGAGGCTTGTGAGACAGGGATGACCTTGTCGTTGACAGCCATCATATAAAGAACCTTACTGTTATTGGCTACTAAATTATCAGTAAAGTTTACTGCATCAAACGGGTCTAGCGCAGCTTGCAATATATTTAGATAAGCTTGGTAAGATGATGTGTCAACAGTAACGCCTTGAAACGCAAGTCCATCAATAATGTTGGGAGCGAAAGCGGGTGAATTGTCAAAAAATCGTGTGATGCCGCCACCAGGTGTGAAAAACATAGATGCGGTGATGTTATCGTCATCGGTTGTTGTTGAATTAGCGGTAGCGACGAATGCTTGAGAGCTAATGGTACCTAATGAGTGTCCAGAATAGAATACACCTAAGGTGCTATCAGGGTCATTTGCGGTTGCGAAATCAATATTGTCAATCGATTTACGTAAAGTAAATAAATCTAGTGCATTCTGAAGGTTGTTGCCCCGCGTAGCCATGAAGTGCTCAATGTTAATAAACATCGAGCCAGATACACCACTAAACAGGCTGTCATTTGGTACGGATGAGGGCATCTGTCCAGGTGCTGCGACATAGTTAAAATGTCTCTCAATCGTAGTCAGTAGTGGTGAAGTAGCATCATCAATACCATGTAATGGCTCGTCGATAGCAAGAACTGCGACATTTTGGCCTGCTCCCATCGCTCCAGTGATCAAGGCGGGTCCAAATCCCACTGCTTGAGTTCTATTACCGCTTAAGCCGTGACCCCAAATCATGGTTTTCATGTCGCCAGTGGGGTTACTTGGGTACATAGCTAGTACTGGAATTGTGACATCACCCTGTTTCTTAGGGAATGGGAAAATTGCATTGACCACTTTAGACTTTGCGGCAACAGTCTCATTATTTTCATCGGTACTTCTGCCCTGTGGTAGTACCAGCGGAAGGCCGTTAGCAGCAAAAACCATATTTAGGTTTGTAGCTAATTCTTCATCTGCTTCCCATTGGGTGAATTTTAGGGCTGCAGGACCTATATCAGGGTTAGTGGGAAGCCCTGAATAATAAGGTACAGTGATTTCACCTTGAGTAGCACTAACTAGTGTTGCTGGAATTGCGGGGTTAAAGGCATTGACATCCAGTACTGGTCCTCCAAAAGTAATAGCGGTTGGTTCAGGGTCAGGAAAGTTAGCTGTTATCCCTAGTGAGCCA
>Ga0209290_1001088_pt1 | contig 14694 bp, 15 predicted proteins | sample EN1Hudsemesocosm_2_FD_184632 | JGI IMG/M metagenome (GOLD analysis project Ga0209290, IMG submission 184632) | Methane-oxidizing microbial communities from mesocosms in the Hudson Canyon - EN10B Hudson Canyon (SPAdes) (version 2) | ecosystem: Environmental > Aquatic > Marine > Cold seeps... | reverse complement strand
TCCGCTAAGGGTTCTTTAAAAAGCAACAGTCTCATTTAAGTGCGTCACCCAACTTGCTTGCCAACTAATGGATAACACCTCTTTATCTGGGTGGCTAGAATTTGAAACAAATAACGATTTTATTTTATTCGACAACCACTTAATCATTTTACCTTTCCTTTTGATAAGCGTTTAGATTTGCCTGATTGCTTTATTCTTTTGAAATAAAGCGAATAAAGAAAGGCAAAAACTACACCTGACAAGGCACCAAAAAAATGAGCTTCAAATGAAATTTTGGGGTCATTCGGCATGACGCCATAAATCATTCCTCCGTAAAAAAAGAATACTAATACCCCAGAAACAATACTGATGAACCGTCGATCAAACATCGCCATCGCAATCGACAAACTCCAAAGTCCGAATATCCAACCGCTTGCGCCAATATGAATGGCATTACGCCCAAACATCCATACTAAAACACCTGTCAACGTGATGATGAACAGACTACTTAGTAAATAAAAACTAACTGACCGCAGCAAACAAAAAGCACTAAATATAGCTAAACCAAAGAGATTATTTATTAAATGCCCTAGGTTGCCATGTATAAAGGGAGATGTATAAATATGAAACCAGTGAGATTCTGACCTCGGAATAATACCGTAATTTCCAAATTGGTAATCCAGTATCACATTCAGTATATGCACCCCTGTAATAATAAGGATCAAGCTGACAATCAACTTGATCCTTAACCATAAGCTACTTACCATAAATGAAAACGACACCCTTCCGACTCTTTAGAGTCGGAATTTGAATCAACAGGATTAGAAACACCTATGCTTTGTTGAAAACTCCGTATTTGCTCTAACATATCACTCATTTTGTAGAGGTCTCTGATACATACTTTAAACGCATGACATTTTGCCTCGATGATTCATCCAGTTTTTCAACTTCAGTTTCAAAACCATAACGCTCATAGAACCTGCGGCCAATTTTATTTTCTGAAAAAACATCTAACTCAAGATCACCTTTTAGCTGATGCGCCTTATTCATCAAGGCAACGCCAATTCCTTTTCCATGGTAATCAGGTAAAAGAAAAATAGCCCCCACTTCATTACCTAGCAGTGAGATAAACCCGACAACCAAGCCCTTTATTTCAGCAACCCAAGTTTCGGCATTCGGTATATATAATGCAGGAATATCACGCCTTACTTTACTAACGAACGCTTCACTTAGAAAAGGATGAGCGAGACGGTTAGCGCTCTCCCAGGCAGACATTAAATCAGTTAAATCATCTGAATGGTATTGTCTAACTAACACTTGTTGTTTCATTTTTAATTCCCCCAATTAATTGAGCCCATCTTAGCGCTCATTTAACACATTGGATTGAATAAAAACGACAATGTCAGTCAAATTATCAAATATCAATCAAACTCAAAGTTACCGTATACATCGATAGTCAAATCCCGCTGTTGTGCATATTGATTTGGTGTAGCACCGATAGACTCTTTAAGGTGTCTAATTAGGTGTGGCTGATCACTGAATCCAAATTCAAATGCAACACTCAGCCAATCAATACTATTAATATCTTTCTCATACAGGTATTCAAGAACCTTCTCAAACCGAATCATCGACTGACATTGCTTCAAGGTTAAACCCGTTACCTTTAAAAAGCTTCGCTCAACTGTACGTTGTGAACAATGCAATATACTGCCTAGCTCACCGACTGGAATAGTCTCCAGCAAGGGTGTTATCTTACGAACCAATTCGCTTGAACGGTCCTCCCTACAGTCTATAGTCCACAGGAATAGATGTTTATCGAGAAGCGCGATAACCTTTTTTGGTTCTGTTAAACATTTAACCAGAAAAGCATCCGCATCAAAGTTATCCAGACCTAACGTTGTTAATAAATCAACGTCAATAACTTGGTCTAATTTGTTTGGATCAATGTCAATTTTTAGAGAATACAATGCACCAATTTTCAGTTTGATCCCCATCACCCAAAAAGGCTTAGAATGATCCATAACAAAGGTATTGCGGTTCGGATATATTAAGTGGCTGCCGAGACCTGAAAAGATCAGGCTTTCGAACTGATAATGGTATCTATAATCAGGATTCGCAATTAATAGATGTGTTGCTGGGTCTGGAGATAATTTAGGGTATTCACTACCCGTGTCATTCGATTCTTTTTGGAGAAACCAATAACATTCAACATATTTTGAGACACTTTTATTGGCAGGGAAAAGCTTCCAGTTTTTCATTTATCAACCCTTCTCGCTCAAGCAAATATATTTCTAAGCCGGTCTCTTAGAAAATCAAACAAAACCCTCACCCTCTTAGATGATCTTAAATCTTCATGCATTAATAACCAAAGGTGCATATCAAGTTCATCAGGTATCACCCTTATCAAATCTGAATCTCTTTCGGCCAACAAAATCTGCATTCCACATATACCGGCACCACTTTTTAATAAAGCCAGCTGAGCAACCTGATTATCTGTTCGAAAATTGAACTGCCTTCGATCATCGACATAAGTGTGATCAATTAACATTTTTATCAATTGCAGGTCGGCATCGGGACCGATTAAGGAATGGTTTATTAGATCTTTTTTAGTCTTTGGTACGCCATGGTTTTCTAAATACGTTTTATGCGCATAAAACCCAATCGGACTCTTTCCGACTTTCGTTACCACTATTGCTTGCTGAGTAGGTTCAGTCATTCGAAGTGCTATATCAGCATCTCGTTTTAAAAGGTTTTCAACCTGATTGCTTATCAACAGTTCGACTTCAACCTGAGGGTAAAGTTGATGAAAGTCTGAGAGCAGTTTAGGTAAAAATTCTATACCCATGACCTCACTAGTGGTTAATCGCACCGTTCCTTTGACCTCATCTTGCTCACCAGAAGCTTGTCGTAAGAAGGACGCATAAGAACCAGACATTTTTTCAGTATGCTGAAATAAGTCTAAGGCCTCTTGAGTAGGCTTAAGCCCTTCTCTAGAGCGGATAAAAAGCGACATTACCAACTGTTGCTCCAATGACTCTATATGCCGCCCTATTGTAGGCTGTGTTGCCCCCAAAGCTCGAGCTGCGCCAGAAAGTGAATGATATTGAATCACCGCATTAAATGACCTGACTAGGTCCCAACTAATATTTTTCATATACATAAATGTATACCAAGCATTACTTCATAAGCAATTCATATTAAATAATAAATACAGCAAAATGGTCATTCATTAAACAACACATTTAAGATTATGCATCTATGACCACAAACACAAATGGACAAATCTATGAAATTTAAAAAAATGAAGTTGCTTTTCATCTTAGTAAGTTTAATGACAATGAGTCAAATCACACATGCATTATCACTTGAAACAAGCGTTGAAATAGATGTGCCTCCTGAAAGGGTATGGCATATCCTTACCGACTTCTCTAATCATTCTAATTGGGATCCGTTTATTCGAGAGATAACTGGCGAACTAAGAGAAGGAGCAACGCTATCTATCACAATACAGCCTACACCAGATGAGAAAATGCATTTTTCTCCCATCATTACTCGTTTAGAATCGTCAAAAGAATTACGTTGGATTGGTAATTTATGGGGAATAGATTTTCTTTTCTCAGGTGAACATTACTTTAAACTTAAGCGCAATAAAGACAATACCACCACCCTTGTTCATGGTGAGAAATTTACTGGTATTTTGTTATTTATGTTTTCTTCTCAATTTGAACAAAACACGCTATCAGGTTTCAAGTCTTTCAATAAAGCGCTGAAAGTTGTTTCCGAAGCGCAGATAGATAAAATGCAGGTACACTGACCTGACAATTTTAATCAAGCTAACTGCAATTATAGGTACCTTCATTTTCATCATACTTGGATATTGTCTTTATAAAGATATTTCAGAGTTTGACCAAACAAAGGGTGGTTATGAAGCACCCTTTGCAAGTTACAAAGGCACGCCCATTCAGTGGGACAAAATGGATATTACCTCCTTTGGATTCGCAAAGCGAGGCAGGCTCGTTAATGTACTTGTCAATGGCAAAACGGGTATGATTAGTTTTCAAATATTCGGCCTTACCATAAATTGGCGTACTTTCAGCGAGCGCGCCTTACTTGTACATAAACCTCGTGAGGCCTTTAAGAAACTTGGGTTTAAAGCAGAATTTTAGTTCGAAAACTGGAACGAATAAGAAAGGGTAATATTCCTATGAATCTAGAGTTGGACCACGTATTTATTCTTGTAGAGCCAGGAGCGCATGTTGCAGACTTACTTGTTCAGCTTGGATTAAAAGAAAGCTTCCGTCGAGACCACCCTGGACAAGGTACTTCAAACCGACGCTTTGAATTCGAAAATGGAATGCTAGAACTTTTGTTTATGCGAGATGAGGGTGAAGCTTTGAATGGGCCTGGTCACAAGCTCGGTTTTAGCCAACGAATCAGGCAGCTTTTTAGAGAAACAGACAAGGGTAAGCATGACGGAGAGGTTTCACCTTTTGGTATCGTTTTTAGTAAAAAAGACCCGTTAGACCTCCGCCCACCTTTTGTAGGCTGGACTTACCAACCAGATTACTTTGACGAGCCAAAACCTTTTCATGTAGGCGCCAACTCAAATAATTTAACTGAGTCTTTATGTATTTGCGCGCCTTTTATCGCTCACCAACCTTCTAAGCCTATTGAGTTGAGTGAAGAAAAAAAATTAACGACGCACGAATCATTTCAATCGATCGATCACGTAACAATTTATACACCATCAAAATATCTATCAGAGGTACTACAAACGGCTAACGGAGTTCGGCGACTATCAATCAAAAAAGGTAATGAGCATTTAATGGAGATTAGCTTTGATAAAAAAGTATGCGGGCTATCCAATGATTTTCGCCCCTATATCCCCCTAATAATACATTATTAAGCGCTGCTCTCACTCTTATGAACGTTTATTTTATGACAATTACCAGAATTAAATTCTCATAAAACATCTGTTTATGCCACCTAATATCACCCTATTTTCCAGTGGCCAATAATGCCACAAATAAGACACACGAAATCAAAAATTTTGCTCAACTTTGGCAGGATGGAAAGAACCTTGTTCGTGCCAAAATTGGTCACCTGAATAATTACTCAGCTTGTATTACTCTCCCCTGCGGAGAAAGGACTCTCATCCTCCCTACTATATTTTGTCAGACTTTCAGAACGAAAACTGTCAACGTTTTTTACACTTTATAAGGCAGGCTAACAATATAAATAACTAATTAATTGATATGTATCAATATTTGTCGTTGGCATGATTTAGGCATACTTTCTAATGGTCACGAATAGCGCTGAAGCAGGCTTTTACGAGATGCAATGAAGATGTAATTATTCACATAATTTATAGGAGTATCTATCATGCGAAAAAAAGTAATGAAATTTTTCCTAGCGGCATTAATTATTGTACCAACATTACCGGCTTGGGCCATACCATTTATCTCAACCCCAGCAGACACTCTTGGGCCTCTTAATGGTGGCTCCGTACTTGAAAATGTTGGTTCACCCGGCGCATCAGCGGTTGGAGGAGCCACACTTACATTCGACCTACTCGGCTATCTTTCAGTTGACGGCTCCAATTGCTGTACAGATACATTCATGCTAACGGTGAATGGCAGTCTGCTGTTTAGCGGTGGTTTTGACATGGGTGGTGGTGGAACTAATTTCGTCAGCTTTAGTGACCCTGGGGTCACTGTAGTTTCAAGCATATCTAATGGTTTTTTTCAAGGCGGGCTAACGCAATTTAGTGTCAGTCATACTCTCCTATCTGGTAACAATACTTATCTCTTTGACTATGGTTCAATGCAAGGACTTGTCGATGAAGGCTGGGGACTGAGAAATATGGTGATATCAGCGGATGTAGGCGTTAGACAGGTACCTGAACCAGGCACGTTAGTCCTACTAGGATTAGGGCTTGTCGGAATAGGCTTTAGTCGCAAAAAACTTACGGCTTAGACGTTAATTTCAAACCCAGCGTGATTCCAACGCACATGCTTGCCTAAAATAGCGGCTCCTTGCGGGGGCCGTTTTAATTTGTAGAATAGAAGCGAACTAAAGGGGGTGCAATTAATTAATCGAAAACTCAAGCAACAAAGCCGAGTGTGTATGCCTCAATAGATAGTTTTAGCGTCAGATGAAGTGACTGTTTTGCGGACTTACAGGTAATTACCAATAAGATATATCTTATAAATCACAATTTTTTCAGTGGAAACTAAGTGCGAACTTAAAACGCTCATAGTTGATTGTTATGTTTTCTACTTGCGTGTTTTAAAGCTATTTCAAAAAGCGGGCTTGACCAAAAGCTGCGCAATTTATCACCTAAGCTTCTTTTTGATTAAGCTGCCGGACAATTCTGGTCGCATATGCCACCAAACATTGGCAGAAACGGATACTCTTCGGTCTCAATAACACGTCTAAGCATTTGCTTTTATAGATATCGAAAGTCATAAGAATATTATAATCCAATTGTATGGTTGAAAAATTACGCTGTAGCTGAATATTTTTATTAGCCACTCTAACTTTCTAACACGTCCGCCTTAGCAACCACAACAAAACGTTCATTCCCTCCTGGCGCTAGTGCATCAAAAGGGTAACAGGTCACTAGCATTAAGCTAGATTTAAGTATTTGTGTATCTACTGTGAACTGCCGCTGATCTACCACGGCAAGTTCACTAACGGTATAGGTGAAACGTCCTGACGGGCTTTTGAGCTCGATGGTATCTCCGTGCTGAATGTCTTTTAGAAAGCTGAAACTGGTATCTCGGTGACCACTGATAACGGCAATACCTTTTCCACCGGGCACTGCGCTGGCTTCGGTGTACCCAGGTGCAAACGCGAGTACACGACCACTGTCACCGTTTAATACAATCTGGCGAATGCCCAAACGAGGAACAGTGAGTTCCGCTACTGGCCAAGTATCGGCCCATGGCCAAGGACGTACGTTATGCTCGCCTTCTAAGGTAGTTTGCCACGCCATTTCCAACAATTGTTGTGCAAACCACGCTTTTGCGTAGATTTTTCCAGCAGCGCCAAACTGCCAGACACTGCAGAGCACCGTCACTATGATGAGTAACTTAATAAAGCGTAAAATCATACTCTTCTCCGCTGCAAGCACCAAAGACCGAACCAAGCTAGGAGAGCAGCAAGAAGAAACTCAAGCCCCATTAATAGTCTGAACTTTGCATCGGTGGCCGTACTGGCTAATCGAATACCTATTTTTCCTGATGGTGACTGACCAGCCCAACCCTTCGGACGATTAGCTGGAATACGTGTTGAATTTAATAACCCACCTGCACGAACAGGTGTGATGTCGACCGCCACCAAACTGGTAAATTGACTCACTTGATGGTGAGCAACGGCAATGTCAACAATTTCATTACGTGTGTGTTGTTTTTGTTCAACAGTGCTTCCTTCGCGATGCTGCTCCAGTAAAGCGCTTATTTTTTTTCGAGCCCATTCCACAGCAACGCCTTCGTGCTTAACGGACGATTGCAAAGAAACGCTAAGCCGCGATGGCACACCCCCAAGCTTGCCACGTAATTCAACATCATCAGGAAACTCACTCGATTTGAAAGAAACATACACTGGCTCCCCCCTATAAAGATCGGGTAATGGGTTTGGCAAAATGTCTGTCGAATAGTCATTTAAATCTAGCTCTATATCAGTCAGCGCCGGAGACGCTAACTGACTCAGTAAATCATTTATCTTTTGGTCTACTTCATTGGGTTTGCTAACATAAGTAAACGTTCCACGCCCTGCACGTGCAGCCTTGCGCATAAAATAGCTATTGGGCGCGGATCCAATCCCAACTGTAAACAAACGACTTCGGCCAAGATTCGTTTGAATGTCTGAAAATAACTCAGCCTCATTACTCACTGCACCATCAGTAATAAAAACAACCTGACGCAAGCGTTCAGGTTCTCCTGCCTCATTTAATGCCATTCGTAAGGCAGGACGCATATCAGTACCGCCATTAGCGTTCTGATTTTGAACGTTTAAACGTGCTATATTCAGATTACCCGATTCAGCAATCTGGCTTTGAGGAAATAGCTTCCACGCCTGTGTGTTGAAGTAAATAATATTAAAATAATCATCAGGACCAAGCTGGCTAAGGGCCTTCTGCATTGCCAATCGGGCCTGCTCAATAGACTCTCCTTCCATACTTCCAGAAACATCAAGCACCAGCACTAACTCGCGTGGCATGCTAATGTTTATACCTGGTTGTGGCTGTGGAGGCATGACCATCAACAGTCCGTAGGATTCACCATTTACATCTTCACGCAGCACCCGAACCAGAGGCTCATTTGTAGGTTTAAGTTGCCATGATAAAACAAAATCTCTATTAGACTCCTCCGCCACCCCAAGCAGCGCAACTTTATAATGCCCTTCACTAAGTTTCTTACTGGTAACGGAATGGCTTGAACTAGCGAGTGTTTCAATGGGAAAACCGGCTTTAAGGTCAACATTAATGCCTACTGCATTACCTGCCCCTTTTTGAACAGCTCGTATAAAATTAACCGGTTCAACAAAGCCCGACTCAAGCAACATTCTGGGTGGCGTATACTGAGGTGTACTCACCATAGGGAACCGTAAGGTGTAACGATGATCTTTGTAATCTAATACCTGCTGGTATTCAAACTCAACGACAACCTCCTCACCAGGGCCGATATTCGCCATAGACGTCGTAAATACATTGGTGCGGTGGTGGCTTAGCATACTTGCCTTTTTACCCGCCTGACGTGCCTTTTGGTAAATGCGTTTGGCCGCTTGTTTTTCATGGATCTGCCCTTCTATAATTCGCTCCCCAACAACCATGCGTAAACGATCTACAGCCGCCTGTTCGGGCAAAGGAAAGGTGTAAATTCCTTCTGACCAAAACTGCGTTGGGTTACGAAATGTTTGACGAACGTTTACGCGTAAAATCGGACCAGAAACACTCATCGAAACATGACTGTCGAGCGTGGTCGCACCTTCAGCGCTTGCTCCATCGTTACTTTTGAGCCAAAGCGAACTGTAAGTCGTTGTAGAAAGAGAAGAAGGTTGCATATCGACTTCAGGCTCTACTCCGGCAAGAGCCGATTCTGACATTAACCAAACCACCAGCAATAGCGCCAGAATCGACACATTTGCAACAACATCAGTAATAGTAATTCTGACAGACGGACGAGAGTACATAGGTGTGATTGATTCTTTTTCTTCATCATCCTCAACACGCCAGATCAAACAGGGTTCAAAATGGCTTGTTGTTTCTTGATGCTTAATAGTGTGTTTCATAAGCCTTTTCATAAGCTGTTTCATAAAAACTCCTGAAATTCTAATAATGAGCGTTCATCGGATGCTGGCCAGTGAACACTCTTGTTGGCCTCTTAAAGCACTAAATTAATGTCTCAATCTGAGACAACATCTTGCTCTTCTGTAGCAGGAATAAGAGCCTTCGCTTCATAATTGATAGTTTGGCCGTTCAATTTTGACTGATGTGAAATAGCTTGCTGCGGCTTAATTTGTTGAGAAAAAAAAGGCCGTGAAAGCGGTACAACCAAATGAGGGTCGTGCATCCATAGTTTCAACAACAAGTCTTCCTCTATCGCAATAAAGCACTTCACGGAAACACCTCCCCGATACTTGCAATAGGAAGCTCCTCACTATTAATAAGCCCCTCATTATTAAATTCATTCTGACTAAGTTTCTCATGGTCGTTGACACTCAGTTCTATCGATACACGGCGGTCTAGCACATAGTTTTCGGCGTCGTTCGGTAGTGCCTTCAACTCACCTTCTCCAATAGCCAGAGCAGTCACCCGCTGCGTATCAATACCCTGCTCCAACAAAGCTTCCCGAATACCTTCTACTCTCGCTTTTGCCAAAACCGCGTTGAATTGTGCCGCGCCTCGGTGATCGGTATAGCCTTTCAAAGTGACATTCAGGTTAGGATGCAATTTAAGAAACTCTGTTAGTTTGTCTAATCGCTCTTGAGCATAGACAGGCACGTCAGACTCACCGTTTCGGAAGTACACCTCTTGCGCATAATGCTCAGTCACATCTTGCAAAACATTATTACCTTGCTCATCACTACTATCATTGACCATAAGATCTACAAGAAGCGCTGATTGCTGATCATTAGAGCGATTCAACTCCAAAACTTTTGTGCGGGCTTTCGTTAAAGTAGTTCGGTTTTTCTGTAGCTCTCTTTGGCTTTTTTCAAGTGCAAAATTACGTTTATCAAGCTCAATTAAACTTTGATCGAGCGCTGTATCCACATCCTGCCCCCAGCCAATTGAGCCAAATAAAGTTGCCCCAATTGCTGCACCAGGAGGCCCCGCTATAACCGCGCCAAGAACTGAGCCGATACCAATCCCCCAATAGGTGCCCATATTGTCAACGTCATGTGGTAAAATCTCATCTGCTGCACTGACTGCCTGAGTTAGGCTCAACGCTAATACTGCACAAGCTAATTTGTTCATTTTCATCGTGTTGGTTTTCATTGTGTTCATTCTCATATCCTCTTCAGATACTCAGCGTCACATTCCATCGTGATGACACTGCACCCTATGTGCAGCGCTCCTTTCACCGCTGAATATCTGTGGGTCTATTCAAACAATTTCAGGCACGTGAGTAATGGAGCAAACATGGAGGAGAATGGACAAAATCTGCAGAATAAACCCGATGAAAACATTGCAATTTTTGCGAATAAGGAACGTATAGATAGCCTGTATAAGGCCCTACAACCATCACAGACTAAAAAACGATATGCAGACACTGCACAAACAATGGAGATAAAATGGAGAAGCTGTTTTCACGCATTCATTTATTGAAAACTACGTTATAGTAACGCCCGCACATACTAAATAAGCTAAAGTGAACACAATGAGGAAACCACTTCAATGACCTACAAAATCACTATCGTTGAAGATGACATAGACCAACAACAAAACTACGCCGACGCCCTGCAACGTAAAGGCTTCGAAACCCGTTGTTTTTCAAACGTGGATGAGGCTTTACATGGCTTATCAAAAGATAAGCCCGACCTCGTATTGCTAGATGTAGTGCTCGGTGATGACTCAGATGGCGGCTTTACCATTTGCCGTAAACTACTTGATCGTGGCGATGATATTCCAATCATTTTTCTAACCGACAGGTCGGATGAAATAGACCAAGTTTTCGGTCTTCGATTAGGCGCGTGGGACTATCAAACAAAGCCCATTTCTCTCGCACTTCTAGCGGAGCGAATAAAAAGCCTTTTGCGAATACACCAGGCACGTATTACTAACAACCGTGCAAGCGCACCTCAATATGAAAACGCCGGTTTAACCTTGGATGAAGAGAAGTCATTTGCTTCGTGGCATGGAAAAACGCTGCCATTAACCCTAACAGAGTTCCGCTTACTCACCGAAATTGTTAAAGCTGGCCCCGAAGGCATCGATTACAGCAGTTTATGTGAAAGTACCCTGCAACGCATGGTCACTAACGGCACAATAAACAGCCATATTAAGAATATCCGTAAAAAGTTCAATACGCTTGGCCCATCATTTCAATGCATTCTCAACAAACCCGGTTTCGGCTATCGCTGGGAAGCGTCATAGTGTCTAGGGACGGAATAAAAGTGTCTTTGTCCGGTAGACAAGTGTTTAGATTCGGTATAAAAACCCAAATTACGCTGCTCAGTTTAGGGCTTTTATCTATTCCTTTAGTCGGGCTGAGCTACTGGGACGATATACGTAAAGCCACACTTGATGCGCAAGCCAGAATTCAAGAAATTGAAGCAAAAGCCATCGCCACTACCCTACTAGCCACACAACAAAATATTCGTGAGCTACTGGCAGCAGATGAAGATAGTGAACTACAAAAACACGCACTCAGTGCGCCATCTATCAAACAACCTATCCGCATGGACGGACTTTTTGGCGACTGGCCAAAACAATTTGATGCACCACCGCGCTTCAACCTCAAACACCCAGTCTGGCTGGCAGTTCCTGAAACACCCAATGAAACCGCCTTTTCACTTCGTCTGGCTCAGTCTTCACAGCACCTTTATGTAGCCATTGATGTGCGAGACAATAACGTGGTGTTCCGTAAAGGCTCACATTTGCGCTTAGATTATAACGACCATATTCAACTAACGTATCACGATGAAAGCGGCGTACTACGAAGGGTTATGTTACCCGCTGAACAAGAAGGTGCCTTGGCAAGTTATTACACCGACAGTCACTGGCAATTCGGGAAAGATACAGAAATACTTGCCCTTAGTTATAAGGGTGCACGCAAGACACAACAAAAAATTGCCAGCCATAGAACCGGAATTCAAGGCTATTGGCACAAAACAAACGAAGGCTACACAGTTGAGTTTCGAATTCCAACCGCGCAGCTTAATACCGTTCAACCACAAATTCATTTTGCCATCGTCGATGTCGATGACAATCCTGAATACGGACCACAAGCCATTGTTGCCAGCCTCCCAAAAAACCTAGACGATAAGCTCAACCCGGTGGGATTGCATGCACGAGAATTACAAAGAGTTATCGATCAGCTCAAAAACACATATGCCCGCCTCTGGATCTACGATAGCAGAGGTCGTGAATGGGCATTTGCCGAGCGGGAACCACAAAAAGACTTTACCCCCACGGCATTTGACAGCAAGTGTGTTAGGGATGCACTAAAAGGAATGGTAGAGCCCCTTCAACATATATCGGACACCGTTGGAAACCTTAGTCGGCTGGTCGTCTGCTACCCAATTATTGAAAATGGTGAAACCCTAGGCGTTGTTGTGATTGATGAGTCGGCACACCATATATTGGCACAAGAAGAAACACGAATTAGTGTTATCGCAAGCAAGGTTGGTGGGGCTATTGTCTTACTTTTACTCGTACTGTTCATCTATGCCTTCACGCTAGTACGACGTATTTCGCGACTCAGTGAAGAAACAAGAAAGTCGATAGACTCTCATGGAAGAATTGAGCGTACCACCATCAATGCCAGCCAACACTTTCCTGATGAAATTGGCGACCTATCACGCAGTATCACTACGTTATTAGAAAAACAGTCTTCCTATATGAGCTTTTTGGAACGTATTCCACAAACGCTTCGCCATGAAATATCAAACCCACTCAACAAACTACGTACATCGTTAGAAAATTTGCTCGACCATCAACCCGAACTAGCTAATAACACTTACATTCGCAAGATCGACTCGGGCATCGATCAAATAAGTCGGATCACACTGCACCTCACAGAAGCCGCTAGTCTTGAAAGCGCGATTAAAGAAGAGCAATTAGAAAAAATCGACCTCATCAATTTTCTTGATGATTATGTTTCATCATGGGGTGCCCCACTAGAATGCACAGACTGGGACAAAAAACCTGCGCTTATTCTGGGCGATAACAGCCGACTTGAACAGCTGTTCGACAAGCTTTTAGACAACGCTATCAGCTTCTGCCCCGAAGACGGTAAAGTACAAGTACACGTTAAACGTCAATCAGGTAAAATAACTGTCATCATTGAAAATGACGGGCCAAAGCTTCCCACCCAAAGCACAAACGAATTATTTTCACCCATGGTATCAACACGCTCTAGTGGATCAAGCATCCATCTTGGTTTAGGCCTACACATCGCCAAACTTATCAGCGACCAACACAAAGCAACGCTAATCGGAAAAAACCGTGATGACGGAAGTGGGGTTATTTTTCTAGTTGAATTTAAATTGGTGTGAGCCTCAACGCCAAATGAGTACAAAGTAAATACATATCATCTGGCTTGTCATGTGTAACATTTTAAATGCACTAATTAGTTATTATCAGTCCTGAATAGTGCTTACTTAAGGCTTTAATACTGTTTTGTAGGTTGTGGATGAACGAAGTGAATCCCAACACCTGCATAGAACCAAGGTTTGTTTCTGGGCTTTTTGGCTTAAGTAAGTATCATTCGTGTCAGACCTGTTTCTGAGTGATTATGAAACAACCGAGGTATACGATGAAATTGACAATAAAGTAAAATAACGCTAGACAAACCTCCAAAAAATCTATAACATTTTTTTCAATTGAAAAAGTTCAAAGTTTAGTCCTTACATTTCGTTGCTTTTACGCACACTTCGTTTCCTAGTCTTCATATCCTGCTCAATTAAAACCTATTCTGACATCACAAAAACATTTGTCTCATTCGCATTTAAGCAAGCTGCTTTATTGAATGAAATATTTGGTGTCGAAAACATTTAAAATCTAATAATAGAGACAACATTTCTTTTGAAAAATCAAAACTTAACCACCTATGCTCAATCACTATCAAGCTACAAGCTTGGCAGTATACTGCGACCAGCACTCGATAATAAAATTATTATTTCTTCCGATTTGCTGAATTCAATTACGACAGAATTAAAAATTCGAAACAACTACGAATGTGAAATAAACCGACGTTTACCCCACTAACTCTATTTGTATAACCATACATCTGATTAAATATTAGACCGGGCTACGCAACCAAATAGGCCTCTGCAGTAACAATACCTATATGAATTTGTTAAATTTCCCAAATTTCAGGTACAAAAAAGCCCCGTAAATTACGAGGCTTTACTGTATATCCCTACCGCTAAATCCATAGCTAAACCTTTGTCCTTGTATACTCATTCCTTATGAGTATGAATCCTTTTCCAATCATCCTTGATGGCCAAATCCTTATTGGCGAATCCTTTGTTCCCTGCTGTCCTAGC
>Ga0209290_1001082_pt1 | contig 14753 bp, 14 predicted proteins | sample EN1Hudsemesocosm_2_FD_184632 | JGI IMG/M metagenome (GOLD analysis project Ga0209290, IMG submission 184632) | Methane-oxidizing microbial communities from mesocosms in the Hudson Canyon - EN10B Hudson Canyon (SPAdes) (version 2) | ecosystem: Environmental > Aquatic > Marine > Cold seeps... | reverse complement strand
CACATAACATGGCAGTCACTAACAAGGTATTGGTGGCCAAACTTTGCGGCGCACTAAAATAGGCATAAAAAAGACCCAGTAAGGGGAGCGCCCAAGGCAGCACCATTTTATATTGAAGACTGAAGCGATTTAGTTGTTCCATATTAATGCCATCCTGTTAGTCGTCTATGGTCAAAAGGTTGTTAAGTTCCAGCAAGATCACCATGTTTTTATTCACGGTTACTAGCCCTTTCATAAAGTGTGCATTTTGATTATCGGCAATGCCAGAAGTGCGTATGCCATCCAATGGGACGTCATATACATCACTGATGGCATCGACAATAATGCCCATAGTGCGACTGCCTTTATCGGTTTCTATTTTTAAAATAACCACCACGGTTACGTCTGTATATTCGATCGTTTTCAAATTAAAACGCTCACGCAGATCGAGGATGGGCACGATGGTGCCCCGTAAATTTAATACTCCTTTCATGTGGGTGGGGCTGTTGGGCACAAGCGTAGCGCTTTCCCAACCGCGAATTTCCTGTACCGCTAAAATATCCACCCCGTATTCTTCTTCATCCATCAAAAAGGTGAGATATTGCTGGGTAGCCACCCCTTCCTGGGGAGGCTGTTCAATTTGCTCTGTGTCTTGTGCTGCGGCACTCATGTTTTCACATCCGTTATGCTGCTTTAAAATTATTGCCGGTAGGCGATGCTAAGCCGCCTTATGCGGCTTAACATTTTTACTTTGTGCAGGCGTATGATTTGCCGACATCTTGCTCATGCCGCTTACATCTATAATCAATGCCACGGTGCCATCCCCTAAAATAGTAGCGCCGGAAATACCGTCCACTTTTTTGTAGTTTTCTTCCAGGCTCTTGATCACCACCTGTTGCTGGCCCAGTAGTTCATCCACCACCACACCCACTTTTTCGCCATCGGCTTCCACCACCACGATGATGCTGTCATCCAAGGGTTTTTCCTGACTGGCGATGTCAAATAACTGGTTAAGCATGACAATGGGCACGTATTCGTCACGCAGTAGCAATACATCGTTGTGGCCACCCACGTTGCTGAGTTTGCTGCCCTTGTATTGAATAGACTCCACTATGCTCACCAGCGGGAATATATAAATTTGGTCTTCAACCTGCACCAGCTGACCATCTAGGATGGCCAGGGTTAACGGCAAGCGAATCACAAAACGGCTGCCTTTATCTTTTTCGGAAAATACTTCGATGGAACCATTAAGGGCGGCGATATTACGGCGCACCACATCCATGCCCACCCCGCGACCAGACAAATCACTGACCACATCGGCGGTGGAAAATCCGGGCTGAAAAATTAAGTCAAAAATTTGCTCTTGAGATAAATTGGCATCCTGAGGCACCACACCGTTTTCTTTGGCTTTACGTAAAATTCGCTCGGTGTTTAGGCCGGCACCATCGTCTTCAATTTCAATCACGATGTTGCCACTTTGATGATAGGCTTTGAGTTCAACCAGGCCGGTTTCAGACTTGCCATTGGCCACCCGTTCGGCTGGCGATTCGATGCCGTGATCCATGGAGTTACGAATAAGGTGCACCATAGGGTCACCCAGTTTTTCCATGACGGTTTTATCCAGTTCGGTGTGTTCACCTATCATGCGCAGTTCAATTTGCTTGTCGAGTTTGCGGGCAGTGTCACGCACCAAGCGCGGAAAGCGACTAAATACAAAACTAATGGGCATCATGCGTATTTTCATGACGCTTTCTTGTAACTCGCGAGTATTGTGTTCAAGTTGGGCCAGGCCTTCTTGCAGGCGCTGCACATGGGCCATGTCAAAATTTTCACCCAGCTCGCCCAACATGGATTGGGTAATCACCAGTTCGCCCACCATGTTGATGAGGTTGTCGACCTTGTCGATGTCCACCCGAATGGAAGAGCTTTCCTGGGGTGCTTTTTTAGGGGCGGCCTGAGCTTGTGCTTCGGCAGGTGCTGACGCTTCTACTTGAGGCTGAGCAATATCCACCACCTGGGCCGTTTCACTTGGCGCTTGCGCTTCTTGGGCTTCACTTGGCGCAGCCGCACTCTCAACATCCTGACCTAGGGGGCTAATATTAATTTCGGCATCGTCCACCACCCATTCGAAAATTTCATCGATGGCAGTGCGTTCCAAGGGAAAATTAACAGTGATGTGCCAGTATAAATAGCAGTGTTCTGGGTTTAAATCGTGAAAGCCGGGCACCCTATCCACATGGGCGGTGACGGCCATTTTGCCTTCACAAATTTCGTTAAGTTGGCGCAACATGCGGGTGGCTTCGTTGCCGGTTTGCAGCATTTGTGGTTCGGGGATAAATTCGATTAACCAACCTACGCCATCGCCCCCTTCGCCGCCGCCATCCGCACCATCTCCTGCACCACCATCTCCTGCACCACCAGCACTACCATCACCAGCACCGGCTGCATCACCGGCACTTTCGCCGCTAAGAATGGCTTCAAATTTGGCTCTAAGTTGATCTGGGGTGGTCATGTCGGGCTCGCCGCCCGCTTGCAATTCTTCCAACATACCGCGCATGCAGTCGACACTTTCCAGCAGCAAGTCCATGGTATTTTGATCTAACCCACGATCGCCACTGCGTACTTCATCCAGCAGGGTTTCAATCACATGAGTGAAGTTAGCCACCTGATTAAAACCAAAGGTGCCTGAACCGCCCTTTATGGAATGGGCGGCACGAAAGATAGTATTAATGACCTCGTCATCAGGGGCGGTCACGTCCATTTCGAGCAGGCCTTGCTCCATGGCATCTAGGCCTTCGTAGCTTTCTTCGTAAAATACCTGATGAAATTGACTGAGATCGACACTCATAATTTATAACCCAATGCTTCTACTTAAAGATGATGTTCATACCGATGCATTCACAACGGTTAATTCAGAACTTTTTATCTTGATTACGGTGGCCACACTAACCCAACACTTTTTTGATGGTGGTGAGTAACTGGTCCGGGTTAAACGGTTTCACAATCCAGCCGGTGGCACCGGCTGTCTTACCGGCCATTTTTTTATCCCCGGTGCTCTCGGTGGTGAGCATTAAAATAGGGGTAAATTTATAAGTGGCCAGAGTGCGCAATTTTGCACACAACTCGATGCCATTCATGTTGGGCATGTTCACGTCGCTGAGCACCAGATCTACCGAGGTGCCTTGCGCAATCTTGTAGGCTTCCACGCCATCACTGGCCTCTACCACATCGTGGCCGGCACCTTTTAAGGTGAAACTCACCATTTGGCGCATGGAGGCAGAGTCATCGACTGCAAGTATCTTTGCCATGTAGGGGTCTCTCCTTTAGTGGTGGTTTAAACCAAGTGATTGATCAAGGCCCAGCAGTTTGGCGCTGGTGATGGTTTGTTCGGATGGGGATTTCCAGGATAACTGGCGACCGGCCTGGTGTAAGGCCGAGTGGAAACCCAGCAGTAACTGCAAGGCAGAGGTGTCTATTTGCTCCACCTGGGAGCAGTCGACTTCCACGTCGTGTTCAGATTGAAGTAGTGTTTCCATTTGTGCGTGCAGTTCCTCTGCGCGGATGATGGTGCACTTAGTGCCCAGATCCAATTTTTCAATTTCCATTTAAGTCGTCGCCCAATTTTTGTATTCACTCATTAATTCTAAGGTTAGACGGTAAAACCCAGCTTGCTAGCAAATGAGGGGGGATTTTTTTTATGGGGGGGAATGGATGTGGGCAGGTGGTGGTGGGCTGGGTAATTGGGTCGCCTGCTACAATCCAATGAATAACCACCATCAAAGCCACACCGCATCCCAATGAGGATAATCCCCCACCCGTTGCACTAATCCCGCGCGTAACGGATTGGCAACAATATAGCGGGCCACATTTTGTAAGGACTCTTCATCACGAATGCCGTGATCATAAAAGCCTGCATTCCATATTTTGACACCCCACTCACGACTAAACTGCGCCTTCACCCTTTGCACACAGGTGGAAATATTTTTCGACTTTAACACCAGCAGCCAGTGTATGTGGTTGAGCATAATCACATACGCCAGCATTTGGGTGAATTGGCTATGATCGCTTTGTTTGAGGCATTGAGTCATGAGTCGGGCGGCATGGAAGTCGTTAAATATAGGCTGCTCTGGTTGGGTTGAGATGATGTGGTAGGGGCGGTTAATTTCTGAAGTGCGGCCCGTTCTTAGGCGGGCGTAACCGGGTTTACTTGGCATGGGCTTGACCTGTGGCTTGGGTGGCCTGGAAATTGGGTCGCCTCGGCAATTGCTCCGTGCATTGCCGAGGCGACACCACTAAACCCTAATAAATTAACCCAGCACCTTCTTCACGGTGGCCAGCAATTGGCTAGGGTTAAACGGTTTTACCAGCCAGCCGGTGGCGCCGGCGTCTTTGCCTTGCATCTTCACGTTACCCGCTGATTCGGTGGTGAGCATGAGAAACGGGGTGAATTTGTAGTTGGGCAATTGCCGAATTTTTTTACACAGTTCTATGCCGTTCATGTTGGGCATGTTCACGTCACTTAATACCAAATCTACCTGCTCTTTTTGCGCCATGACTAAGGCCTGATTGCCATCGGCTGCCTCCACCACCTGGTGACCGGCGGTTTTAAGAGTAAGACTCACCATTTTTTGCATGGATAATGAATCATCCACCACCAGAATTTTCGCCATAATTTTATCCTTGAAGTGACTGGGCTTAAAACCTTACATAGATGTGAATAAGGTTAGACCGCTTGGGGCAAACTGCGAACATTCACCCAGGTTTATTGTTGGGCGGTTTGTTTAAGGCGATGCAGTTGAGCGCCCATTTCATCTAGGAAGGATTGCAGTTGGCGATTTTCTTGCGCCTGGGCCCGGTTATGAAGTTTTTCCTGAAGCTTTTCGTAGCTCTTGAGGCGCTGATTGAGTTGCAGGTAGATTTTTTGCGCCTGTTGCAGCTGTTGCTCAAATTGTTGCACCTGAAATTGCTGGCGCGTGAGGGCCATGTCTATTTGCAAGATGAAGGATTCGAACTGCTGCAACTTGTTACCGGACATGCCGGCACTGCCTGCCTGTTGGAACTGTTGCAGGTACTCTCCTTGATAGTCCACCAGAGATTGTTTTTTTTGGTTTTCGCTGTGGATGCTTTGTTGCAAGTTGCCAATGTAGGACAGGGCTTCATTCACCGACTTTTGTGCGAGATGGATTAACGGCGTCATGCGCTTGGCGCGAAGTTTAGACATTTTTCATTCCTGATTATGCCTGCGGCGCTTGTTGGGCGCCAGGCTGCGGCGGCACCGCCAGGGTTTCGTTGTTGATGAGTTGCAGGCCTTCGTTGCTGTCCTTTAGGCTAAGGGATTCGTTTAAATCCTGCCCTAAAAACGCTTTCATCACCGGAAACAGGCGCACCGCCACGTCCAGCTCTGCGTTGGCCCCTGGGGTGTAAGCCCCCACGCTGATGAGGTCTTTATTTTGCTGGTAGACGCTGTACAGGTGTTTGAAATTTTGGGCACTCTTGAGCATGGCACTGCTGACAATTTGCGGCATGGCACGGCTGATGGAGGCCTCGATGTCGATGGCTGGATACTGCCCTTCTTCGGCCAGGGCGCGGCTTAATACGATGTGGCCGTCCAAAATGGCGCGGGCGGCATCGGCGATGGGGTCTTGCAAGTCATCGCCCTCGGTTAATACTGTGTAAAACGCAGTGATGGAGCCGCCTCCTGGGGGGCCGTTGCCGGTGCGTTCCACCAACTTGGGAATCTTGGCAAATACCGAGGGTGGGTAACCCTTAGTGGCCGGGGGCTCGCCGATAGACAAGGCAATTTCCCGCTGGGCTTGGCCAAAGCGGGTGAGGCTGTCCATGAGCAATAATACGTTTTTGCCTTTGTCACGAAAGTGCTCGGCTACGCTGGTGGCCAGAGTCGCGGCGCGCATACGCATGATGGGGCTGTCATCGGCGGGAGACGCCACCACCACTGCCCGTTTTAGGCCTTCTTCTCCCAGTATGTCTTGAATGAATTCCTGCACTTCTCGGCCTCGCTCCCCCACTAGCGCCACCACACACACGTCGGCGCTGGTGAAGCGGGTCATCATGCCCAGCAACATACTTTTGCCCACACCGGAGCCTGCAAACAGGCCCAAGCGCTGACCACGGCCCACGGTTAACAATGCATTAATGGCTCGAATGCCCACGTCCATGGGTTCACGAATGGGGGCACGCTGCATGGGGTTAATGACCTTGCCTTTTAGGTCAAGTGAGTGCTGACTCACAATAGGCCCCAGGGCATCTAGGGGTTTACCCGCGCCATCGATGACACGGCCCAGTAAACAGTCCCCCACCGGAATGTGGTGACCATCCATAATGGGCGTGACCGCGGCACCGGGTTCCAGCCCTTGCACCGCCTCGATGGGCATGAGGAAAAACTTGTCTCGGTCGAACCCCACCACCTCGGCTTCAATCTGGCCGTCTTGTTGTTGCACCATGCAGCGATCACCCACCTTCACCTTGCAGCCCACGGCTTCCAAAGTGAGGCCCACCATGCGTGTAAGCTGGCCACTGACCTTGGGTTTGGGTTTGAATTCGCTGTTTTTTTTAAGCCAGGAAAGGGCCCTGTGATTATTCATTGGCAGGTTCGTCTGGCGCGGTAGGCGTTTTTTCATTGGACAGGTCATCATCCGACAGGGCGGGTGATTCTGGCATTTTGGATTCGGCTGAGATGGGCGGGTTTTGCTCAGGGTTTTCTTCAGCAATTTCGCCTGTGCTTTTTTCGCTGTCGTCTTTGTCGCTGTCTTCACCGTGCAACAACCCCAACTGCAATTGACTCTGATAGCTGCTTAATACACTTTGCCAGCGTTCACTGAGGCTGAAGTCCACCGTGGAGTATTCACTAAACAGGCGGCAACCACCTGGCTCTAGGTCGTCATTATTGGTGAGGCATGATGCGAATTTACTGCCCTCGAAGGCGGCCTCTAAATGAGGTAAATCCAGGGCATGCACTTCGATACTGAGCTGGGATTGGGACAATGGCAGTGCTTCCAGCGCGGTGTTCACTAAGGCGACTATATGCGCACTGCCTTGATCCAACTCTTCGCCCACCACGGCTTGAGACAACATGATTACCAGCTCGGGCAGCAACGCTTCCATGGCGGTTTTTTGCTGGCTGAATTGGCTTTCAAGGGTGGTGATAACGGTTTGCAATTGGGTGATGGTATCGTCGGTTTGTTTCTTGCCTTCTTGCAAGGCCTGGCTTTTGCCTTCGTCACTGCCCGCTTCAAAACCCAGCTTGCGGCCCTCTTCCTGGCCCAGTTTAACGCCTTCCTCACGGCCTTCTTCTATGCCCAGTTTTTCGCCTTTTTGACGGCCCTCTACCAGGCCTTGTTGCAGGCCTTCGTTGTAGGCTTCCTGGCGAATGTGCTCCAGTTGCTCGGCGGTGAGCGGCTCAATTTCAATTTCTTCTTCTTCAACCGTGGTCTCGGCTTCTTCTTTTTCACGGGCCTTTATGACAGATGCAGGCTCGGTCCAGAATGGCAGGTTCCAGTTTTTTGAGTCGGCCACTTCATCCGCGGGAATACGCTCTCTGCGCTCTACCATTAAATGCCCCCCATTAATAACGACTCATTACATCATCTGCTCGCCACCGGCACCGCCCAGGGCGATTTCGCCGGCATCGGCCATACGGCGGGCGATAACCAGAATTTCTTTCTGAGCCACTTCCACTTCGCTGACCTTAACAGGCCCTTTGGCTTCCAGGTCGTCACGCAGCAATTCGGCAGCACGTTTGGACATGTTGCGGAATATTTTTTCTTTGAGGTCGTCGTCGGCGCCCTTGAGGGCGATGGTGAGCAGGTCGCCGGATACTTCCCGTAGCAATACCTGAATGCCGCGATCGTCCACCTCGTTGAGGTTTTCGAACACAAACATAAGGTCTTGAATTTGCACCCCCATCTCTTCGTCCATTTCCTTGATTTGATCCAGCAGTTCGCCGGACAAGGTACTGTCGAGGTTGTTGATGATGCTGGCGGTCACCTTGACGCCGCCCATGGCGGTGGTTTGCTGGCCCGAGCTGCCAGAGAATTGTTTCTCGAGGATGTCGTTTAATTCCATGAGTGCCGCCGGTTGTACCGCTTGCAAGGAGGCCACCCGCATCATGATATCCAGGCGTACTTTTTCGTCGAAGTTGTAGAGGATCTCGGCGGCCTGATCGGCGTCCAGATAGGCGATAACGATGGCCTGAATTTGCGGGTGTTCGTGACGAATGATGTCGGAGACCGCGCGGCTTTCCATCCACTTAAGGGTATCGAGGCCGGTGGTATTACCCCCTAAAAGAATACGGTCGATGAGGCCACCTGCTTTCTCTGTGCCTAAAGCGGCGGTGAGCATGTTGCGAATGTATTCATCGGCCCCCAAGCCAAGGCCTGTTTGCCCGGAGAGGCTGTCTAGAAATTCGGCCACGACCCCTTCTACCTGGCTTTGGGTCACGTCCTTAAGGGCGGCCATGGTGGCCCCCACCGCTTGCACTTCTTTGGGCCCCAAGTGCTTCAACAATTCGGCGGCGTCTTTTTCACCCAGGCTCATGAGCAATATGGCGGCCCGGGATTTGTGGTCCAGGGTGCTTAGCTCGCCTCCCGCTTTGGCCGGGGTGTTTTCGGTGGGTTTATCGTCGTTATCTGCCATGGTTTGCTCGAATATTGAATAAGTTAATACAGGCTAGAGTGCCTAATCGGCCACGGGGTGGCCTCGTACGAGTGCACCCCGTGCGCGATATGTCGAACTCTCGATTAATCTGCACCTTCGTTTATCCACTTCTTAAATGCTTGTGCGACTCGCGCTGGGTCTTCGGCTATGAGGCCTTTAAGTGCATCGAGCTGACGTTCGAAGCCATCGCTGGCACCTGGCAAGAGGAATTCATCGGCCCCTGCCAAGGTGACTTTATCGTCACCAAAGAGGTCATCCCCTTCACCCAGATCGTCCAGTTCCCCTTCGATTTGTGCCACCTCGTCTTGCTTGCCACGATCCACCAAACTGCGCACCATGGGTCGAATCACACCAAAGATCACTATTAGTAAGAATAGTCCCGCCAGCACCTGTTTGACAATCTCCCAGAACCAAGGCTGACGCCAAAAATCCGGCTCACCAATTTCTTGAGCGCCTCCCAGGAAGGGCGTATTGATGACGCTGACGCTGTCGCCACGAGCAGCACTGAAACCCACCGAGTCTTTTACCAGTAATTCCAGGCGTTTTAATTCGTCACTGCTCCAAGGCAGAGTTTCCAGTAAACCGGTTTGTGGGTTGGCGATGGAGCGATCGTTCACCGCCACCGACACCGTGAGACGGCGCAGGCGACCCACTTGATGCTGAGTGTGACTTAGGGTGCGGTCTACTTCGTAGTTACGGGTGGCTTCGCTGCGTTTCTCGGTGGGAACGCCTGCAGCGCCCCCTTCCCCGGCTCCCGCTTCTTCGGGTGCTTCGGCGGCGCCGGGAGGCTGATTGGCCAAGGCCCCTGGGATACCACCGTCTACTTTATTGGTGGTTTCTTCGTTGAGCAGTTGTTCACTTCTAAGGGCGATAAGGTCGGGGTTAAACAGTTCCTGGGTTTGCTCCACCAGCGTGAAGTCCACATCGGCACTGACTTCAGACTGAAAGTTATCAACCCCCAATACCGGCTCTAAAATACGCTGCACCCGTTGATCTAGGGTTTTTTCAAGCTTGCGAGTGAAATCAAATTGTTTGCTGGCCAGTAAGTCTTCATCGTTCTTTTCATCTTTGCTTAATAAGTTGCCCTTTTGATCCACCAGAGTGACATTCTCGATGGATAGTTCAGGGATGCTGCTGGCTACTAGGCTCATGATGGCTTCGGCTTGTTCTTTTTTAAGGCCCTTGCCACCGTAAATTTCTAGGAAGATGGAGGCGCGCGGTTCGCGGTCGTCACGCACAAATACCGATTGTTTGGGCAAGGCCAGATGCACACGGGCGTTGCGCACACTTTTAAGGCTTGAAATGGTACGGGCCAATTCTCCTTCCAGACCTCGGCGATATCGCACACTTTCGATAAACTGGCTGGTGCCCAGACCCTGCTCCTGGTCGAGTAATTCTAGGCCGACTCCCTCATCGGTTTGCGCCACGATGGCAGCCAAGGAGAGGCGAGCTTCATGGATGTCGTCTTCGGCCACCATGACAATATTGGTGATGGGATTAATTTGATAATCGATGGAATCTATTTCTAGGGCATCGATGATTTCTTTGGCGTTGTAATCTTGCAGGTTGGATATGAGTGGGCGATAGGTCGTTTCCTGGGACCAGATTACCACGCCAATGCCCAAGGCAAGAATGGAGGCGAAGCCAATGAGTAACGCCACCTGACGCACGATAGTGAGTTTGTTGAACCCCATCATCACCGGATTTATATCACTGGCATCCATGGCAGCGGGCAGGGTTTCGTTGGCTTCGCTGCTTTCGTCTAGATCAGGGGGGGGCAATTGATCTGCAGTTTCGGCAGGTAGATTATCTGTGGCCATATTATTTCACTACCTTAACTGCAGGTTAAACTTTTAATGGACGTTAAAAATAGAAAACCAAACACTAAACAGGCATGTTCATGATGTCTTTGTAGGCATCGACCAGTTTGTTACGGACTTCTTTCATGGCATCAAATGAGACACTGGCTTTTTGCGCGGCGATCATCACTTCTGGCAAGTCCACTCTGGGATCCCCTTTTTCAAAACGCTTGGTTAAACTGGCGCTGTGCATTTGCGCGCTGTTCACATTATTGATGGCGTTGCCAAACATGGCTTGAAAATTAGGTACGTTAGGATCGGCTTTTACATCGGGATAGTTGGTAGCCTGATTTTGGACTTTATCTACTTCCCCTGCCAAATGTTGCGGGCCACTGATTTTATCCAGTTTATCCATTTCCTGGGGCTGTTGAATCTGTTGACGCACCTGGCGCAGTTGCGATAGCACGCTGTTAATGTCTGCTCTGTCTACCATGCTATGCTCCCGGTGGTGTTAAACATAAATTTATTTCATCCCTTAATTTTTTTGTGACTAATAATTTATGGGATTAAAACTGCCAACTCATTTATGCCATCCATGATCGGCATCCTTGCCACTTCTTCCCTGAACAACTTCCCAGTTTTATCATCCTTGTAAAAGCCAGTGCCTTGGCTTTTATTGAGTCCTAACAAGACGTCTTCCTGACGATCTTTTGTTTCTATATTAGGTGTTGCATATCGCAGGCCAATATCTTGAAAAATTGGCTGGCCAGTTTTATTAATCTTCAAGGGCTAACCGGTAGCAAGCCCGCGTCAGTAATGTCTATGCCCTGGTCACGCATTCTGGCCATCTTGTATCTTAGGGTCCTGGGACTGATGCCTAATTTCTGCGCGGCGCGTTTTTTGTTTTTTTCATTTTTAAGCGCATCCAAAATCAGCACATACTCTCGTTGTTTAAGGTTATCCCCCAAAGCATCGCCACTAACTTGAGTAGGCGCGGGTGATTCAGCCTGTGATTGATGACCGTAAGGAATAATATATTGAGCTTCTGAATGAATACTGGCAGGCGGTGTTTGAATAACCGGGGCGCTGGGAGCGGCATCGTTCAATAACCCTTGCATTAGATTTAATACAATATCGTCCGCGCCAATTTTATGACCGCTTTGAATAATCAGTGCCCGTTGAATGACATTATCTAACTCCCGCACATTGCCCGGCCAACTGTGCTGGCTGAGTTTTTCTACAGCACTGTCATCAAAAATAATTTGACTGGTATTTTGTTTTTTACAGTGTTTATGCAGTAACCGCTGCGCGATGGGAATAATGTCTGCTCGGCGCTGGGCTAGGGATTTCCAATGCAAAGGAAACACACTTAAGCGATAATATAAATCCTCGCGGAATTTTTTCTCGTTCACGTATTCCACCAAGTTGCGGTTGGTGGTGGCCAATACCCGCACATCCAGCTTGATAACCTTACGCCCGCCTAAACGCTCCACTTCTCGCTCTTGTAGCACCCGCAATAATTTAGCCTGCAGGCCTATGTCCATCTCACTGATTTCATCTAATAAGAGCGTGCCGCCCTGGGCCTGCTCAAACTTGCCAGGCATGGCATTGTAGGCACCGGTAAAGGCGCCTTTTTCATAACCAAATAAAGTAGCCTCCATCATGTTTTCTGGGATGGCGGCACAGTTAATGGCCACAAACGGGCCGTTTTTTCTGGGGCTATTTTGATGAATAAAACGCGCCAACACTTCCTTACCGGTACCACTGTCACCACTGATCATCACCGTGGCCTCACTGTCAGCCACCTGTCCGGCCAGTTTAAACAGGGCTTTGGAGCCCGGGTCTTGGGCTACAGGTTCGTCCAGATCAAACGGCGATTGGGCCTGATTACGAAACTGATTTACTGTGTCGACTAATACATCCACTTCGAAGGGTTTAACTAGGTAATCCATAGCGCCTAGTTGAATGGCCTGCACCGCTTTTTCAACCTCGCCAAAAGCGGTCATTAATACCACGGGAATAGCTGGATAATTTTTTCGAACGTGTTCTAGTAAATCAAACCCCGTCAATTCACCCATGCTAATGTCACTTAAGACCATGTTCACATTTTGCTTCTTTAGTAACACAATGGCCGCTTCGGCGCTGGGACATTGAAAACAGGATATTTTTTGTAATTTAAGGGTATCCACTATGGCTTCGCGCAATTGCGCATCATCTTCAACCACAAGTATTTGAAAATTGTTCACGAAACGTCTCCCTGATGAATTTTTAGAGGCAGAGAGATCACAAAGATTGCGCCCCCCTGAGCCTGATTATAAAAACCTAATTGCCCGTGATGGGCACGAATTACCGCCTTCACCACGGGTAAACCCAAGCCTGTGCCATTGCTTTTGGTGGAGAAAAACGCATCGGTGAGTTTTTGTTTGGCTTGGGGTTTTATGCCCGGGCCATTATCACTCACCGAGATATTTAACTGATTGGCCTCAATACTTAAGCGAATTTTAAGTTTTAGTGTTTGAGTGATTTCCTCGGCGGCTTCCAGGCCGTTGGTCATTAAATTTTGGATAGCGCCAATAAGGCTTTCCGAGTGGCACTGAATTTCAAGGCTTTCCTTAGTAAATTGTTGGTCACAGATAATGTCGATTTGTGATGGAAACTGGTTTTGCAAGATACGTTTGCTTTCCTGTAAAAGCTCCAACAACTGAGGAATGGTTAACAGCTGATTAAGGGGCGCACTGCCACGGGCAAAGATCAACATATCGCGCACCTGCGCCTCGATGTTTTTTAATTGACGGCCCAATTTTTTAGAGAAATTTATACGGGTATCGGCATCAAGATCGTCACTGGCCAAGTGCTGTGCATACAGGGTGGCCCCCGATAATGGTGTACGTACCTGATGGGCTAGGCTGGCCACCATATTGCCCATGGCCATTAACCGTTCATGGCGGGCTAATTTGTCTTGCAGCATGCGAGTTTGAGTTTGATCGGTCATTAGGATGATTTGCCCCGGTTCATTCTCCAGGCTAGAGGTTTGAATGCTAAGGCGTAATCCATTTTTTAACGACACCTCGTGGCCATCGTCTTCTTTTGGACAAAAGTTTTGCTTAATTATTTGACGCCATGGCTGACCCACTATCTCTTCCTGTGAGGCATTTTGTGAATCCGATTCTGGTGACAAAAAATTGTTAGCTGCCAAATTGCATTCCTGTACACGGCCATTGCCATCCAGTACCACCACACCACCAGGCAGTAACTGCAGCAGGCTATGCAGGCGATCGGCCAGACGTTCTTTTTCCTTAAGCTCCTTGATGCGCGCGGCGCTGACCTCGGCCAGTTCACCGGACAACAGCTGCACCTGACTTTCCAGGTTGGCATAGCTGTTACTGAGCTGTTGAGACATTTCGTTAAAGAGTTCAAATGCTTGACGCAAATTCTCTTTAGGGAGGGCTTGTGCAACACTTGTCACGAGAGACGACATATCTTCCACACCTAACATAAATTATTAAGCCAATTAACTGGCTAAAAATTGATCCTATGGGTGTATTGGCAAATAACGTGCCTGAGATTGGTTTTATAGATTTGCGGTATAAGGAGTGGGGGTTTTATTTAATTTTTTGGAGCGACTGGGCTGGCAAGGGCTGGCTTTTCTTGAAACTGGTTTGATCGGCCACGGGGTGGCCTCGTACGAGGGCAGCCCCTGCCCGACAGTTATCCTGTCAGAGCGAGGGCTTTTATTTGAGTCTACAATTCTTCCTCAACAGGCTCTTTTTCTTTTCTATGCAATCCGTATTTACGCATCTTCTCCACTAGGGTAGTGCGACGAATACGTAACTTCTCGGCGGCTCTCGCCACTACGCCACAGGCATCATCCAAAGCTTGCTGAATAAGAGAACGCTCTAAATGCGTCAGGTAATCTTTTAAATCGATGCCGTTTACCGGTAACAAGGCCGGACTGTCCAGCCCTACCAAGCCAGGTTCGCTGGGCAAGGACACAGGTTGATTTAAACTGGAGTCCTCTTCATCTGTGGTGTCTACGTGCCTGAATTTTTTGGGTAATTCAGGAATGCCCACCACACCGTAGGGGTGCAATATGGCCAGACGCTCCACTAGGTTGGCCAGCTCACGTACGTTACCGTGCCAGTCGTGACGACATAGGGACATGATAGCGGCACTGTTAAAACGAATAGAACCGCGTTTTTCATTTTCCATGCGCGAGATTAATTCGTTAAGCAACAAGGGAATGTCTTCGCGGCGCTCTCGCAAGGGGGGCACTTCCAGGGGAAAAACGTTAAGACGATAAAA
>Ga0209290_1001078_pt1 | contig 14802 bp, 12 predicted proteins | sample EN1Hudsemesocosm_2_FD_184632 | JGI IMG/M metagenome (GOLD analysis project Ga0209290, IMG submission 184632) | Methane-oxidizing microbial communities from mesocosms in the Hudson Canyon - EN10B Hudson Canyon (SPAdes) (version 2) | ecosystem: Environmental > Aquatic > Marine > Cold seeps... | reverse complement strand
ATGACCCATCAATTGGTTTACAACCAAAAACCAGAGATATTCCGAGAAGAAACGTTTCGCTCCAAAAAGCTAATTGAAGATATTATCGGTGAAGCCGTTTATGGCTACCGAGCCGCAAGCTACTCGATAACACCCCGTTCTCTTTGGGCGCTAGAAACACTTATTGATGCAGGTTTCACGTATGATTCGAGTATTTTCCCTGTGCATCATGACCGCTACGGCATGCCGGGCGCACCACTCAACATTCATACCGCACAAACAAATAATGGCAAAACCCTCACTGAATTCCCATTAACTTCAGCAAAATTCTTCAATGGGCGCTTACCCGTAGCAGGCGGCGGTTACTTTAGAATTTACCCGTATTTTTTCTCAAAGTTAATGCTTAAACGCGCTGCGGCTGAAATCAAACAGCCCTTTATATTTTATTTACACCCGTGGGAAATTGACCCCGAACAACCTAGAGTGCCAAACTCATCAGCCTTCAGCCGCTTTAGACATTACACAAACCTGAGTCGCTGCCTACCAAGGCTCGAAAAGCTGATGGGTGACTTTGATTTTACAAGCGTAAAAGACGTGATCGACACCTACCAAAGCTCACATAAATTAGAAGTATTCGATTACCTAACCTTGGCGAATTAACTTTAATGTCAAACGAAAACGCAACACTCAAAGCAAAACTTAAGGCCCTTGAAACGCAGTCGAAGCAGCTTTCTCGTAAAATAGGCGAAGCAAAAAAAGCAGGCCTAGACACTGCGAACGGCTTAATAACCGAAAAACAGGCGCTACAAAAAGAGCTGATTACCCCCCTAAAAAACCAGATAAAAAATCTGGTCGAACAAAACGCCTCAGCACCGATCAATTCAGGCCTCATTGAATCCAAGGCTGAGACTGAGACTAAAACCGACAAACCATTTGAGCTTTCACCCTACCCCAGCACTCACACCAAGGTTGACCCGGGCAATATTTCAATCAGATTGCTTGAAAACTTTGAACCCTTAGAAAATACTTGGGATGATTATATTAAACATCACCCACAACACAGCATCTATCATACTCAAACATTTTTAAACACGATCAGCCGCACCTTTGGCCATAATTTAAAATTGCTCGTTGCCACAGATAATACCTCAAACAGCATCATTGGCTTAGTGCCCCTGATTGAACAGAAAAGCCCACTATTTGGGCACTTGTGGACATCCATTCCCTTTGTAAATTACGGCGGCATACTCGCAGATAACCCTGAGATCGAAAAAGCACTGCTAGACCAAGCACAAACTTTCGCCTTTGAAGCCGGCGTAAAACAAATAGAAATACGCGGACTCTACCAAAGACCTTGCGATTGGCGCATTAACACTGACAAAGCCAGCATGTGGCTCAAACTACCCTCGGATAGCGACACCTTATTAAAAGGCTTCAAGGCAAAACTACGCTCACAGATTAAAAAAGGCTATACCGAGCACGTCGAAACCCGCATAGGTAAAGCAGAGTTATTAAGCGATTTTTATACGATATTTAGCCGTAATATGCGCGACCTTGGCACCCCGGTTTATAGCATCAATCTTTTCAAAGACATACTCGAAGCACTTGAAGCGAACACCTATATCGTGATTGTTTACTTTGATGGCAAACCTGCATCGTGTGCATTTTTAATCCGCAGCGGCACACGAATGGAGATCCCTTGGGCCTCTACTATTCGAAAATATAATCAGCACAACCTGAATATGGTTCTTTATTGGGAAGTATTAAAACTCTCCTGTAAGGAGCAGTGTGAGACTTTTGACTTTGGACGCTCAAGTATAGACGCCAGTACTTATCGCTTCAAAAAACAGTGGGGCGCCTTACCTATTCAACACTACTGGTACTCTAATACCCCAGATACCCAGGAAAGTGCAGGCCTTAACCCTAACAACCCAAAGTACCAGCTTTTGATTAATGCATGGCAACGCTTACCGCTATGGCTAGCTAACTTTATCGGCCCCTTTATAGTGAAATATATCCCATGACACCGCTCATTCAGCTTGCTAAGCGCACAGTTAAATTCATTCTAAATTTGCTGTATGGCTTCCGTTTCAAACAAAAGTTAAAAAAAGGCCAGTACAACAAGCGCCTACTTATATTAATGTATCATCGCGTATTACCGAAAGGTGACAGCCGTTTAAATAGTGAAGAACCGGGCATGTATGTCACGCCTGAAACGTTAGATATGCACTTACATGAACTCACTAAAGTTGTGACCTTCATCGGCATTGAAGACTGGCTAAACCTTGCAAAAAACAAACAACTCAAAGACACGCTTTATTGTGCCATCACCTTCGATGATGGCTGGGCCGACAACTATGAATTTGCACTGCCCCTGCTAAAAAAGTACCAGGTGCCCGCCACTATTTTCCTTGCGACCAATTATATCGGCAGTAATACAACATTCTGGCCAGAAAGGCTCTACGGCTTATTAAACCATCTAAAAGTCGATAACAACCCTAAGCTGTTAACAAACTTAAACCACTTTTTTGACGCTCTCGGGGGATCATTAGACTCAAACCGATTACAAACTGAAGGCGCCGACTATATTGCCAGCTTAATTGACCAAGCAAAAACACTCACAGATGATGAAATTAACGTAAGAATCGACCAGATAGAAGCCGAACGCCCAATAAGCAGCAAACCTCAACAAGCGATGCTGAACTGGAAACAAGTCACTGAAATGAAAAAAAATGGTTTTGAAATCGGAGGCCATACTCGCTCTCACCTGCGCCTAAACACTAAAGCAACAACTGAACGAATTGAACAGGAAGTAGCAGGCTGCGCAGAAGATATCAAAAGTGCAATAGGTGAAGCACCTACCTTATTTTGCTACCCTAACGGTGATACCAGCGAAGAGGCTATTTCAATGGTCGAAAACACCTTTAACGCGGCGGTAACCACAAAATCAGGCATAAATGAACCCGAAGCTAACGCTTTTTTATTAAAGCGCATAGGCGCTCATCAAGATGCGAGCAATACCAGGGTAAAGTTTTTAGGGCTTATTGGCAAAAATTTCGTAACAGAAAATTAAACCTACCTAGAGAATACGCTTCATAACAAGTTTCTTATACGATTAAACAATCCATCAACTAGTATCGAAAATTGAGTTTTTTGCATATGGCTAAAATAGCTTGTACGAAATAAAGCATAAATAAATAAGAAAAATAAGATTAACTTCAAGACTATATCAAATATAAAATCCCATTCGATCAATAAAATCAAAGTGGATGCTGCCATGGATACAACCACCAGCGCAATTACTCCCCCCCACTCTAACTCCATATCATATAGTCGCTTAGCTTTATAATATACCCATAATAGCCTAGCCCCCAAAGTAATAGTTACAGAAATCGCAGCGCCAAAAGTACCTAATTCAGGAACCAAAAGTAGATACAATGCAGTAATTACAAACATGCTCATGAACGAAACCTTAGCCAGTTCAAAAGTTTTCCCTTTCAGCAAAATACCGAAATTAACAAAGGCTGTTATCCCTTTAAAATAAGCACCTAACAACATTATAGGCGCTAAATAAATAGCTTCCATATATTCGACGGGCGCCAATATTTCGATAAGCTCTTCCACAAAAAAAGAAATTAACAGCATTGCCAAAACTAACACAGCATTGAGTGTTTTAAACACTTCTTGGTATTGGATATTTGCATCCTCACATTTATGAATACGATATTTTTCCAAATCCCAAGTATTTTGAAAAGGAGTCCACACAAACACTAAAAGAAGAGCAGCGAATTTGGCTGCTAGCGCATAAATACCAACAGCCTCCGCAGAGTAGAAGTATTTCAACACAAATCGGTCACTGAAAGTAATGTAAAACAATCCAATTTCAGCAAATAATAATGGAGCACTATATACAGCTAAAAGTTTTATGTACTTTGCACTTATATTTTTTGAATATTTTTTGAATATTAGAAAAAATGCGACTAGAGAAAATAGTGCACTTGTTAACACAGACGCCTTAATAACACCTATAACACCTTGCTCCAAATACGCCACAAAATATAAATTCACAGCAATCTGCACAAGTAATTTAGAACCATTAAAGAAAACAAAGAACACAGGGCTTTGATTTAATCGAACCACTATCAAAAATATTTCAATTACGGCATTAAACAAAAGTGTAAGACCGAAAAACTGAATATAAGAAGCTTCTAAGTTTTTATCACCAAGAAACTCAAGATAATGGCTGGATAAAAAATATATTAACAATAAGCCTATGCAGTTGGTGATAAGTGAAATAATCAGAGCAGAATTTATGATTGAGGACTTATCAGTTTGGTTTTTTGCGTCAGTATAATACCTAAATACACCCTGCCCTAACCTAACACCTATAAAAATAGAAACCAGATCAACTCCAACCACCAATAATTCAACCGTTCCATATTCAGACGGTGACAAATAATTGGTATAAATTGGCAACATGATAAAACTAGCAGCATACCGAATTAAGTTACCAATAAAATAAATGGCTGAATGCGATAACATACTCATTTCGTTAACAAACCACTCAAAATCACAAACGACTCAGTTGCTAAGTCAGACTTTTCTTTGGCTATACAAATAAGTTCATTTTTCAACTCAACTTTATTATTCAGTGAGTATTCTACCCGTTCAAGCAACCATTCCTGATCCAGTAACTCACTGTCTTTTTGCCACTGCTCTCGATTAATACTCTTATACATCTCAAGTACTTTAGACGCATAGGAAACCCCAATAACGGGTGTATTAGCGATAATACATAATATACTAGCGTGAAGGCGCTCTGCTATTACACAATCCATCATACCAAGTAAACTAATGTTTTGTTGCACCGTCAAATCTTCATTAACGCACTTAATTGCTTCAAAATTATCCAACCCAGTTAGTGAGCTAACAATACCTTCTCGATCATTATCACTACCTACTGACATAGGTATTATTACAACGTTGTGACCGAGTGATAGCAGGCGACTAACAGCAACTCTTATCTCGTTTCTATAACGTGGATTTGAAGACAGCCTATACCCGCATAAAGACAAACCGATGTTATTTTTATTCTTTTCAATATATGAATAAAGAAAATCATCATTTATACGCGTGTCAGTACTCGGTGTTAGGCAAAATGCGATATCTTCAGTAGAATAAAATATATTTTTTTGAATACTGTTATTTTTAAAAATTGAAGTGCTGCGTTCATCTCGAGAAATAACCGCTTTCATATTTTTGTGATTTAGGGTTCTTTGTAGATTTTTAATAGAGCCCTGAGCATTGAGTTTATCAATACTTACACCAACCATAAAAACTTCTTTGCCAAGCATTTCAAATAACCAGATTATTTTTAATAATCTAATTAAGTGGTAATTTTCATCAGGTTTATCAAAAAATAAGCCCCCACCTCCAATAATTAGAGTATTACATTTTAATGCAACCAATAACGACCTAATAAAATTCGCTCTGTTTCTACCCAAAAGACGAGTAACAAGCTCCTTTAGCGTTGCTGGAAAAAAATTGTGCACGGCACTAACCTTGTGTTCACGCATTGTTTGTTCTGGATAGCTACTTAAAACAGTTATATTTTGTACGGCCTCAGAAGATTTAAGCCCCATTACAACACTTGATAATAAAGCCTCGTCACCGGCATTTCCTTGTCCATAAAAACCCATTACAGCAACGTTTCTACTTCTACACATTTTACGATTCCTAAACAATCGAGCTAAACTTTATCAATATGACAAGAATTATATTTTAGAACTTCAAGCCGATTAAATATGATTTTAACAATAAATATACTGTACGCCATTTCAAGCTACGCTTAAGTCCTTGTACTAATAATTGTACCGCAACCTTATGGTTTCCATTAGTAAGAACTGCAGACCCCCATTCCGTATAAACTTGAGCCTGAACGCTCATAATTAATTTGTCATTACCCAATAAAAAGTCAGGATTGTTTTCACAAAACTTATCTATAACTTTTAGGTTATCCTTATACGTTTGAAAATTACTGAGCTGAGTTAAACTATCATCTTTCCCAATAACATAGGTTAAAGTTTCTTCAACAATAGCGACTCCTTTTTTATACGATGCTCTGAGCCAAAGATCCACATCCTCACCTGTTTTAAATGATTCATCAAACCCTCCGCAACCCAGGAAATGTTTTTTTGTCATAACGACACTTGGTGTTCCAAAATAAGGATTAGAAAATATTTTATTAAAGTCCAATTCAATACGAATAGTGCTCGGATCAGTTATATCACTTTCCGAATATTTTATTGCTTCACTTTCTGAAACACACTTTAATTTCGTACTACAAAGCCCAATTTCGGGAAACTTATTTAAAACATCAACTTGGGTCTCTAGTTTATTTGGATGCCATTTATCATCTGCATCCAAAAAAGCGATAATCTCTCCTTTTGCTAAACGAACGCCTTGATTTCTTGCTGAAGACGCTCCGCTATTAAGTTGTGTAAATGAATTTATCAGCCTATCGTACGCATCAATAATTTCATGGGTATTATCAGTAGAACCATCATCAACAACTATAATTTCTATGTTTTTGTATGTTTGAGACAACACAGAATCCAACGCCCGTTTTAATGTGCTTTCAGCATTATAGGCAGGAATTATCACACTAACCAATATCTCTTCCATTCTTTATGACCGACTCTTACATATTAAGGCATAGATCTAGCTACATTTAACTTCGCAACTACTAACGCACGGTAAATCTCCAAAATAAGGGTAATATAATACATCCACAAATAAAAGCCTTGTCCAATATGAAATGAGTCTGAAATAACTAAATTTGTTCATAAACACAAAATGAACAACGATTATGACAACTAAAAGCCTAAACTCAATTGAAGCGTTTGAACTATTTTTTCAAGACAATCAATTTATCACACTTTCTGTTTTGGGAAACAAAACGGAACGCAATATTTTCATTCGAGAAACATTAGCTCTGTTTCGGTATATCACGCTAAGTAAGAAAAAAAAGACATGGTCATTCGTTACTTAATCAAACTGACTTGACGCGGTCAATATATTTTAAATCCGTTTAAGCAACTTGTTATACGCAATTAGCACTCCACAATGAAAGTCCTGTAATTTAAGGATAACTTTATATAAAGTACTCATAAATAGTATGTTCCATACATTAGAAAAGCGCACTTCTATAACTTTATGCATAAAATATGAAACTGATAAAACAATCGATATAGTTACTATATAAATAAAATATTTATTTTCTTCTGTGGCATATTTTGAAATAAACATATAACCAAAGTGAGCATGAATTAAATACACAGGATATGTTAACGCACCAAGAGTTTTTGAAAATGGGAGTTTTAATAACTGAGCTTTTTTTGTATTCTGAAAAGCAAAAAAAGCAAAAAAAGCAAAAATTAATAACCCCACACTATACACTGAAAAGTTCATCCCTATTGACTCTGATTTTAATACGGCTGCGCTTGTTGAATACAATAAACATAAAATAAAAGCGATAATTATTGACACTACATTCTTCAGCGATTTATTTATTTGCAATATTGCAAATAAAGCCCCCGCTGCAAAATAGTAGAAATATCCACCAAGGTATGGAAGGTAATCATAACCTGTAATATAAGCTCCAAGCATTACAACAGGCCACAGCATGAATATTAGGTTTAAATGTTTTTGCAATCCAATAATAAGTATGAAGAAAACGAGCGCATAAAATTTTATTTCGTATACTAATGTCCAGTACACTCCGTCAACATGACCAACACCTAGGTAATTTTGTAGTAGTGTAAAATTAGCAATTATTTGAGTGGGGTATACTGACATCAAATCCCCCCCCCAATACAACGCAAATATTGAGGTAAAAATAACGGCAAACCAATATGAAGGATAAAGACGAGTAGCTCGAGAAACGGCAAACTGAGCAGGCGTTCTATTTTTAGCCGAGTGAAATATTACAAAACCGCTAATCATAAAAAACAATTCAACGCCAAGATAACCATATTTAGTAAAGTTAACAAGTGAGTCTACATGCGTTATGGACACAATTTTCCCATTCGCAATACCATTAAAAGTATAGTGATATAAAACAACAATTATGGCAGCAAAAAAACGGCCATAATCTAATAACTCCAATCTTCTCATCCGTAACACCCTCTAAATTGTAGATATGCGTATAACATCAAGGTCACGGGCATCAATTAATGAGATGAAAGCCTTCCACTACCCTTAGCGGATAACAAGGACTTGACCACAAGAAATCAGCTAGAAAAATAGTTTTACCCATACAGCGAAAGTGTTGCGCATCATCTGCCTTAAATCCTTAAACCCAGCGCCCTAATACATTTGGTTTAAACCCTAAGCTCTTTGATGCTTCTGCACTTTATTCCGAACTAATAAACTTGAACAACAAATTAGTTTTAAATTTAATATGAAACAGCACTTAATGATTACTGTTAACGCCACATAAAACCGTTACTATTTTCAGCAAAGTAAACCCACCTAAAAAAGACCATAAGTAGCCTTTATTAAGTTGTTTGGTTAGAATTAATAAGCGCTCAAAATACAGAATTTAAGAACGCAAGTTTTTAACATATTGTTTTAACTCACTTAAAAAAGGCCGAAAATCATTTAGCCTATTCACCTCGTAGCGCATTTTAGGTGTAAACGGAATTAAAAACCTTAAACACTCAATTATTTTATACCCAAAAGAGTACTCACGACCCTTTAACACTAAATACAAACGGTCTAAATCCCCCATCAACCACCGAAGGCACACACCTTTTTTATACTCTGGCACAACAGGCACAGATCGCCCCATCGTTGCCTCATGAAGAAGGTAAGGAAAATCAACCCCTGAGTCTATCGCTAACTGTAGGGAACCCCAAAAACGAGGATTCACTTCAATAATATACGGTTCACCGGCTTCAGTAACCTTAAACTCCACCATGGCGACGCCATGCCAAGAAACCGAGTCTAAAATCTTTTTTGCTGCATTCAGCTGCTTTTCATCTGCTCGAATACTTTCAGACAAAACACTGACGCCGCCCGTTGGTGGTTTCTCCCGCAACCGTTTATGGGCAAAATGCGCGATACAAGTACCGTGATCATATAACAAAAATACACCGGCACCATGCCCCTTAATATACTCCTGAAGCATAAAAGGATGATCCCGAAAAGCGATCGACGTTGAGGCAATAGATTCTAGTTCACTCTGCGAATACGCATAAGTTACGGATGTCGCCAACCAAGCACCATCTACTTTAATTTTCGATAAAATTGGCTTTAATACCACAGGAAAGTCAAAATGAGACGAAGAGGCAGCCAGTGCTTGAAAATTATCGTAATATTCGCTTGAAGGCGCTTGAACTGACAACTGCTTACACCGTTCGATAAGGGCCGCTTTGTCACTCAAACTACGAACCGTGTCTATATCATTAAAAGGCAGTTTTACAGGCAATAAATTTTCTTGAAACTCAAGAAGCGTATAAACCGTCACCTCAGTGGTTGGGTATAAAACTTTTATATCATACTTTTGAATAATCCTGTTTACATCATCAATAAACGCGTCACTATTACTCGAATCAGCATACACCTCACTTGCAAATGAAAACTTAGAGCTTCCCGCTAAAGCTTGAGATGAAGTATCGGCACTAATCACTCGAACTCCTTTTGAACCTAAAGAGCGCACTACCGCTAATGCGCTCCTTTGTCGAGCATCAAGAACTAAAACAGATTCCATACATTTACCACAGAAATAAAAACAACTAAAAAACCGAAACCAAGACATATTACATCGCAATCATGCTTATTTTCACTTAAGCTCTAGTATGATGATATACAAAGACTTTGCAAAGAATTTCAGAATTTAAAGGCATGTGAATGAATCTAACAAGAACAACACCCTATTGTAGAGTATTAATGCTTCACCGTTTAGAAAATAAAGAACGCCTCATTGGCGGAATTTCTGAGCACTGGTTAAAAGAATCGATTAAAATTTTTAAAAATAAAGGCTTTAACTTTATAAGTCTAGAGCAATTTCTTGAATACTTCAGAAAAAAGGAATTCCCAAAAAAATCAATTCTAATAACCATAGATGATGGGTTCAAAGATCAAGTAGAACAATTGACCCCCATTTTTCTTGATGAAGACATAAAACCAGTCGTATATTTAGTTTCTAGCTTCATTGAGCACTTCGAAATACCTTGGGATGAGAAAATTCGTACATTGATGAAAGTCGCAAATACTTCGTATATAGAGTTTAAACATTTGAGTGGATACTTGGGTTACCATTTAAATACACCTGAAGCCATAAAATACGCTCAGAAGGATTTTATAAACCGCTGCGAAATTCTATCCGAAGACCTTTGCGATACAAGCATTAACCAACTAGCTAGCGCGTTAAAAATAGACATGCCACTGGAGCTTCGGCCTGAATCTGAACCTGCCAGCATTAGTAGCATTCTAACATACACAAGCAAAGGCGTACGCTTCTCAAACCATACATCCTCTCACAGAGCAGTGAGCAGCAACAACTCCTCGTTCGTAAAAGCCGATATCGAAGACGCCAAGTCATTTTTCACCAAACACAGCCTCGAAACAAAAACCTTTGCTTACCCCATCGGTAAAATGCGCTCAATTGAAAATAACATTCAAGCTGTAAGCGCTTCTGGCTTCGAAATCGCGTTCACTGCAATCGAAGGTTTAGCCGACAGCCAAGGCAACCCTTTTACCATTCCTCGAATACCCTACCCGGAAGGTATCAATCAACTAAATGATATATGCTCCCCACTAGCCAATTACCAATTCTCTAACTCAAACGCTTTAATTTCTTTGTATGACACAATAAGAATGAAATTTCTTATCGACCGATATGGAGGAAAAGCCGCCAGCCTAAAACTACTAAAACACAAACTAAAACGATTAAGAGGTGACTATCAATCATACCTCAACATAAATTTTAGTGATGTACGTCGAGTGGTCTTTTTCTGCCATGGAAATATCAATCGCAGTGCAATTGCCCAAGCTTACTTTCAACGTAACTCGAATTTGGAGTGCCAATCATTTGGTCTAGATACCAGAGACCAATACCCTCCCAGTGTTGATGCATTACGCTGGGCTAAAAAGAATAAATTAGACTTACTAAATCATAAAACCACGAAAGTAGAAGACTTTAACTTTTTACCTGGCGACTTACTCATAGCTTTTGAGCCGGAGCAAATAATTAAGCTACAAAATAGAAATATCCAGCTGCCAGATAAAATACAATATAGCTTAGCTGGGCTTTGGGGCGGAAGAGACTACCCATATATTCAAGATCCTGTTGCGCGACCAGAAAAATATTTCGACCACTGCTTTAGAATTATTAAATCCTCCACTGAATCACTAGCCAGTAAACTTTAATGACCAAACATCAGAAAACTATCTTACACGTTATAGACACCACAGGCCCTGGCGGCGCAGAAACAGTATTTATTGATCTCGCCGATAAACTACGAGATAAAGGCTACCGCTCTATCGCCCTTATTCGCGGAAAAGGATGGGTGTACGAAGAGCTTAAACGCCGCAACATTGTTACGCATATTATCGAATGCAAAGGCAGTTTTAATATTGGATTTTTGCGTAAACTTGTATCGTTGATCAAGGCAGAGAAAGTCGAGATTATTCAATCTCATTTGCTAGGCTCAAATATCTACTGCGCTATGGCTGGCATGCTCACCCGCAAACCCGTTTTTGCCACCTTTCATGGTGCAGTAGACGTTGCAAAACAAGAACGTTTTCTCAAACTTAAGTGCTTAATTCTTAATTTAGGTGTTACAAAATTTATTGCAGTCAGCAAAAACCTTAAAGACGAAATTAAAGCTTCTGGCCTTCTGAGTGAAAGAAAAACAACAGTAATATACAACGGCGTTGATACTGCCCTCTACTATAAACGTGAAAGTTCACCCATCAGGAAATCTTTAGGACTAAACAGTAAAAACATTCTTGTTGGTAGCTTAGGAAATGTCCGCCCAGCAAAAGCGTATGATGTACTAATTAAAGCTGCTGCAATCGCCGTTAAAGAAAAACCAGAGCTCCACTTTATTATTGCAGGCGACACAAAGAAAGAACCACTCATGAGCGAACTTAAAAATCTCATAGAAAAAGAGAATGTAGTAAATAACGTTCACTTTATCGGTTTTCAAAATAACAGTGCTGACTTTTTAGGTCAGATGGATATATTTTTACTAACCTCATCCAGTGAAGGCTTTTCAATATCGACCATCGAAGCCATAGCAACAGGCTTACCCGTTATTGCCACAAAATGCGGAGGACCAGAAGAGATTATTACAACTGACTCCGAAGGCCTTCTTGTCGAAACAAACAATCCACCTAAGATTGCTCATACCATATTAAATATTTTTAACACACTGAACCATCAAGCCAATACAGCTTCATACAGGTTTGACATCAAACAGACCATAACTAACTATATAAATGAATACACTATATTTAACGCTTAGGTATTTTTTATTTTTGGAATGATTTGATACTCAAATCAACGCATAAAACAGAAGAAATGCAGTTATTTTCACACAAAATAGATAGCCTAACTACATTACGATCAATTTAAGTAATTGGCCGATATTCTCTGAAGTGTCATATTTAGCCTTTTTATCTCTTCTGCGGCCCAGCAACCGCCAGCTCAATCACAACACCATTAGGTAAGCAAATTCGACAGGATGCTGATTCTTGGTAAGGCTCTGAAATATTTGAAGGAACTATTAAACAGGATGTTTGGATGTGAGGTAAAAAATCTTTCTCCCGTAGAATGGCACGCATGTTATAGAAGAGCTTCAAGCTTAGATCATGCTGTTTTACATAAGCCGTTAAAGAAATTTCTTCAGTGCTAATTTGTTTTATATGGATTAGCCAGTGTTGTTGTTTTTGAGTTAGTTGAGCGTTCGACATTATTGCCTCCTGATAAAAAAGTTAGGATGGCATGATCTCAGGCTTAAATTAGCAATTTAAGATGGGAGTTACTTTGCAAAACATCATTAATTCAGAAATCTAGCTAACAAAGCAAAACCTGACTACAAAACCTAATATAATTGGTACTACTAATGAGAACTCTGAAATTTTGGTGATACGAACTAGACATAATCCAATACTTAGTATTACTGCGGATAATGAGTGCCAACCTCATATACTCTGAACTTATAATTTCGATCAACATATCCCTCGCCATCTTATGGGAGCCTGTGATGTGACAATCGATCTCTGACTATTTATCTCCCCTAATGTTCAAAAAATAAATATAACCTTACTTGATCGATAGGATTCTCTTTTTGATTCTTAAAAAGTATTTTTCAACCGAGTGATAAACTACAATCCCTATCATAAAAGGTAGGATCAAAGCTGCGATTACTTGAATTGTTGGACCTAAGTCAGAAAGAGCTTTCGCGGCACTGTTTGACCACGAATGATACAAGTAAGCGCTATACGAAAACGACGCCAAAGCTATAACGAATTTACTATTTAGGATGGAAACGCTCTTGGCGATAGCAGTAAAGGAATATAAAAGAAGGCAGGCAGAGACCGCCTCTATTGTAAATCCTACAGTGTATTTAATGTCGTGAGAGACAGCTGTTACCTTTATAAGTGCAATAGATCCAAGTAATAGCACTATGGCATTAGCTATACTTATATGCCTCCAAGAGCTATTATGGTTGACATAAAAATACCCCAGCATTACCCCTATCATGTACTGGTCTATTCTACAAAAAAAATCGTTATATACATACGCATCTGATACGCCAACAAACAAATAGAGTATCGATCTATATATAATTGCAAGTACCACGATTAGAATTCCCACAGCCCAAAATTTACCTTCTTTAAGTCTAAGGATTGGCGGTAGTAAAAAGAAAGAGGCGATAAATAATTGCTCTAGTATCGAAAGAGTCCAAACATGAGATATCGTAGATGTGTGACCATTTTGTATATTCCAGTAATTAAATGTGTGGGTCAATGCAAATAATACCTCATCCCACGTCCAATAGTCCCCAAGAATATAATCAAGTGAAATAGTGACAAACAGAAATGAGTAATACGCTGGCGCAATCCGTAAAAAACGACGAACAAAATGTTTTTTGAATGTATAACTCTCATCGGCATTAATTAGAATTCTAGCAATAAAAAATGACGAAATGACTATAAGCAACGGCACTCCGTACCCAGCGAATTGTTTATAGCCAAAGTGGGACAAAATTACGAATAAAACCGCTAAAGTTCTCAAAAAATCTATTCCTAGTAGCCTCATACTCGCTTTCTCGCTGTATAATTTTTGTTATTTATAAGGAAGGAGTGTATTTGAACAGAAGAAAAGAAAGGGGTAATAACTTTCATGATAATTTGAAACTTTTCCATAGGAAGTATTTACAATAAACTTAACATATATATGAGAGCTTTGCATGATCTCAATATTTTCACCTTTTCTAAGCTAATACCGGTAAATTTAAAAATTACCGGTATAAATTCTTTTTAAGGCTGATTTTGAGGTCATATAACGCTCAGCTTTCGTAAAAGTGTCACTTACGCAGTTAATAGACGCAACTATCCTGCAACCATTTTCAACGTGCGCTGAATAGAAACGCCTCGCTTGATGTTGTATGCCAAACTCATTAATCCGAAACGGGCCTTATTTCGACTTAAACCTAAATAGCGGGCTTTATTCATTCCATAATAAAGCTTTAAGACACCAAACACGCGTTCGACAATACTTCTAACGCCAGAGTTCATTCGATTGGTACG
>Ga0209290_1001077_pt1 | contig 14809 bp, 14 predicted proteins | sample EN1Hudsemesocosm_2_FD_184632 | JGI IMG/M metagenome (GOLD analysis project Ga0209290, IMG submission 184632) | Methane-oxidizing microbial communities from mesocosms in the Hudson Canyon - EN10B Hudson Canyon (SPAdes) (version 2) | ecosystem: Environmental > Aquatic > Marine > Cold seeps... | reverse complement strand
TGGGAGTTAGCGGCCGACGAGCTGCGGATTATGTATGCTCTTGCTAAAACTGAAAAAGAAAAGAAAGAAACTTTGTACATAGTAGCTGAGTTATATGACAAGGCAGAAAATAAACAGCAAGCAATTTTGAGTTATAGGAAGTATGCGAACACCTATCCTCAACCAGTAGACGTCTATATGGAAGCCGCGAATCGCTTGGCTGAATTATATGAGCAAACAAATAAACCTTTAAAACGCCGTTTTTGGTTAGCAAAGCAAATGAAACGGGTTGATCAAGCGCCAGACAAGGCTGATGATCGAATGCGTTATCTGGCGGCTAGTGCTTCAAGTGTTTTGGCGAATGATGCCTTTATTCAATATAAGCGAATAAAGCTAAGTCTACCCTTGAATAAAACTATGATTAAGAAAACAGCAGCTTTAACGAAAGCGATGACAGCTTTCCAGAAAACAGCTTCATATGGTGTGTCGGAGTTTTCAACAGAAGCAGGCTATCGTATGGCTGACATTTACGCTCAGCTAAGTGTTGACCTAATGGACTCTGATCGCCCCGGTGGTTTGAATGAACTTGAGTTGGAGCAATACGATATCTTACTTGAAGAGCAATCATTTCCTTTTGAAGATAGCGCCATTGATATTCATGAACAAAATGCCAGTCGCAGCTGGAATGGGCTCTATGATGATTGGGTTAAAAATAGTTTTAAAGCTTTGCGAGTACTACTGCCAGGGCGTTATGCAAAAGATGAAATGACTTTGGAGCTCGTTGATGACTTATTCTAATTGGCAGGTGAACTATTTAAAGTTCTTTAAAGTGCTAGTGCTAATGCTTGTAACTGCATCGTTGTTAAGTGCTTGTGCGAGTAATTCTAAATTGCCATCTACATCAAGCGAATCTGAGCAGGCTAGGGCAAGCTTATTAGAAGAGGCAAGAAGCCAATTCTCAAAAGCAGTTGATTTGATAAATCAGAATCATGCCTCTAATGAAGATTTGGATGAAGCAAAAGAATTGCTACTAAGCGTTAATAAAGCTAACCCAGAATACCTAGGGCCAATAATGAACCTGGGAATTATAGCGGTAAAACAAGATCAGTTATCAGACGCTAAATCCTATTTTCAGCAAGTCGTAGATTTGAACGCGACCAAAAAAGTTGCTCAGCAGAATCTGAAATTACGATTAGCCAGCTTGAATTATCTGGGTGTTATTGCGAGAGAAGAAGGGCAGTTTGATGAGGCAGAAAAATATTATCGAGAAGTCTTGGCACAAGAGCCTAATGATAAAGCAGCCTTGCGAAATTTAGCCATTCTACTTGATTTGTATCGAGGTCAATTAGTAGAGGCATTAGCTTTATATAAGCAATATCAGGGTTTACTGGATGAACATGATTCTAAAGTAAAAGATTGGATCTTTGACGTCAATAGTCGAATAAAGTCGAGGGGATCAGAATGAAATATATTACTAAACTCACTATCGTGACTCTGCTGTTACTTTGTTCGATCTCAAGTATTGCCCATGCTGAAGGCGAAATCATCGAGATTGAAGGTGCACGTATTAGAGGTAATCAAGAATTGCCGACTGTTTTGTACCTTGTGCCTTGGCAAGCGCCAAAAGTGTATGAGCTTGCTGAGCCTGAAACAACCTTGGCTTCGCAACGTGCAATCAAACCTTTGCAGCGGGAGAGTTTCAAACGCTTACTTTCTTACCACCAGCTATTCAAAGATGTAATAAATAAAAGATAGACGCTTATATATTTGGCCGTTAAAATTTATAAGCTTGTATTTGAAGCCTTCGTATTCAAAAAATAGAGCTTCAGATGTATATACATATGCTCAAATGTAACTAGTTTGCATTGTCTGTATGAATGGATTCACAGTTTTAGTGTGCAGGGATTTGCATGAACACATTTCGCAACAAAACCTTTCGAAATCTCACCCCTTTCTCTGCGCATCCAAACTACACTTTTTACAATTGTTGGCATTTAAACTTAATGCCTATTACATATTTTATTAAAAACTGTTTAAAACGCACGCTAGGAGTGGCTCAGTATGATTGAAACAATTATTCGCTTTTTTCAAGAAGGTGGTTTTTTTATGTACCCGATATCAGTCATTTTGGTGATCGGTTTCATTATTGCCATTGAGCGTTATGTTTATTTGACTTTGGCCAAGCGAAGTAATCGGGAAGATTTTAATAAGCTTCATCGTATGATTAGCGGTAAAGATCTAAAAACAGCTATGAAATTTGCTTCTCAATCAAAAAGTGCAATGGCTAATATGATTGGTGCCGGGCTTGTGCGTTTAGGTCGTCGTCAACCAAGAGAAGAAATCGAATATGCGATGGAAGAGGGGCTATTAGAAACCATGCCTCGCTTGGAAAAAAGAACACAATATCTAGCGACGTTAGCAAATGTATCTACCTTATTAGGTCTATTAGGTACGATCATTGGTTTGATTGCTGCTTTTACAGCTGTTGCTTCTGCAGACCCAGCAGAAAAGGCGAGCTTACTTTCACAAAGTATTTCTGTTGCGATGAATACGACAGCATTTGGTTTGATTGCTGCGATACCGCTTTTACTCATTCACTCTATTCTACAAACTAAGACTAATGAAATTGTCGATAGTTTCGAAATGGCGGGCATAAAGGTGATGAATTTATTAAGTGATAGAGGTGCGTCAGCTGTGGCGTCTTCATCAGTGGCTTCACCGGCTTCGTCAGATAAAAAACAAGCACCTTCAGCGCCTCTTGGTGGTATGCAAGCTGCCCCCGCGGTTTGATGTTTTAAATTCCTAAGTAAACATAAAATTTAATATGTCTAGTCAGCGTTGACTGACTAGATAATTAAACGATAAATCTAGAGAAGAGGCTGGGAAATGAAGCGTAAACATCGCCGCTTAAGGACAGAAGCTGAGCTTGATATCACGTCATTTATGAATTTAATGATTGTATTGGTTCCAATACTGTTAATGAATATGGTTATTGCGCATACCAGTGTGCTTGAGTTGAACTTCCCATCGCAAGACCAGATATCCAATGAAGATGAACTTGCACTTCAGTTGCAAGTGATTATTTTAGATGATCAACTCGTTGTATCTGACAATAAAGGTGGAGTCATTAAACAAATAGAAAATATCGCTCGTGTCGAAGGTGCTAACTCGGCAGATGAAACTAAAACTGTTTATGATTTTGCTATGTTAGGTAAGGTGATGCAGGATTTAAAGCAACGTGTTCCAGATAAGAAAGATATTACGGTGATGGCGAAGAAAGATACCTCTTATCAAACCCTAGTGTCAGTCATGGACAAAGTGCGTTCGTTTAGAGTAGTCGTTGCTGGCAGTGTGGTAAATGCAGAGTTATTTCCTGAAGTATCTATCGCTGATGCGCCAGAGATAGTGGGAGAAGAAACTGAAGAAGTGGCTAACTCCTCTATTAGTTCAGTAACAGGGAAGGTTAAATCATGAAGACATCTGCAAAGGCAAAACGTATACAGCGCCATCAGCGTAGAGGAAAAAACCAAGGCAAGCTTAATTTAGTTTCCTTGATGGATATTTTTACTATTCTGGTTTTTTTCTTAATGGTGAATTCATCTTCTGATGTGCAAGTATTAAATCAAGATAAAAGCGTTAAACTTCCTGTCTCAAATGCTGATCAAATGCCTAAAGAGGCGCTTGCCCTAGCTGTCACCAATGAAGATATTCTTGTAGGTGGCCGTGCAATTGTGAAGGTTGAGCAACTACGAAATTTTGACGGTGACATTGAGCCATTACTAAAAGCTGAATTAGATTATCAAGCTTCTCGTTCACGCTCAACCCCGTCACCCTTAGGGCGGCCTATTACAATCGTGGCTGATAGAGAGCTACCTTACGAGTTACTAAAGAAAATCATGTCTACCTGTGTTGACTCAGGCTACGCGAGTATTTCGTTAGCGGTTAATAAACAAAGCTCTGCGCAGGAGGCTTAATCGTGGCATTTAATCAGCAAGGTTTAGCCTGGAACAATGAGTCGGGTGAGAAAAAACGACTATTACGCATAATTTCGTGTGTGCTACCTGTTTTCTTTATTGCGACAATCTATATCTCTTGGATTGATTTGCCTGAGCAAGATCGAAAAGAGCTTGAAGCACTACCGCCTCAACTTGCTAAGGTTATTCTAAAGAAGAAAGAGAAACCAAAACCTATCCTGAAGAAAGTAGAGAAGAAGGTTGAGAAGAAAGAAGAAATAAAACCAAAGCAGAAGGTAGCTCAAAAACCAAAGCCTAAGAAGAAAGTTACTCCGCGTATTGCCAAGAAACCAAAGATTAAGGCAAAACCACAAGAAATTAAACTCGCAAGAGAGAAAGCTAAAAGTTCGGGTTTATTAGCCATGAGTAATCAGCTAAGTGCGATCAGTGCCTTAGCCAATACGGTCAAGCTGGATACGCCTAAACTTATGACGGCAAAACCGATTGCACGTAAAACGACAGATAAATTAGCGGCAAAAGTGTCTACAGCAAGAAGTACTGGTGTTGATGAAACGAAGCTAACGCAAGAGACTCAACAGATGAGTTTGGCATCAAGACAAGTAACAGAGGTGGATGAAGCTGAAGAAATAGCCGTCGCTATTGAAGTGGCAGCATTGGATGCTAAACGCCTAGCTGCACAGCGTACACGTGAAGATATACGACGAACCATGGATGCTAATAAGTCTGCGATCACTAGTATCTATAACCGGGCTTTGCGTAAGAAACCTTCACTGCAAGGTGCTTTTACCGCTCAGTTAGTTGTTGAAACCAGTGGCAATGTGTCAAGTTGTGCTTCAGCTGACTCCACTTTAAATGAGCCAAAGCTTGAGAGTAAAATTTGTAAACGCTTGCGTCTGGTTAATTTCGGCTCTAAACCGGGGGTTGATCAAACAACGATTAACTATCCAATTGAGCTGTTTCCTGGTTAGGCGTATCACGATTCTAAAACTTAACAGGCACCATATTTTATCAATGAAATATGGTGTTATGTACTTGTTATCAGAAGAAGTGATGTTTTATTAGAATAGGCGACCTTGAACAAGTAGGCCATTTAAGAGGGTGGTGTAGCGCTTCTCTTTATGATTGATAACAAATTTTACCCTACTATTGAGCCAGCGAGTGGCTGATAACTCGATACACCTCTTTACTGAAGCCCATGCCAATATGTGAGGCTGAAACTTCATGATGCTGTACTCTGGGTGACCAACGATCAATACAGGCTTGCCATGAAACAATACCGTCCATTTTAGAATAAATTGCAGTGATCGGGTGTTCAATAGGAATGGCGAAGCGTGCAATCATATCTTGCTCAATTTGTTCAATATCCCAGCCGAACAATCCAGATAGCTTTCTGAGTGCGGTAATTCTCGGGCCAACTATCACTGGAGAGCCCATTGTGACAACTCTGTTTATGTATTTGGGTTCATGGCGTGCCAGCTCTCGGGCGAATATTCCACCTAAGCTCCAACCAATCAAAGATACAGGTTCTCCATGTTTGTCGCTAAGGTATTTTATGCGATTTACTAAGGGCTTAAAAAGTTTTTCTATTTGGCTATGATTAAAGCCTAGTCCCCAGCTGTATGCATTGTGACCTTGTTTACGTAGATACTTTTTGAGTGGTAAAACTGACATGTCCCCGCCACAGAAACCGGGAATGATGATAATCGTTTTTTGATTAATCTTATCGGGTATGGGGATCGTGTCCCATTGCATCAGGTCAGGTAGATAGATGCCGGAAAAAACTTCTCTAAGCTGTAATCTTAGAGACGGTGGGTCAATATGCGGATATTTTATGTGAGTGCAGGTCATTTGATTCATATATACCACTCCTCATATGCTGCTCTTTATTACCTATAGCCCTCTTTACCCCAATTAGCAACTATTTAGAGGGAAAAGGTACACTAAAACAATTTAATGAACGGCGGTGTTAAAACGCAATTTAGCTTAGAATTGCTCCTCAAACGGTTTATGTTCTTTGAGTTTATTGATAAGCCATCTCAGAGCTTTGCCTTCTTTTCCGCGTCGCCAACCTAGATAAAACTTGGTCTCAGCTTCAATTCCTTCAACTTCCAGTTGGCACATTTTACCAGACTCGAGCTCTTCCAGTATTTCTGCTTTTGGAAGGAAGCCAACCCCAAGTCCGGCTTTTTGTGCAGAAACTTTATCTTGAACCGTTTCAACACTTAACACTGGCTGTTTGCTAAATAATCGGTGTGTCAGTTTCGCGTGATTACGTGAGCTGTCTCTGGCGACAACTGCTCGGTAGCATTCAATATCTGCTTTGCTGATTGGCTGTTCTAACTTTGTTAGTGCGTGAGAACTCAGCACGGCAAAGACCCAGCTAGCTTGTGCGTAACTTATGCAATGATAGCCGCTTATATCACTAGGTTTTGGTGGTAATCCCAGCACGATATCAGTTCTGTTTTCAATTAATGCTTCCCAACCGCCGCCAAGGGTTTCTTGATGCAAATTGATTTCAATATCAGGCTTTATGCCAAAGAGATCTTTGAGTATTGGGTAAATGTGCTCGGTCCCCACGGCGGTATCAATTGTAATGTCAATTTTTGACTCCCATCCACTGTCAACCTCGCGTGTCGTTTCTGCAAGACGTTCTGCTGCAGAAATAATTTCACGGCCTTGGTCTAAGAGTACTTTTCCAGCAGGGGTTAGTACAGATTTGCGACCCTGTTTGACGAACAGAGTAACGCCAAGATTTTGCTCCAGTTTTTGCATAGTATAAGTAATAGCAGAGGGCACTTTGTAAAGCACATTTGCTGCAGCCGCGAAGCTGCCCTTACGATCTATCGCGTCGAGTACTTCAAGTGCTTCCAAAGTGATGGCCAGTTTCGACATAAATGCGCTCTCAATTGTTCAGATAATTTGAATGGTTATATCAGATTATTCCGATTTATTTAAATTATAGACTAAATATAATGTGTTCATGCAACAGAAAATATGAACTTTTAAGTGAGGGTGTCATGGGGTTATTAGTTAATGGGCAATGGCAGGACAAGTGGTACGAGAGTCAGCACGGTGAATTTATGCGTGAAGATGCGATATTTCGTAACTGGATAACTGTGGATGGTCGGCCGGAGTCGGCAGGAGAAAGTGGTTTCAAGGCAGAATCAGGTCGATATCATCTCTTTGTTTCGCTAGCTTGCCCTTGGGCGCACCGTACTCTAATTTTTCGAAAGCTAAAACAGCTAGAGCAGCATATAGGGGTGACTATTGTCGATCCTAAAATGTTAGAGAATGGTTGGGAGTTCTCTGAAGTGTCTCTTAATAACCCTCTTGGTGATTTGCGTTACTATCACGAAGTATATTCTACCGCAAAATCAGACTATACCGGTCGTGTGACGGTTCCTGTACTTTGGGATAAGAAACGACAGACGATTGTGAGTAATGAATCTTCAGAAATTATACGAATGTTTAATTCTGAATTTAATCATATAACGGGCAATACCGATGACTATTACCCATTACTGTTACGTAAAGAGATTGAGCAGGTGAATGCTCTGGTTTATGAAAATATTAACAACGGTGTTTATCGAGCTGGTTTTGCAACGACCCAAGCTGCATACGATGCTGCTTACTATCGTTTGTTCGATGCACTAGATCAGATTGAGCAGCGCTTGTCAGAGTCCCGCTACTTGGTCGGTGATCAGGTTACAGAAGCGGATTGGCGTTTGTTTACAACTTTGATTCGTTTTGACTCTGTTTATTATGGGCACTTCAAAACTAATCGGCAGCAGATTGAGGATTATTCGAATATATCAAATTACTTACGTGACTTGTATCAGTATGAAGGGCTTGCTGAAACGGTTAATTTTCAACATATAAAAACGCATTACTATTTTAGTCATACCACGATTAACCCGACACAGGTTGTGCCCAATGGTCCTGATATCGACTACACCGGGCCACACAATAGAGGGTGAAATAAATGAGGATTGAAAGATGAGTAAGAGATCTATTTTAAGGTTGGTGAATAGTCAAGCTACCCGTGATGGCGATGGTGTAAAAATTCGTAGAGTCGTTACTTCTGGGGATATGGGAAGTTTAGATCCATTTTTACTATTAGATGAAATCGCTTCTGATGATGCTGCTGATTACATAGGCGGTTTTCCGTCTCATCCGCATCGGGGTTTTGAAACAGTCACTTATATGCTTGAAGGTGGATTTAGGCATAAGGATCATATGGGTAATGAAGGCCATTTGGGCCCTGGTGGCGTGCAATGGATGACGGCGGGTAGAGGTGTGATTCATTCTGAGATGCCAGAGCAGGAAGAAGGGCGTTTACATGGTTTTCAATTATGGGTGAACTTGCCCGCAAAAGACAAAATGCAGCCTGCCCGTTATCAAGAGTTTGGGGCTGAGAATATCCCAGAAGTAAATTTAGAATCAGGTGGTCGGGTGAGAGTGATTGCGGGTAGTTTTCGGGGGGTAAGCGGGCCAGTGAATAAGGTCGTGACGAAGCCGTCATATTTTGATATTAGTTTGGCCGATAAAACAAGTATAGAGGTGCCTACTATCAAGGGGTATACCGCACTTGTTTATGTATACAAAGGTGGAGTGAGTATCGAAGGTCAGTTGGTTAAAAAGGGGCAACTTGCACAACTGCAAGAAGGAGAGCGTGTTGTTATGGCTGCCGTTGAAGATGCTGGTTTGTTGTTTTTAAGTGCTGAACCCATTAACGAGCCTGTTGTTAATTATGGGCCTTTTGTGATGAATACGCGTGAAGAAATTGAACAGGCTATCAGTGACTATCGAGCAGGAGTGTTAACGGATTAGCTATTAGACCGATAAAATAAGTAAGAAATAATTAGAACTGAGCTTATACCACCTCCTAAAGCAGTTCTAAAACAGCGCTTAAAATAAAATAGCACTTCTAGATTGAAGTACTATTTTAATGGAGGGCAAGCATTATTCAAACTTGAGTGAATTAAGCAATTTGAGCGTAGGTTTCCGTCAATTTGCCTTGCTTGCTAAACAACTTTTTTTCGATGTATCTCTGTACCAGCGTTTTCTCATCATCTGATAGAAATAAACCTAATTTGGTGCGGCGCCATAATATATCTTCTGCTGAGTTTGCCCATTCATGTTCCAGTAAATAGTCTACTTCAACTGCGAATAGATCGGCACCAAAATGCTCACCGAGTTCAGAGTGAGATTTTTTTCCCGTTAAAAATTGTTTGCAAAGTAGGCCATAGCTTTTGCTATAACGAGTCAATTGTTGTTGGTTGAGCCAAGCAAAATCCTTCTTAAGTCTGCTTTGGATCTGTTCTAAAGTTTGGCCGACTTTTTCTGCACCTGGTAACGCTTGATTCGCAGACCACGGCTGAGTTTCTTTAGATATATAGGGTGACATCTTTGCAAGAACGGCTTCAGATAGTTTTCTATAAGTGGTGATTTTTCCACCGTAGATGGAGATCAACGCATTCTTTGGAGTTTCTTCATGAACCTCCAGAGTATAGTCGCGTGTAATAGCTGACGGGTCACTTGATTCATCATCACAGAGTGGGCGTACGCCAGAATAAGTTGAAACTATTTCTTGTGCACTTATCGGTGTTTTAAAATGTTGATTATACACCTTGATTAGATAATCAACTTCCCAGTCGTCAATTGAAACCTCTTCAGGTTTGCCTGTGTATTCTTTATCTGTCGTACCAATGATTGAAAACTTATCAAGATAAGGTAGTACAAAAACGACCCGTTTATCTTCATTTTGAAGGATATAAGCCTGATCCAGCTCTTCAGATCTAGGCACGATTATATGGCTGCCTTTTATTAACCTGATGTTTCTAGCAGGCTTTATTTTGGGTGCTGCGGTATCTAAGAACTGATTTAACCAAGGGCCCGAAGCATTGACTACATTTTGAGCTTTGATTTCATATAACTCAGATGTCAGTTTATTGAACAACACTAACTGCCATACTTTTTCTTCAGCTAAGAACTTCAATGAGCGGCATTCAGTTTGTACTTCAATCTGCGCACCACGATTCCTTGCATCTAAAGCATTAGTAACAACCAGGCGAGCATCATCGACCCAGCAATCATAATACTGGAAACCCTTGGTGATAGCGTTTTTAAATGGGGAGTGACCTTCAAATTTTACTTTCTTAGCCTTCGGAAGGGTATTGCGTTTGCTCAAATGGTCATACATAAATAAGCCGCAGCGTATCATCCATGCAGGACGAAGGTGAGGGCGATGTGGCATGACAAACTTTAAAGGTGAAACCAGGTGAGGCGCTTTGTTAAGTAGTACTTCTCTTTCGGCAAGTGCTTCTCTGACTAGTCTGAACTCATAATGCTCTAAATAGCGCAGGCCACCGTGTACTAACTTGCTACTTGATGATGAAGTGCCTGAAGCAAGATCATTTTGTTCACATAAGAAAACGCTTAATCCTCGGCCTGCAGCGTCTGCAGCAATACCCGCGCCATTAATGCCGCCGCCAATGACTGCTATGTCGAATATTTGTTCCTTTATGTTCATGACTGTGTCCACTTTTTATTCAAACAAGTTAGTTAATGAAACTATTATGTCATAAAGCGAACATTTTTGTAGGGGAATGTTAGGGTTTCTTGTAAATCGATCACATTTCTACATGAAAGGAACTTAAATAGTTATTTAGGGCTTAAGATATGCTTAATTGAATGTTATCTTTATGTAGAATTTTCTGGATCCTTTCAGGTGGCTCGGCACTTGTAAAAACGTGGTGTACCTCTGAAATATTACCAAGTCGAGTCATCGCATCTCTTCCAAATTTGGAATGGTCTGCAGCTAAGAAAATATTACGTGAATTTTGAATGATCGCTTTAGAAACCCGGACTTCTTGATAGTCAAAATCCAGTAGGTCACCTGATTCGTCGATACCACTAATGCCGATGATGGCATAATCGACTTTAAACTGGCTAACAAAATCGATGGTCGCTTCGCCCATGACACCACCATCACGGTTTCGAACAACACCACCGGCGATGATGATTTTAAAATCATCTTTGGTGCTCATGATACTGGCAACATGTAGATTGTTTGTAATAATTGTAAGATCATGGTGGTTCAATAATGCTTGTGCGATCGCTTCAGTGGTTGTACCGATATTGATGAAAATAGATGAGTGGTCAGGAATTTCACTTGCCACCTGTTCTGCGATGCGTTGCTTCTCTTTAAGAAATGCAACTTTTCGGTTTGTATATGATGTATTTAATATGGTGGAGCTTAAGCCTGCACCGCCATGAAAGCGCTGTATTTTGTGATCATTATCGAGTTCTTTAAGATCGCGGCGTATAGTTTGAGGTGTAACGTCAAATTTACTGGCCAGCTCTTCGATTGTGGCAAAGCCGGAACTGTTAACAATTTCAATGATTCGAGCGTGTCTTTCAGTTTGTTTCATGTCAGGTAAGGTTCTGTTTAGTAAGTTAAAATTTATTAAAAAGCACGTATAAAGCGCTTACTACAAATTTATGTATCGCGTTAAAATATGCAATTAAATGCTATAAATTTAAATGCTGTTAAATAAGTACAATGAAATGCTGCAATTTAATTATGCAGGATAATAACATTTACAGGTGTACCTGTATTGATGAACACGACAAAATAACGTTAAAGGACAGTTATATGGCTCAATATCTTCTTTCAATTGATCAGGGAACTACGAGTTCAAGAGCCTTACTTTTTGATGAGAAGGGGCATGTATTTTCAACTGCTCAGTCAGAATTTACGCAGTTTTTTCCAAGTGATGGCTGGGTTGAGCATGATCCAGAAGAGATTTGGTTAACTACTTTAGACACTTGTCGAGATGTCTTAGGTAAATTAAAGCTAGAAGACGGCCAGGATAACGTTGCCGGTATTGGTATAACCAATCAGCGTGAAACTACATTGGTCTGGGACCGTGAGACTGGTGAACCTATTTATCGGGCGATTGTTTGGCAGGATCGACGTACAGCTAATTTTTGCCAAAGTTTAAAAGATAAAGGCCTAGAAGAAACCATTTCTTCCAAGACAGGCTTATTAATAGATCCTTATTTCTCAGCAAGCAAGATTCGCTGGATCTTGGACCAGGTTGACGGGGCCTATGAGCGTGCTGAAAAAGGTGAGCTAGCATTTGGGACGATTGATACCTTTTTATTATGGCGTTTGACCAATGGCGCATCTCATGCAACAGATGCAACGAATGCCTCTCGTACTTCTCTTTTTAATATTCATACTCAGGAATGGGATGAAGAATTATTAGAAATTTTTGGTATTCCTTCGCAGTTGCTACCGGAAGTTAAAGATAGTAGTGCAGAGTTTGGCGTATCAGGAGAGGGTATTTTTGACTTACCTATCCCTATTTTGGGCATGATTGGAGACCAACAGTCAGCTTTAGTAGGCCAAGCGTGTTTTACACCGGGTATGATTAAAAGCACCTATGGCACAGGGTGTTTTATGATTGCGAATACAGGTAGTAAGCCCTTAAAGTCAGAGAATCGATTATTAACGACAGTCGCATATCGTTTAAATTCTGAAGTCACCTATGCCTTAGAAGGTAGTATTTTTGTTGCTGGAGCTGCGGTGCAATGGCTACGCGATGGTCTGAAGTTTATTTCACATGCGAGTGAAACTGCTGACATGGCTAAAAAAGTGGGTTATCACAATGCTGTTTATTTAGTGCCCGCTTTCACAGGTTTAGGTGCGCCTTACTGGGATCCAAATGCGCGTGGCGCGCTATTTGGGCTGACGCGCGATACTGGTATCGAAGAGATCGTCACAGCAGGTTTGCAGGCTGTGTGTTACCAGACGCGTGACTTGCTTGTGGCGATGCAAAAGGATGGTGCAGATATCAATACCTTGCGTGTTGATGGCGGTATGGTTGTAAATGACTGGGTTGTTCAGTTTTTGGCAGATTTACTTGATGTATCTGTTGACCGGCCTGAAATCGTTGAAACGACAGCGCTGGGTGCTGCTTATATGGCGGGCTTACAAGCAGGAATTTACACGAGCACTGAAGAAATTTCACAGATGTGGCATTTGGAAAAACGCTTTTCACCTGATATCTGTCAAAAAGATGCTCAGAAATTATATAACGGTTGGTTGGATGCAGTAAGCCGAGTTAAGACCGAAAAGAGCTAAACCGAGAAGAGTTAATGCGCGCAGGTTTACCAGAAGCACCTTAACTTTAGGGTGCTTTTGAGTGCTTGGAACCATAAGCTCTTCGTTGTTCCGACAGGTTTCTTCTGACGGCATTTATTCTTTTATTAGTCATCATAAATAAATTTTATCTAGTACGCTTTTAGCTGCATTTATTTTTGTAAATGTTTTTGAGCAGCCGCCTTTATCTGGGTGGTGCTTTTGAGCTAATAAGCGGTACTGCTTCTTAATTTGTTTATACTCAGAATCTATAGGTAAGTTTAATACTTCTAGTGCTTGATGTTTATCATCCTGAGCGAGAAATTTCTTCCAAAAATTATCAAGTAAGGCATTTACTTCTTGCTCACTTGTTTCAAAGTAATGACTAATGTCTAAGTAATAATTCTTTAGAGGGTCGTGTAAAGTAATGGCTTCTTTTTCGGGTAAATAGTCTGAACGCGTGATCCTGATTGACGTTATATCAAGGTGATATGTTTTATCCTGCAGGTATTTCGTTTGTAGTTTATAAAGTGCATGCATAAGTAAAAAATGAGCGCTGAATAAGTCCTTAGTGTGTTTAAGATTGAACTCATTAAAGGGCAAGATGCTTTCTTGCTGAAGGGTTTGAAGAATGGCGTGCTCTGTTGATTCAACGGAATGTATAGAGCTGTCGATGTTTTGTTGAATTTTCATGCACTCATTTAGGTGATATTCAATTGTTTTAATTATTAGCGTTAAGTTGTCCATATAGAATTTAGTTCACCGTTAGCAGATATCTTTCAAGCAGAATATCTCCTTTCTAAGAAATTCGCTATAATGCGCGGCTTTAAAATGATGTAAAAGTTTTCTGCAAGATTGAGTGATAAGGTGGTGGGTATGCAAGAGTTGTCTAGCGAAGAAAAGTTGGAATTTAACAAATTACAGAAGAGACTTCGTAGAGGTGCGGGCAATGCTATCGCTGACTTTAATATGATTGAAGAGGGTGATCGTATTATGGTTTGCTTATCCGGTGGTAAAGATAGTTTTACCATGCTGCATATTCTGATGGGCCTGAAGAAAAAGGCACCCATAAACTTTGAACTTATCGCTGTTAATCTTGATCAGAAGCAGCCTGGTTTTCCAGCTCATATTCTGCCTGAATATTTAGAAACTTTGGATATTGAGTACTATATAGTAGATCGTGATACTTACTCCATCGTTAAGTCAAAAATACCTGAAGGTAAAACAACCTGTGGTCTATGCTCCCGTTTGCGCCGGGGTACTTTGTACGCCTTTGCAGAAGAAATAAATGCTAATAAAATAGCTTTAGGGCACCACAAGGACGATATTGTTCAAACGATGTTTCTTAATATGTTTTATGGTTCTCGACTGTCAGCTATGCCACCAAAACTATTATCAGATGATAAACGTAATATAGTGATTCGCCCATTGGCTTATTGTCGAGAGCAAGATATTGAGAAGTTCTCAGAGTTGATGGCGTACCCCATTATTCCGTGTAATTTGTGCGGTTCTCAAGAGAACCTGCAACGCCAGGCGATTAAAAATATGGTGCTTGATTGGGAAAAGGAACACCCTTCGCGAATCGAGTCAATTTTTGGTGCTTTGCAGAATGTAGCGTCTTCGCAGTTGGCCGATACGCAATTATTTGATTTTGAAACCTTAAAGGTCGATCGTAGTGGGGAGCGGAAACCTTACGAATATGGCTTAG
>Ga0209290_1001075_pt1 | contig 14818 bp, 14 predicted proteins | sample EN1Hudsemesocosm_2_FD_184632 | JGI IMG/M metagenome (GOLD analysis project Ga0209290, IMG submission 184632) | Methane-oxidizing microbial communities from mesocosms in the Hudson Canyon - EN10B Hudson Canyon (SPAdes) (version 2) | ecosystem: Environmental > Aquatic > Marine > Cold seeps... | reverse complement strand
ATGCATGGGGCCCCGGCCAATATCCTCAGCTACAAGGTGAAAGGGAAAAAATACGCCTATTTTAAAACAAGCGCTCCAGAGAAATGGCGCTTTAGTATTCGGGTCACACCCCAGTGGTTTTTGGAACTCACCGACCAACCCGGCATAAAACCCGCCCGCTTCATGGGGCGTTTTCACTGGGTGACCATAGTAGAGGTAGCTGAAATTGATGAAGCGTATTTACGCCAGTTGATTCAATATTCCTATGATAAGGCGGTAAGTGGTTTATCCAAGAAATTACAGAATGAGATCGTTTAACATCGGTATAAAGGTTTGCCCCGTATGAGGCTGCTTGCAGGCGACCAATGTAAACTGGAGAAAGGCTGTTGGCTAACGACTGTCGCCTGCAAGCAGCCTCCTACAGTAAATATATTTAACTAAAGCCCTAACTTTAAAACTCGAGGCGCACATCCTTGGCCAGCATTTCCCCCAGTTCACTGGCCGTTACCGGGCGGCTAAAGTAATACCCTTGAAGATAATCACAATTCATGGATTTTAATGCCAGCATAGTATCTTTTTTCTCTACCCCCTCGGCCACCACCTTGTACTCCAGCAAGTGTGCCAGGGTAATGATGGAAAACACCATGGCGCTGTCCACCTCACTGTGACTCAATTCATCAACAAAACTCTTGTCTATCTTGACAATGTTTATGGGCAGGCGCTTTAAATAATTAAGCGATGAATAACCGGTGCCAAAGTCATCGATGGCAATTTGAATACCCTGATCTTTCACTCGCTGCAAGGCCTCGATGGCCGCGGCCACATCGTCCATGATGGCGGTCTCGGTAATTTCAATTTCTAGGGACTGGCTGTTAATTTTGTGTTTTTTTACTGCGGCATTAATATCTTGCAATACGGTGCCTCGCTCAAAATGTCGAGGAGACAAGTTCACCGCCACCCTAATGTCTTTGAAACCCGCATCATTCCACAAGCGAATTTGCCGACACGCGCTGTCTATAACCCACTCGCTGATGGGGATGATCAAACCATAGTCCTCTGCGATGGGAATAAATTCCATGGGTGAAATCATATGACCATTTTTATGCCAACGAATTAACGCCTCTACCCCGGTGATGGTGCCATCTCGTAACGACACTTTGGGTTGATACACCAAGTGAAACTCGTTATTTTCCAGGGCCAGTTTTAAATCATTTTTAATTCTTAACCTGTGACTGGAGAGGCGCTCTAAATCTTCAGAGAAAAATTGAAAATTATTGCGACCACGACTCTTGGCGTGATACATGGCCATATCGGAATTTCGAATCAACAAGGAATGACTGTCGCCATCGTTAGGGGTCAGGGCGATGCCGATGCTAGTACTGATATAAACTTCTTGCCCCCTCAGCTCGAAGGGCGCTTCAAACAAATTAATGATGCGCTCCGCCGAGGCACTGGCCGACTTAATCTTGCCCACCCCTTGCAACATCAATACAAATTCATCGCCCCCATGGCGACATAAAACATCTTCGTTACGTAAGGTATGTGAGAGCCGAATACTCACCTGTTTTAATAGCTCATCCCCCGCTTCATGACCAAGACTGTCGTTGATAATTTTAAATTCATCCAGATCTAAAAACAAAATGGCCAGACCCAGTTTTTTGCGGTGATTAAGTTTTAGAGCTTGTTCTAAACGTTCACGAAATAACACTCGATTGGGCAAGCCGGTGAGACGATCGTGATTGGCATTATGGCGAGACTCCCGTTCCGAGCGCCTAAGCTCGGTGACGTCACGAACATTCCATACCCGCCCCATGATCTTGCCATCCATCATCCTGGGGGTGGCATAACAATCTAGTATGGTATTGTTTTTCATTTCTATGGTGACGCTGGCATTCTCCTCATTGCTGCCTATTAATCGACTGAAAACCCCTTTAATTTCATCAAAATTTAATACATACGACTCCAGGTTATTGAAAAAATCTGAGCCTATGGAGCGCCTAAAGGATTCCAAATCCATATTAAACATTTTTAAAATGGCGCGATTGCAAATATCCACATGTTTATTATCACGAATCACCAGCACCCCTTCGCTGCTGGAATCCAGCGTGGCCTGCAATAGGGCAAAGGACTCCTTAAGCTGATTTTTTGCCAGATTCGCTTCGTCTATTTTTTGCTGAAGGTCCAGATTACGAGCGGTTAATTCTTTTGAGGTAAGGTCTAAGGATCGTTCCAACAGCAGGCGGTCTTCGTCGGCCTGCTCATAGGCACAAGACACATCCTGCATTACTTTTAGGTAGTCACTTTGTTCTACCTTGGCCAACATGCTGTGACGCCTAAGTTGGCGATGCAGCAGCTTATGCCATAGGCTCATCTTCCACGTCCCTGCAACACAAACACCTCCATGCTATTTTTCACCTATGCTGGTGATGGTCATGGTTTGATTGTGCAACGTGCAGCCTACTTTTTCGATTAACGGTGACAACTCTCCGTAGGAATAAAACCCGGCCATGCGCACTTGCTCTCCCAGTATTTGGCGCACCCCCTCTACTTCCTCTTCTACTCTTTGTTTTAATACCATTTTGCGTCCCACACAGCTGATAAGTAATGCAAAACCGGTTTCATCACTTAACACCGCACGCTGCGCCGCCGTGGTGGCGCCATCGATAAGGCGATCAAAATTGGCCCGCATGAGGCGTACATGACACCCCTGGGGAATGTCACCGGCGAAGGTCATGGAACCTGCCTCATCATCCACCGCCAAAATGGTGCGTACCCGCTCTTCTTCGTGATTGTCGGCGCGAATGCTTAAGGGGAATAACAAGGCACTACCCGGCAGCTCTTGGGCATGGGGGCCCAGATATTCTTTATACAACTCCAGGGCTGAACGGCCGTCCAGCTCAAACAACACATTGCCATTGGATTTAGTCACTAAGCGGTCCGGACCAAACGGATCCCAGCCACCAAACGAGCTGTAAGCTACCTTTAAACTGCTGCCATATAATCCCACCGCTACGATATATCCGGGCTGGGGTGCACCGTTAAGCCAGGTAGAGGTACTTGAAAATTGGTCCCCGTCTCCAGCCAAGCCGCCGCTCACCGATACCGCTTGTGGTAATTTTTGGGTAAGCCCTTTGGCCAGGGCGGTGCCATTAACCTTCAAGCCATCACTGAAAATCAATACATGTTTAAGATCATCGCTGGGCAGTTGTTGCGCCAGGGCATTGCCCGCCAGCAGGCTGTTCTCAAAGGCCGACACCTCCACCTGCACCGCCTTAACCTTGGCCGAGTTAAAGGCCAGCGAACTGAGACTAAGACTGTTATCACGCACTTGGTCATCCAGTATTTCACCGGCCGTGGTGCAGCCGGTGATGATGGCATTGGGAAAACTCAGTTTGAGGGCTGGCATGTGCTGCTCTACTAAGGTGGCAGGACCAAAACACAGCACCAAATTGGCCTTATCATCCACCCCCTTCAAGGCGGGTTGCCAGCTGGCGCCCTGCTCTAAATAATATTGCTCGATTTGCATATTAGCCCCCGCCCAAAAGACACTTTACTAGTGTTCAGACTAGACCATATGGGGCCAAATGCCGCCTTTTTGGGGCGTCGAAACAGCGCGTAAATAGACCTAACCCTCCGCCAACTCTACTGACACAACCTGTCAGTAGTGGCTGATAAGCTAAACAGGAATCAAGCAGACCGGATCTGCCTTATCACCATCAGGAGCTCACATGATCACACTTTTTTACTCCCCTATTTCCCAGCACAGCCGCCGTGTGGTGTCGTTACTGGAAGAAGCCAATATTCCTTATGACGCCAAGTTAGTAGACATGATGAAGGGCGAATATTTGTCACCTGAATTCTTGGCCATTAACCCCAACCACCAGGTGCCAACGCTAGTGGATGGCGACATTAAGATTCACGAATCTAATGCCATTCTTAGATACCTGTGCAACAAACATGAACTCACTAATTGGTACCCCACCGACCTGGCCAGCCGCGCTGGCGTGGAGCAATGGCTTGACTGGTGCCAATGCCAAATGTCCCCAGCCGTGGTGGACATCGTATTAAACAAGATATTTTTACAGGAAAACGGCGACGCTGCCGCCATTGAACGGGGCCGTGAAAAAATGCAGGAATTAACCGCCATTTTGGATCAGCATTTAGCAGGGCAGGATTTTCTTTGTGGCCAACAAGCCACCATTGCCGATTTGGCTCTGGCCTCTAATGTATTTCACTTAGGGTTAGCCGAAGAGCGCCCCGATACCACCCACATTAATGATTGGTATGGACGCATGAGTGAATTAAAGGGGTTTCAGAAATCCTTGCCAAAAATGTAAGCCCTTTTGAGGAATGTTAAGTCCCCAGCTTTAACGAAAAAAACCGTTATTAGTGTTAACTAATAACGGTTTTCTATTGTTTAAAGCTTACTTTAAAACTTGTAAGCCATACCTAGCGACAAAGAGGTAATGTCGGCCGAATAAGCCACAAACTCTGAACTTATAAACGCTACTTTACCTAAATTATATTGTGCACCTGCCACATAAAGCATTTTAGTTTGCGCATCGGTGTCTGATTCGGTCGCCGTGGCTTGTTTGACACTGATGCGATGTAAACCCACCTTTGCATAAGCACTTAATTGAGCCACCAATTGCAATGAGTATTTGGCGTCGGCGAAAAATGTTCGGCTGGATATTTTAAGATCCTCACCCAGTGCCTGCTTAATCTCCGATTCACCTAGATCGGCAAACCCGGCTTCCAGGGTAAAGGGGGTATCCTTAAGGTGATAGCCGGCTAATACACTAAACCCCGAAGCATTATCACTGATGCCCTGTTCATCATAATCTGAAGTAGTGACGTGGGCCGACACATATTGATGGTCAGAAACTAAAAGGTCAGATACGATTTTTAAACTGCTATCTAACATATCGGCAGAACTAGAAGCGGCGGCGAACATGCCAGCCATTAATAGGATTTTTTTCATTATAATTCCATTTATTGAAGGGCTAATTATTATCAAGATAAAAGCGGCTGACAGTTTACCCGTTTACCCCTACTTTTTAGTTAACCTTGTCTAATTTTAAGCTCGTTTCTTGCAATATTTGCACCCCTCAGATCAATAACCAATACTTTAATATGAGATGACACAAGCAAAAAACTCCACCCAGTACTTAAGTATTAACTCATAAAAACCTATTTAAAATTCAGATTCAGCCACCAACTGCCTCACAAACTCATGGGCGGCAGCGGTCAGTGCCAAATTAGCCGGTGCCAAGCGCGTGAAGTGCGCTTTTAGTTCAATGATGGGTGTCCAGCTGGCAAACCGTAACTGTGTGATCACCTTGTTAGAACGCACATCCACCGCCTCCAGTTCCACTGCTGCGCCTCCGTGATCCATGGGTACAAATAGCAGTATGATGGTCAACCAGTTTAGCGCCGGCGATACCGCTTCAATACGGGTGATGGCGGCGCGTATTTGTATGGCCTCAGTGGGTATTTTTATGGCCTGTTCATGAACGGTTTTCTCCAGCGACATTTTAATTTCGTGTTTTAACAGTGCCTTTAATTCTTCCTGCTCTTTTTTATTGATGCCATGGTCACCAACCACCTGCCAACTGATTTCAAACTCTGGCGGCAGGTGTTGCCCGTTAACACCCTGTGATACCGTCAAATCCTGCGATAAAAAACCGGACTGGGTGGCAGGCATGGCAGAGCAAGCTGCCAATGTGATTAAACTCACTGCTACTAGAATATTTTTAAGTGCTTTCATGATTTTTCCTTAACTTTTAATAATGCTGTTCAGTGCCCGTCTTGGACCATGCGCTGTGGCGTCGGCGCGCCCTAAACGAAACAACATCTGTACCGTTTGAGATTGAGGAATATTAAAATGCTGCTTAAATTCTTTTTGCAGTGGCAACATACTTGGGTACTCCTGCAATACCTGGCTCATGGGATGTTGTGCCAGCCCCATGGCGGTAGTTTGCAAATTAATGCGGCAATATTCTCGCCCCACCAAAACCTGATCTAAACGACTATTGGTTTTGGTGATTAACCAGCCAAAAGTGGCGGTGGAGGCAGCGGCTTTTTGCGTCATACCCACCGCTTCCTCGCCAAAAGCTGCTGGGTCTTTTTCAACGCTTTCGCGGCTTAATAACAGATTCTCCACCAATAGCTTTTTAATGCCGCTAAGGCCAGCCTGAGCCACGCCAAAACCATCACGGTATTTTTTTACTTCTGCTTCATTAAAACGAAACATCTTAATGGTCTCGGCATCCCGGTCCCGGTCGCCCACTTCTATTTTCATGGCCTGGGTTAATACCTGGGTGAGTTTTTGCTGAGCGTCGGTTGAATCAACCAGGGTAAGTTTGGACGAAGACTGCGGGCCGTGAAATGTTTGCAGGCTATTGAGCTCATCCGTCGTTAACGGCTGTTTACTGTATTCCCGCTTGTTGGATTGACGCGTTAACAGCTGCGAAAATAATGGGTCGGTTTCTATGCCCGGCTCTTTTACTAGGGTAATGGCCGCCACTGGTTTGTTTTCTAGCTTTGAATGGCTGTACATGCCCGCCGGAAAATATTTAATATTTGCCCTGTGCCCAAGGCCAGTGGCCGCGATGGCCAGGGTTTCCAGGAAGGTGCCCTGGCCTATGTGTATCTGTCGATAAATAGGGTCGGTGGCCGGCAATAAGCGCTGCGGGTCCACGTATAATTCAAAGCTGTTAGTGCCGGTTAATTGAATGACCCAGGGCTGTTTATTGTGGGGATTGGGGCACAACATGGCATAAGACAGTACTTTTAAGCGAATATCGTTTACATCCGCAGCGGGGCCATTCCAGCCATAGTCCAACTGAGGGATTGTCTCGCCACAGCCACTGATTGTGCTGCTCAAGGCCACCGCCCCTAAGCCTAACCCTAAAATGCTAATGAAATTTCTGCGATTAATATTGTTGATCTGACTCATCATAAGCTCCGTTTTTGCTCATTTGAAAGATACTAAAACTATGCATTCCTAGGAATATATATTATATTCCCAGGAATGCAAGTAGAAACATTTAGATTAATGGGAGGTCACTTTGGATAATCGCCAACAAACCGAGGCGCGCATAGTGGTGGTAATGGGCATCCTTCAGCAGCTAATGGGTACCCGACAAAATAAGCTGTTTGCCCGCCAACCCCTCACCACCTCACAGTTTGGTGTGTTAAATCACTTCACCCATAATCCGGATCGCAGCTGGTTAATCAGTGAATTGGCCCATGTGATGGAGATGAATCAACCGGGCATTACCAAAACCGTGAGTGTGCTGCTGGACAAGGGGCTACTTCACTCATCCCCGGACAAAGACGATGGCCGCAAGCGCCACCTTAAGATTACCCAACAGGGACTGAGCACCTGCAAAAACATTATGATGTCGTTATTGCCGGACATCTCCCATTGTTTTGGAGATTGGCAAGATGGCGATTTAACGGCACTCAATAGTCAGTTGGAAACCTTGATGAAATGGTTTGATAATCATAGAGACGATATTAAAGGGCTTTAAGCCCATTAAAAAGCCCGCGAAAGCGGGCCTTTAATATTGGATTGTTTTGGTTTTTCTCGTTATTAAAATCCGTCAGCTCGGTACACTTCTTCGCCCCCCAGCAAGGTTAATAAGGCCTGGGTTTTATGAATACTGTAAGCCGAAATGGTAAACACATCTTGATCAAATATTGCCAGGTCGGCATATTTTCCTTCTTCAATACTACCGGTAATGTCGTCCCGCCAAGCGGCATGGGCGGCATTAATGGTGTAACCCTTGATGGCTGTTTGCACATCAATTCTGTGTTGCGGGGTATTCACTTCACCGGTTTCGTTCGCACCAAGAGTTTGGCGAGTGATGCCACTTTGTATAATAGGGAATGGCTCAAAGGTGCTTACCCCCCAGTCACTGCTTAACATGCAAGTGGCTCCCTGTTTCACAAATTCACCAATGGGATAAAGCCATTGGCTACGCTCCTTTCCCAACATGCCGTTAATTAAAATATCATTTTCTTCATCTGGCTGCGTCCACAAGGTTTGGTAATTGGCCAGCACGCCCAGTTGTTTAAAACGTGGAATGTCTTGTGGGTCCACCACTTGTAAATGGGCCAATTGATGGCGGCTATCCCACTTACCGTTGGCAAGCTGGGCGGCTTCGATGCCATTAAGGGCTGCACGCACCGCGCCATCACCAATAGTATGCACATGCAGCTGAAACTGATGTTTGTCAAAGGCAGTAAAGTATTCGTTAATTTGTTGCGAGGTGAACATGAGTTCGGCATTTTCACCGTTGTCGCTGCGAGGTTCAATAAAGTTAGCGGTGCCATTTTCCATCACCCCATCTAAGAAAAACTTGGCCGAGTGCAGGCTCACCATGTCGTCGTTATATTCTTCGCGCATGGAGATTAGTTCGTCTAACTGGGGCTGTAACGGTTGATGGGCAAAAATTTTGCTGGTGCACCTTACACGCAAAGTTAGATCACCCTGTTCATTCAAGGCTTTATAGTTTTTTAAATAACTGCGAGGTGCCATGGCGTCTAACACGCCGGTAATACCGTGTTTGTTAAATTCCTTGCTGTAAAAAGTCATGGCCTCAAGCAGTTCGATATCGGTATAGCCCGGTGCCTGACGACTCATATGCCAGATGGCATCCTCATAGATAAAGCCCTTGGGGCTGCCGTCTGCAAGACGAGCATAACGACCGTTTTCAGGCTCACTACTGCCTGCTTTCACACCAGCTAATTCAAAGGCTTTGCTGTTGGCCCAGCCGTTGTGATAATCACTGGCCATAATAAATGCCGGGCGGTTACCTGTGACGTTGTCTAGGGCTTCTTTGCTGAGTTCGTTTTCGGTAAACAGTACCGGGTCAAACCCCACGCCACGAATCCATTCTTTTTGCGGGTTTTGTTCACTAAATTCTTTAATGATTTGCAGCGCTTGCTCTAAATTTTTAGCGTCGTACAACACGGCATTGTGGTAAATGTCGGCACTGGAGAGTTGAAAATGGATATGAGTATCTTGTAAGCCGGGCAATACCAGGTTGCCTTTGGCGTCGATAACTTGGGTGTTAACGCCAACGTAGCGCTTAATCTCCTGGCTGCTGCCGGTGGCCAATATGCGCGCATCTTTAATGGCGATGGCTTCCACTATGGTGTCTGTTTCATGGCCTTGCGCCATGGTATGCACCTTGCCATTTATAATTATTTTGTCGGCCATGTTGTTCATAGAAATACTCAAATGTCACAAATCTAATGTTAAAACAGCTTACACTTGTGGCTTATTTTTTCAACAGTAAACCGAGTTAACATTCTAATTAAAGGTATTGGCTTTGCACCTATACCCTAGGGGGTATAAAGAATTGAGTGGTTAATTTAGCAAGGGTTATTTACCATGGGTTTTTACCCCTAGAAAGACCGTTATGCGCCGTCTGCCACCGCTTAATCCATTAAGGGCCTTTGAAGCCGCCGCCCGTCATGAGCATTTTGCCCGTGCTGCACAGGAGCTGTGCGTCACCGTAAGTGCCATTAGCCACCAGATAAAAACTCTGGAGGATTCCTTTGGCCTTAAGTTATTTGAAAAACAGGGGCGTAACGCCAAGCTCACCCAAGCGGGAAGAAACCTGCTACCCGCGATTCAGCAAGCATTTGATATTATTAGCGAAGCCTGTGAAAAAACCATTGAACCCGGTTTAAGCGGGCGTTTAATTATTTCGGCCCCTCCTGAGCTGTCATCCAAATGGCTCATTAAACAAATTGGAGACTTTGCCAACCAATACCCCATGATCGATGTGAGCCTGTTATTACATTCCAGTGACGAACAAAACATAAACTCCAAGGCCGACCTGAGTATTATTTATGGAGCAGGAGATGCCGACTGGGACAGGTACTGGGTGACCCCCATAGATCGCCTGGATTTTTATCCTGTTTGTAGCCCTGATTTAGTCAGTGGAGAGAACCCACTATTGAAGCCACAAGACTTACAAAACCAACGCCTGCTACATGACGATCAAAACGGTAAGACCTGGGCCACCTGGTTAGGGGCCCATGCGCCAAGACTGCTTAAGTCATCGCAACACTTAAACTTTGCCCATGCAGGATTATCTTTGGAAGCCGCCATCGCAGGTTACGGGGTGGCCATGGGGGATAAGTTTACCGCCAGCGAAGATTTAGCCTCAGGAAAATTAGTGCGCCCTTTTAAAGAGTCGGTACCTTCACTGGCCAACTATTATTTGGTTGCCGAAAAACGTAAAACCAGTGATGCCAAATTGGGGGCGTTTATTGATTGGCTGTTGCAACAGATTGATGGAAGTTGAAAGGCACACCGTTTGTACCTGCCAGCCTAGACCCCCAAGTTGTACTTTTTAAGGCCGCCGTAGACCCATCCATGGGGGCTTGAATCGGCATCCATGCCTCAAACACCTCAATAAGTACAACTTAGAGATCTAGTCTAGTTTGTTCAATAGCGCATTTTTTATATCTTTGTGCAGATATAAAGATGCCTGCTAGCCAGTGGCCTGTTTCATTGTTCTGGGCTTGTCTGACATGGATGTCAGAGGGAGCTTACAGGGAAGTATTCACGCGACCCAGAATAATGAAACAGGCCTCAGGCAAACCCATAGACAATGCAGTAACAGCTAATTCTCTTTAGAATTTCTCCGCATAAACCCTAAACACAACCATTTAATACCAATATAGGTGAGTAATACTAAACAATAGACCCAATTATTGTCAGTAGACCCCCCTCCCTCCCCCAGTTACCTTGATTAAACAAATCTACAAGGTAATTAGTTATGTCTCGTACTCTTAACTCCACTCCCCGCCAAGACGGCTTTCGTATGCCAGGTGAATTTGAAGCTAAAAAAGGCTGCTGGTTAGGTTGGCCAGAACGCAGTGATGTATGGCGTAACGGCGCCAAGCCTGCTCAAAAAATTTGGGTGGATATCTGCACCGCCATTGCCCAAAGCGAACCGGTCACTGTGTGTGCCTCTGCCCAGCAGTATGAAAATGCTCGCGCCATGTTGCCAGAGCAAATACGCGTGGTGGAAATGAGCACCAACGATGCCTGGTTCCGCGATTCTGGTTGTGCATTTGTAGTAAACGATCGTGGCGATGTACGCGGTACCGATTGGACCTTCAATGCTTACGGCGGCTTAGACGGTGGCCTTTATTTCCCTTGGGATAAAGACGACAAAATTGCACAAAAAATGTTGGAGATAGAAAACCTTGATCGCTATCGCTCACCGCTGATTGCCGAAATGGGTGGAATTCAATGTGATGGCCAGGGCACCATACTCACCACCGAACAATGCCTATTAAACAAAAATCGAAACGCTCACTTGGGTAAAGAGAAAGTAGAGGAGCTACTGTGTGATTACCTGGGTGGTGAGAAAGTTATCTGGTTGCCGCGCGGTTGTAAATTTGATGAAACCGATGGCCACATTGATGACCTGGCCTGTTGGGTAGCACCGGGTGAATTATTGCTGCAATGGACTGACGATGAAACCGATCCACAGTATGAAATTTACCAAGAAGCATTCGAAATTTTAAGCAACACCACAGATGCCAAAGGCCGAAAAATTATTATTCATAAGCTGCCTCAGCCCACTGCTCTTGAATGGACAGTTGAAGAAGCCGCCGGTCTTGATGCAGTTGAAGGCACCCATGAACGTTTAGCGGGCACAAAAATTTGCGCCTCTTACATCAACTATTACATTGGCAACAGTGTGGTGGTGGTACCCAGCTACGATGACCCTATGGATAAACCGGCTCAGGAAGTTTTACAAAAGGTATTTCCTAACCATAAAGTCATTGGCATTAATAACGCCCGGGAAATTTTGCTAGGTGGCGGCAACGTGGCCTGCATTACGCAACCACAATACGCAGGTCCGGCCCAATAAATTCACCCCCATAAAAAATAACAACAACGGAGTAACAAGATGAAAAAATGGCAATTGGCCTTAAGCTTGGTAGCCGGAATGAGCGTAGCTACCAGCGCACTTTCCAGCACCGAGTCTCAGCAAAAGACCCTGAGTATTTATAACTGGTCGGACTATATTACCGAGTCTGCCATAGAAGGTTTTGAAAAGAAAACCGGCATTAAAGTGAATTACACGGTTTACGACTCTCAAGAGATGGCCGAAACAAAATTGCTCATGGGAAAAACTGGCTACGACCTAGTGGTCTCCAGTGGCTCATTTTTAAAGCGTCAAATTAAGGTGGGTGTATTTCAGCCTTTGGATAAAAGCCGATTAAAAAACTATGACAATCTAGACTCTAAAATATTAAAAATCGTTAACTCTTTTGATGACGGCAACCAACATGCCATTCCCTACATGTGGGGCACCACGGGCATAGGTTTCAACACAGATAAGGCCGCCAAAATACTCGCTGGTAACACAGTGAATAGCTGGGACATGCTGTTCTCACCTGACACGGTGGCTAAGTTTCAGCACTGCGGCGTATCTTTAGTAGATGCCCCCAGTGAGGTGGTGAGCGCCATGTTGAAATATTTAGGCAAGGACCCTCATTCACAAAATTTGGACGATTTAAAATTGGTAGAAGCGCAACTTATGAAGATTCGCCCCTCCATCAGCTATTTTCACAGCTCAAGTTACGTGAATGATTTGGCCAGCGGCAACATTTGTTTGGCCATGGGCTGGAGCGGTGATGTATTTATGGCCGCCAACCGAGCACTGGAAGCTGAGAGTGGTATTAATATTGACTATGTGATCCCCAAAGAAGGCGCGCAGGGCTGGGCCGATACCTTTAACATCACCAGTGATTCTGAAAACGTGGATGCGGCTTATGCCTTTTTGGATTACTTGATGGAGCCTAAGGTGATTGCCGGTATTTCAAATTATGTTTGGTATGCCAACGCTAACTCAAAAGCCACTCAGTACGTGGATAAAGACATCACCTCGCACCCGGGTATTTACCCTAACGATGCCACCTATCAGAATTTGTTTGCCGATGAAGGTCGCAGCCAGAAGTTTGAACGAGCGGTTAACCGCATGTGGACGCGAGTGAAAACTGGTAGTTAATTTTAAACACCCAGTTAGTGAGCCTGAATTAATCCGGGCTCACTTTTTTAATGGCCGCTTGGGTATCCAAATCCCAATGAATGCCCTGGTCATTCACTTCCACTGAAATTAAGCTCCCTACTTCTTTTTTAACTATGCTGCGTGCCCCCACATCCCCTTGCAAAGAGAGCAGTTCAGGTTTTAATCGCTTTGGAAATACCATGGGGTGACCGGGTTTGTTATCAAACTTGGGCTGAATAATTTTGTCTTTGTTGCTTTTATCTATAGCGCCGCGAATGGATTCATAGGTTTTAACATTGATAAACGGCATATCCCCCAAGGCCAATACATACATACTAGCCACAGCACTTGCTTGAATTCCCGCCACTAGGCTCGCGCTTAAACCCGATTCAAAATTCTCGCTAATGTGAGTTTTAAATCCATGTTGCTCATATAATGTAATTAAAGCGGTGTCCTGTGCTCGCACCACACAGATCACTTGGTCCACCCAGGGTTTTAAATTTAAGGCACTAAGCAAACCCATGGGCAGCATATCACCGTTATGGGACTGAACAGGATGCAACATTTTATCCCCGCCAAAGCGAGTGCCTTTGCCAGCGGCCAATACAATGCCCGCAATCACGCCAACTGCTCTTGTTGTGCATGAGCTAAATTTAATTGCGCGCTAATATCGCGGCCATTTCGTAACGCGGTAACTTCCGCCAGAATAGCCAATGCAATTTCCGGTGGGGTTTTACTGCCAATGGGTAACCCCACCGGACCATGCAATTGATTCACCTGCTGCCAACTAAAACCAAAATGCTCCACCAGCCGCTCACGGCGACTCTGGTTATTGCTTTTTGAACCCAGTGCCCCCACGTAAAACGCATCGCTGTGCAGGGCTTGTAACAGGGCCATGTCGTCCACTTTAGGGTCGTGGGCCACTGTGACAATAACGGTGCGTTTATCCACCTTCATATTTTGAATGATGTCATCGGGAAAACCGGGTAACAGGGGCACGTGATTTAATGGCCAGTTTTTAATGTATTGCGGGCGAGGGTCGCTCACCAATACATCGTAACCAAGCGCCAGGGCCATCTCGCTTAAGTAACGACCGGTTTCACCGGCCCCCACGATTAACATTTGCCACACAGGCCCAAAAATATTATGCCAGTGTGACGCGCTTAAGTGGGCTTCATGATCGGGTTGTATGGGCTCAATATTTATCGCCCCATCCAACATGGCCACTCGTCGGTAAACGGTTTTCCTTTGTCCTATGGCGGCGATCAGTTGCTCGATGTGGGCAACGTCATTGAACGGCTCTAACACCAGTTGCAAACTGCCACCACAGGGCAAACCAAACTTGGCGCGCTGCTCTGGGGTATCGCCGTAGATGTACGTGGTAACGGTATTAACCGGGCTATTTTGCAAACGCTCGATTAAATCTTCCTCCACACAACCGCCCGACACCGAACCGAAAAAACGGCCGTCATCACTCACCGCCAACAGCGCACCCACAGGTCGCGGTGACGTTCCCCAGGTTTTGGCCACACTGACCAGGGTAACTTTATTGCCTTGTTTTAGGCAGTCAAGACAACCCTGTAATACTTCCAGTTGGGAACTTTGCATCAACCCTCCGCTAGCTTAACTTTAAGGGCAAGCTGCGCAAGCGTTTACCGGTGGCGGCAAACACGGCATTGGCCACGGCGGCAGCCACCGGCGGTACACCCGGCTCACCCACACCGGTAGGCGCGGCATCGCTTTGCACTATGTGCACGTCTATCTCTGGGGTTTCATTCATGCGCATA
>Ga0209290_1001071_pt1 | contig 14883 bp, 13 predicted proteins | sample EN1Hudsemesocosm_2_FD_184632 | JGI IMG/M metagenome (GOLD analysis project Ga0209290, IMG submission 184632) | Methane-oxidizing microbial communities from mesocosms in the Hudson Canyon - EN10B Hudson Canyon (SPAdes) (version 2) | ecosystem: Environmental > Aquatic > Marine > Cold seeps... | reverse complement strand
GCTAATAAAAAGAATATCATCAGCCAAAAGCAGTTGGATACCGCCTTAAATTATCAACTTCAACATCAGGGAATGCAGCTGGGCCAGGTATTAATTGAACTGGGTGCCGTTACTGAAAAGCAAATCACTAAAGCGCTGCACAAGCAAAACCGCATTCGTTTATACGCCGCCGCCATTGCGTTTATGGTGGCCCCTTTTCAGGTGTGCAATGCCAGCAGTGAAATAGAAAGCCTGCCGGAATATACCTATACCCAAGTAGCCGATCAGCAATACAGCCATGACGACCTGAATGACTTTGCCGTAGACATAAAAAGCGCCAGCCTGGATATGTTAGAAGTGACCACAGCTGCGGCCTGGTATTTATACAAAGGAGGCCTGGCCGATAACAAATTTAATGAGATGCCCGTGAAGGTGAAGCTGGCCTCGGCCGACAAAGATACCTACACGGTTAATCTGAGCATCAGTTTTTAACCGCCTTCAAAAACAAGTTAACGTTTATCAGTTTAAACCTGCTACTTTATAGTTACACTTGGTAACTATGATTGTGCCTGTAAGTTGGGTACGCTTCCTTCCAGATATAAAACCACGACAAATGGAAGAGCGTACATGGAAGGTTTGCACAAGATTATTTTCACACTGGCCATGACCATGGTCACAGCCATCAGCCATGCCCTTACCCCCACCCAAGCCTATGAAGAGCTACACGCCTTAAAATTAAGTGTGAAGTCGGCCTATGTATTTGCCCTTATTGTGGATATGGACGCGCGCGCCCATATAAAGCGAAATGAACGCCTTAAAGAAATTGAAACCATTGCCAAGACTCTAGAGAACCTTGAGCAACTTAAGAGCGATCAACGAAAAGAATTAACCACCCGCACTCACGTGTATTTACGGTCGGCCAAAGGTGAGGCGGCCACTTATGATATTAATTTAGGCTCAAGAACCGCCTCTAACGGCTTTGTGGCGTATTCGGAACTCATCGAACAAATAGATATCTCTATGGATGCCATTAAGCAGCAAGCACCCATTTCAGAACACGCCTTAAAAACGTTTAACTTGATGGAGAAAGTACTGAACTCCGTTGAAGTGCATTCAGAGCGGGCCGTTAAAACTCTGCGCGCTGATACGTTTTCACAGCTCATGCTAAATGCCATGTGTAGTGAGGTGCAATCGGGCCTAGATACCTTGGCTGAACTCAAGGGCGCAAACGCAGTGCTTAAAAGGGCTTCAATGAAATGGTCCTTTATTAAAACTCCCGCCTGCCAAAAAACCAAAACCAATGCTCCCTATACCATTATTTATTACGGGGAGTTAATGGTTGCGGAGCTACAAGTATTTGCAGGTTTGGATACGCCATAGATTTTTATGGCGTTGATGTGGTGAGTTCTTTCATTTGGCTAATCACAACTTCAGGGTCCAGGCGTTTACGGAAATCGGTATCCACATAGCTAAATTCAACGCAGCCATTCCGGCTAATAATGTAGGTGGCGGCCAGGGGCAGCTCCCACTTATCACTTTGATTTAACTGGGCAAGATCCAAACCCCAGCTTGAAAATAACTCTTTTTGGTTGGCACACACCTCGTAAACAATACCAAAGGATTTAGCGATTTTGTTGTTAGGATCGTTAATTAAATAGGCATTGTTAGCTTGCCCGTGGGCCGAAAGGTTAGAGTGACCTTCGGCCGTATTGGGGGATATGGCCAAATAACTCATGTTCAGTTTTTGCATCTGCAACGCCAGTTGGTTATAGGCTTCCAGCTCGGCCTTACAAAACCCGCACCAATACCCACGGAAAAAATTAATCAGCACCGGCCCTTTCTGTAATAGCCCTGTCAGTGACTGATTTTGGCCATTGGCACTAAATTCAAAATCTGTGATGCTTTCGCCAGACTGCAAACATTGCTCACTAATACCACTTTTTCGCAACATGGCAGACGCACGTTGTAACACCGCCATCTCGGGCGCGGTTAACTTCTCGCACGTCTGGCTATTGAGCTGCGTCAGTTCCTGGGTTAATGACATGTCTGGTCCATAGGGTATCGATTTAGGCTATTTTACACTCATTCCAAAACGCATGATAAGCCTTCATTTTCGAATATGATTCATTCCATTGCGAAATATATTAACTGGGCTATGATCGTCATTTAGTTGAAACCAAGTGCGAACTTAACACAATAAACGAGGGTAAATTTGTGGACCGTATTACCGCAATGGGTATGTATGTTCGAGTGGTGGAAACCGGTAGTTTTTCTGCTGTGGCCCGTGAACTCAATACTACCCAGCCCACCATCAGTAAAAACATCGCAGAGTTGGAGTCCTGGTTAGGTGCCAAGTTGCTTAATCGAAGCACACGTAAGTTACACTTAACGGAAGTGGGGGCTGATTATTACGAACGCTGTATAACGATTCTGCAAGACATTGAAGAAGCAGAGCAAAATGTGGGTCAATTGCAAACTCAACCCAAGGGCACTTTGCGCATCAACACTGTGGTCGCATTTGGTCGTTTGCATGTGATTCCGTTATTAGATGAATTCTTTCAACGTTATCCGGACATAAAAATAGAATTGTCGCTCAATGACCGAGTGGTGGATATTGTTTCCGAAGGGCTAGATTTAGCCATTCGCATGGGAGCGTTATCTGATTCTTCGTTAATAGCAAAAAAGATTAGTGCCAGCCCGTTTGTCACGGTAGCCGCAAAAAAGTACTTAGAAAAAAATGGCCGGCCGCAGCACCCAACCGAGTTAAAACATCATCAGAGTGTTATTTATACCGGCCGGGAAAACTATCACCAACAGGAGTTTTTTGAGCAAGGTAAATCGATTGTCGTCAATATTGATGGCCGCTTACTTAGTAACAATACCGAAGCCACTCGAGAAGCAGTGCTCAGTGGATATGGTATTGCCACTGTCCCTAAGTGGCTGGTTGGTGATGCTCTGCGTGATGGTAAACTCGAATCGTTATTAACCGAGTTTCAGCGCCCTGCCCTGGATATCCATGCGGTCTATCCATCGGGGCGGCATGTGGCGAATAAGTCTCGACTCTTTATTGATTTTTTGGCCCAACAACTATGTTGCGACAGCAACTGGGTTAGTTAAAAACTAAAGCCACTAAATAGTCACACTCACGCTGCCATGAAACGCGATATCCGGGCTGTTGTATAAGTGGAACAGATTTTCAGTCACCGCAAATTCTGTTTTCACTTTTTGCCACTGCCATTGATACCCCAATGACATTTCATGATTCACTTTTCGTAACTCACCACCACCGGCTGCCGCCCCTTCATTTAATAGGTACTGCAATACCCAAGCCCCCTGATTACTTTGATGCCACTGCAAGGCACTGGATGCATGATACAAGTTATCTTTTAACGGCAAACCCAGCATATTGGTTTGTTCAAACCAAGTGTGGGCAAATGAGCCATGTAAACTGAAGTTCGCTAAGCGTTTGGATGCATCCAGTTGCACACTGGCATCGAGATTTCCCCGTTGCTGCCAACTTGAGTTAGCGGTCTCAATTTGGGTTTGCCCGGTAACTGCAAGTCGTAAGTTTTTCTTGGCATAAAACTGCTTGGATATGCCGGCACTCACCGGGCGGGAAAAGACAGCATCGTTAAAATTGGTCACACGGATACCGTATTTGGGAATTTCAATTAACGTACGATGTTTGTCTACATCCAACCTGCCATCCTGCCCTAAACCCATTACCCGATGAAAATTAATAGTGGGTTGATCCAGGTGGGCATTCACCACCCGTCGCTCACTTAACGACATTCTCACCGTCCAGCCTTCACCCAGGCCGTGATTCACTTCCAAGCGGCTATCCAGCATATTAAAGTCCATCACAAACTCGTCGCCATTGGCCCAGATAGAACTGATATCTGTGCTCGCGGAAATTTGCGTCTGGTTTTGCTCCAAGCCGTTGGCCCCTAGCGGCGTGGGTGTATAACGGATGCCATGAATAGGAGATTGGGAGCGAATATGCAGGGGCGCCGCATTTTGGTTTGATGTTGTCGCATAGGCCAATGCCTGGCTGCTTTGCAGCAGGGAAAGGGTTAATGCCAGGTAGCTCGCTGTAGTTTTCACGTCAATTGATCTGCTTAATCTTTAATTGGCGCTAGAATACTCATTCCATTATCTATTAATAAGACCTTAAATTGGCATAGCCATCATTCTTATATGGAATATATTAAGCATTATTATCTACCAATGCCTTAGATTTCAACCATATTACAGATAAAATTGAGACAATTAGCCCATGCTAATCCACTTCGGTGTATTCCGTTTTAATTAAGCCAAAGCACTTAAGGTCGTGAAACTGATGCTTCCAAAAGCCACTTTGCCGTCTTAACCCTTCTTCTTTAAAACCCACACTAAGTAGTAAAGCCTCGGAGGTATCATTACCGGGAATGGTATCCGCCTGAATGCGATGAAGCGCCCCACAAGGCAATAACCCGGAAAAAGCAGCTTGGACAATGGCGTGCACTGCCTCACGACCATAACCCTCTCCCCAATACTCAGGAAGAAGGTCATAACCCAGCAAGGCATTCTTCATCTTTTCATTCCATGAGTTATAGCCACAGGTGACTATCAGTTGATTGCTTTCTCGCAACCGTATTCCCCCGCGAATACCTCCATTCTCTTCAATGCGATTATTGAAGAACTCGATCAACTGACGGGCCTAGCTCGAGTTTTCAAATACCTCTAAATCGTAATACTTGATAACCGCTTCATTGGAGAAAAGATCAAAGATGTTATGGGCATCTTTATCTGAAAGCTTGGTTAAATTTAAACGAGGAGACTCTAACGCTGGGAACGAGCTTGTAACTGATTTAGCCGGTGGAGTTCTTAGAAATGCAGCTCAGCTAATGAGCGGGCACAAAAAAAGCCCGTTTATTTCTAAACGGGCTTTTTGGTATTAGTGGTGCCGACACCAAGAGTCGAACTCGGGACCTACTGATTACAAGTCAGTTGCTCTACCAACTGAGCTATGTCGGCACTAATGGCGCGCATATTATTGAAACATGGGGCAATGGTCAAGCCCTAAACGGCTTTTTTATTAAATCTTTTCAAGGGCTTAGCATTTACGGGGCTTGCGAGCATGTGAATCCAAGCCCTCTAGTTGCCCTGCACTTCGCGTTGCATCTCGTCTAGGGTGAGGTGGCGCACATCTTTGCCCTTCACCAGATAAATCACGCCTTCGGCAATGTTGCGGGCATGGTCGCCAATGCGCTCTAAGGCACGTAACGACCAGATGACGTTCATTACCCGTTTGATGGAGCGTGGGTCTTCCATCATGTAGGTCACCATCTCACGCATGGCGCTTTCGTATTCCATGTCCACGTCTTTGTCTTCCCGGGCCACAGCCAAAGCAGCATCGGCATCCAGTCGGGCGAAGGCAGTGAGCGCCTTCTGAGTCATGGCTTGTACTCGACCACCAATGTGGCGAATCTCTACATACCCTTTGGGTGACTCCCCTTCCTCACACAGCTTGATGGCCTGGCGAGCAATCTTGGCGCTCTCATCGCCAATACGCTCCAGGTCACTGATCACCTTACTGGCGGTAATCACCAAACGTAAATCCGAAGCCGCAGGCTGACGGCGAGCAATGATACGGGTGCACTCTTCGTCTATGTCCATTTCCATCTGGTTAATTTTTTTATCGGTGGCGCGCACATTCACCGCTAACTCGCTGTCGGCGTTCACCAGCGCATTGATGGCATCACCCACCTGACACTCAACCAAGCCGCCCATTTCCAACAGGTGGTTTTTAAGCTGCTCTAATTCTGAATTGAATTGCTGACTAATGTGGTGACTGTGTGCGTCTTTGGTTAAATCCATGGCTTACCCCTTTTAAATTGGTTGGCGCTATTGGCAGCGTACAAAATCATTGGCAAGACAAGATAGGGGGTTATTTTTTAGGGTTTGCTAACAGGATGTTAGCGTCAGCCTGCATGGACGCATTTACGGCGGCCTTAAAAATAAACGCCTATCTTGGCTTTATGGAATATTGCCTAGCCGTAACGGCCAGTAATGTAATCTTCGGTTTGCTTTTTAGTTGGGTTGGTAAATAGCTGATCGGTGTCACCAAATTCTATCATGTCCCCCATGTACATAAAGGCCGTGTAGTCGCTCACACGGGCTGCTTGCTGCATGTTGTGGGTCACGATGGCGATGGTGAAGTCGTTTTTAAGTTCGTGAATCAACTCTTCAATTTTTAAAGTAGAAATGGGGTCCAGAGCCGAGGCTGGTTCATCCAGCAACAAGACCTCTGGCTTAACGGCGATGGTACGGGCAATCACCAAACGCTGCTGCTGACCACCCGACATGCCCAAAGCACTTTCGTGCAAACGATCTTTCACTTCATTCCACAGAGCAGCACTTCTAAGTGCCCACTCTACGGTTTCGTCTATTTGACGCTTTTTCTTAATGCCTTGAATGCGCAAACCGTAAGCCACGTTTTCGTAGATGCTTTTGGGAAACGGATTAGGCTTCTGAAATACCATGCCCACTCGGCGACGCAAGTCGGCCACGTCCACATCTTTTTGGTAGATGTTTTGCTCATCCAATAAAATTTCACCGCTGATATTACAATCATCAATCAAATCGTTCATACGATTAAAACAGCGTAGTAGGGTAGATTTACCACACCCCGACGGCCCGATAAACGCCGTCACGCGCTTTTGAGGAATAATCATATCGATGCCATGCAGGGCTTCTTTTTCACCGTATTTAAGGCGTAAATCGCGCACGGTAAGGGCGGCCACCTCGGAATTAATATTCAGGTGCTTTTGTTCGCGACCCATGGCGGTCACATCTAGGCTATGTGTGCGGTTGTGGGTACGGCTTTGGTTTGCTTCACTCATAATATTATCTTCATGTTAGCTGATGAATGCAGAGCCGTATTGGCATCTGCTTTTCGCCTGCAAGCAGCCTCCTACCCGTGTAGCAGTCTGCTAATTAATTTTTTGCAAAGGAGCTACATTTCCAGAGCTTTATATTTTTCGCGTAAGTGGTTACGGATATATATGGCCGATAGGTTTAATAAGGCAATCACAATCACCAGTAATAGGGCGGTGGCATACACCAGTGGCCTTGCCGCTTCCACGTTAGGGCTTTGAAAACCCACGTCATAAATATGGAAACCCAAATGCATGAACTTTTGATCCAAATGCAAGAATGGGTAGTTAGCATTAAGCGGTAAAGTAGGGGCCAGTTTTACCACCCCCACCAACATTAACGGCGCCACTTCGCCAGCGGCGCGGGCTACGGCTAAAATAACCCCCGTCATCATGGCTGGGCTAGCCATGGGTAAAATCACACGTGTAAGTGTTTCCCACTTAGTCGCGCCCAAAGCTAACGAACCTTCACGAATCATACGGGGAATACGTGCTAGGCCTTCTTCTGTGGCCACAATCACCACAGGCAAGGTTAACAAAGCCAGCGTGATAGATGCCCATAACAATCCCGAGGTTCCAAAGGTAGGTGACGGTAACGCTTCCGGGAAAAATAATTCGTCTATGGTGCCTCCTAAAAAATACACAAAGAAACCCAAACCAAACACGCCGTACACGATAGACGGCACGCCAGCTAGGTTGTTCACCGCGATGCGAATGATGCGTGTGGTAAAACCTTGTTTAGCGTATTCACGTAAATATACGGCGGCTACAACGCCCAACGGAGTCACCATAATGGCCATTAATATCACCATTAAAACGGTACCAAATATGGCAGGAAATACCCCCCCTTCTGTATTGGCTTCTCTGGGGTCATCCCCTAAAAACTCACCCAGCTTTGAAAAATAGTGTTTAACTTTTTGCCCAGTGCTCATGGCATTTGGGCGAAAGGCACGCACCACCTGGGACATTTTAATTTCAATGATTTCACCGCCCATTTCCATGGCAGTAAAATGATCTCGCTCTAAATCTTGGTATAAAACTGCTAGTTTTTTCTGGTGAGATTCATACTCAGTATTTAATTCATTCCGTTCAAATTGCAAACGAGCCACTTCCGTTTCGCTAAGCTCATTATTTAATTCAAGGCGGCGCTCTTCTAACCTAAGTCGCTCAATTTTATAATTGATGCTGCCAATCTCACTTTTTTGAATATCCATGATGTTGTCATGAATCATTAATGCTCGTTCAATTCGGCTTTGGAATTCTTGCCAGGCACTCTGGTAATTTGACGGGCTATCATCTTGGTTGGCGTTCGCTATCCGTGTTGATCCTTCATACACTTCTTCAAGGTAGCCATAAAAATTGCCCCACTCACGGCGCTCTATGGCCATGGCTTTTTGCGGGTAGGATTTTTGCGTTAAGTGATGATCCAGCACCCAACGAAAGTCGCCACCGTATACGTCGCGATTACCAACTTTTAATAATAAACGTTGCGCTTCGGGGGCCCCGTTTGGGGTTTTTAAACCTATGGCCTCAAGCTGCTCGGCCTTCACCATTTCACTATCGGTCACCTGCCCCACTATGTTTACCCTTGCATTGCCTGGCAGCGTGTAATTGGCCTGTACGATGGCCGCTGGCCAAAAATGCACTAGCCCTTTACTGGCGATAAACCCCACCAAACCCAGCACCATAATAATGCTAATGGCCACCGCACCGGCATTTAGCCAAATAAAAGGTGAACCGGACTTTACCCAATCTTTAAATGTAATTTGCATGTTCGGGCCTCCTAAAGCTGACCGTATTTAGCACGCAGGTTTTGACGTACTGTCTCGGCCGCGGTATTAAATACAAAGGTAAATAGAAACAAAACAAAACCCGTTAAGAAAAGAATACGGTAATGGGAGCTGCCCACTTCCGACTCGGGCACTTCCACGGCGATGTTGGCCGCCAGGGTACGCATGCCTTCAAAGATATTCACATCGGTGATGGGCGTATTACCCGTTGCCATAAGCACTATCATGGTTTCACCCACGGCGCGGCCCATGCCAATCATAAGTGCCGAAAATATGCCTGGGCTGGCGGTGGGCAATACTACTTTCATCATGGTTTGCCACGGGGTCGCACCCAGTGCCAATGAACCGTAACTTAACGATTTTGGCACACTAAAGATGGCGTCTTCGGCGATTGAAAATATAGTAGGGATAACCGCAAAGCCCATGGCCAGCCCCACAATAAGTGCGTTACGTTGACTGAACGACACACCCAAATCATTGTTAAGCCAATCCACCATCGAACCACCAAAAAACAGTGTTTCCAAACTTGGGCTAATACTGATGGCAAACCAACCGGATAAAATAATTACAGGGATTAACAAGATTACGTCCCAGCCTTCCGGCACTAGGTGTCGAATCTTGGCGGGCAGGTTAGCCCAACTAAAACCGAAGGCCAGCATGGCCACCGGCAATACGATGAGCACCGCAAAAATGCCCAGCAAATTATTTTCTAAAAAAGGCGCCAGCGCCAAGCCCGCCAGAAAACCCAATATTACCGTGGGCAAGGCTTCCATTAGTTCGATGATGGGTTTGACCTTACGGCGCAATGCTGGGGCCATAAAATAGGCTGTATAAATAGCACCGGCAATGGCCAAGGGCGCGGCCAATAACATGGCGTACAAAGCGCCCTTCAAAGTTCCAAAAGCCAAGGGTACCAAACTGTACTTGGGTTCAAAGTCATTGGAAGAGGAAGAGCTCTGCCAAATGTATTCAGGTTTTTCGTAGCCTTCGTACCACACCTGATCCCACATGGACGACCAGGAAATTTCAGGGTGTTCGTTGTCCACCTTAAAGTGGTAGATAACACCTTGATTGGTTTGTACCAATAAATCCTTGGCTCTTGGGCTAACACTTAAAAATTCAATGTCGCCGTCCACCAGTTTTTCATCAATTAAACTACGGTGCGCGGTGCTGTGATAAATCGCCACCTGACCACTTTCACCCGCCACATAAAAGCCTTTGCGTCTTTGCTCGCTTACGATAGTTTGCACGGCACTTGGGGTTTCCAGCACAAAACTACGTGCCATGACCAGGCGCCACTTGTCTTCCTGGCGAGCCATGAACCATTGGCTTATCCGTCCTTCGGTATTACCAATTAATAGCGAGTTCTCACCCAACAACAAGCTCATGCTGCTGATGGCCCCCACCTCATCCAGAGTGATGGTTTGGGTTAGGGATTCGTCTTCCAGGTTAATCACATGTAACAAGCGTTGATCGGCTAAGACAAATAACCAGCGCATGGTTTGGTCTATTTCCACCTGGTTAATTCGGCCTGCAATACCGGGCAAGTTCACCGCCTCGTATTCCAGCACCACTTCATCACTTAAAAAATCCACTTCTTTTAGATATCGGTTTACCTGTAACTGGCCCAGTTCGTTAAGAGCTGCAATCACCATGGCTTCTTCGCCGTCGCGCAGGGTGATGTCAGTGATAACAGAATCACCGCTGTCTAAATCCAGTGGTGCTTCGCCATAGGGGTATACTAACTCAGGGGTAATAAGGCGCTCATCGTTTGGGTAGGTGACCTTGTAATTGTGTTTCACCAGCAAGGCTTCACCTTGGTCATTACTAAAGGCCATTAAGCGGCTGGCCTGGGTGTTCACATCAAACGCGGTAATGGTTCCCGCTAACGGTAAGGATTCCTGTTGTAAAATTTCGCCGTCACTCACCTTGAAAAAGGTCATGTGACCGCTTTTTTGAACGCGCAGGGCCACCTCACTTTGTTCTTCCATGGCCAACATAAGTGTTTGGCTATTTTTGTCTTCAGTCAGTGCAGGCACCGAATACTGGTTAACCGGCTCAATGCTGGCCGCCACAAACATGGGCGCCACTTCATATAGCAGGTAGAAAAAAATCAATAACACCGCGCCAATGACACTCAGGCCTCCGGTGGCAATACCCCAGCCGGCAAACTTGTTTTTGATTGCGCGCAACTTCCTGTGGCGGCGTAATGCTGGAGTATTGAAGTCCAGGTTAGGTGCTATTGGTCTACTCATAAGCTCGCTTTAATACTTGGTTCCTGGCAATGAGGTGTTGGTACAGAATTAGGATTGATCGCGCACAGGGTGCACTCGTACGAGGCCACCCTGTGGCCGATCTTTCGCATCCTAATTCAGAAACAAACCCTTTAGTTTAAGCCCAACTTCTTCAAGGTTTTAGCCACTACTTTAGCAGGCAAGGGAATGTATCCGTCTTTGGCCACTATGCTCTGCCCTTGCTGAGATAAAATCATCTTGGCAAATTCACGCTCAATAGGTAACAAAGGCTGGTTAGGTTTTTTGTTCACATACACGTACAAGAAGCGTGAAAGTGGGTAACTGCCGTTCACCGCATTTTGTGGGTTGGCCTCTACAAACTTTTTGCCCTTTTTGGCCAAGGGTACCGCACGCACACTGGAGGTCTTATAACCCATGCCAGAGTAACCTATGCCATTCAAAGAGGCCGACACCGCCTGCACCACTGAGGCCGAACCAGGTTGCTCTTTCACGGTGTTTTTGAAGTCGCCTTTGCACAAGGCCTTTTTCTTAAAGTAACCATAGGTGCCCGATACCGAGTTACGACCGTACAGCTCTACTTTTTTATTGCTCCACGAACCATTTAAACCGGCGTCGCCCCACTTTTTGATGTTTTTATCCACACCACATTTACGGGTAGTAGAAAATATGGCATCTACATCCTTGATGGTGAGCCCCTTAATTGGGTTGTCTTTGTTAACAAAAACGGCCAGGGCATCGATGGCCACCGGGATAGGCGTAGGCTTGTAACCGTATTTGTTTTCAAACGCTTCCAGCTCCTTGTCTTTCATCTTACGGCTCATGGGGCCCAAGTTAGACGTGCCTTCGGTTAGTGCTGGGGGCGCGGTGGAGGAACCGGCCGCCTGAATTTGAATGTTTACATTGGGATATTGGCGTTTAAATTCTTCGGCCCAAAGGGTCATCATGTTGGCCAGGGTATCTGACCCGACACTGGATACGTTACCGGCTACGCCGCTGGCTTTGGTATAAGTAGGTATGCCTTCGTCTACATTCACGGCCAGGCTTGGCATGGCTACTAGGCCTGCCAGTAGGCTAATGGCCCCTATTAACTTGTTGATCTTCATACTCTGCACCTTTAAAGCTGTTTGTAAGAGTTCAGTAATTAAGGATTACAGGAGCCAATATATTTCATCAATGTGACAGTAATATTACAGTTGTCACAAAGGGTTATTGTTTGTGCAAGCCTAGGCCCTATAATGCCCAGCATTCATCTTTTCTATAAAACCTAATTACAATAAAACGACCACTAACCATGTTTGCACTGTATCAATTTATCTCGAATTTCACCGAGCGCCTGGGGTTAACGACCCGCTATCTGGGCTTGTTTTTGGTGATCTGTACCGCTTTGGTGGTGCTGTTGCGCTATGCCTTTAACTATTCTCCCATTGCCCTGCAGGAAATCATGACCTACCTGCACGTGTCTTTATTTATGTTTGGGGCCGCCTACACCCTGAAGCACGACGGCCATGTGCGAGTGGACGTGTTTTATCAGCATATGTCGGCCACCAGAAAACGTTGGGTGAATATCCTGGGGACCGTCTTTTTGTTATTTCCCACCTGTTTGTTTGTTTTGATTATTTGCATTCCCTACGTGAGCAGCAGCTGGGCCATAAATGAGCACAGCATTGAATCAAGCGGCCTACCCTGGTTGTTTTTGTTAAAGAGTTTATTACTGGTACAACCTGTGTTGCTCATGATTCAGGGGCTGGCCGAGATACTGCGCAATGTTCTATTGCTAAAAGGTGACCCACGCATCCAGCAAGATACCGATACAACAGGCGAGGGCATTTAACATGGAATATATGCCTTTTATAATGTTTGCCGCCGTGTGCGCAGTACTGATGCTGGGTTACCCAGTGGCCTTTACCCTGTCGGGTGTGGCCTTAATGTTTGCCTTACTGGGCACGGTGACCGGCCAGTTTGATGGGGCCTTTTTGGAGGCTTTACCTAATCGCTTGTTTGGTATTTTGGGCAACCAGATATTGATTGCCGTGCCCCTGTTTGTATTCATGGGGGTGATGCTCGAGAAGTCCCGCATTGCCGAAAACCTGCTGAATACCATGAGTGGTCTGTTTGGTAATTTGCGCGGCGGCTTGGCGTTGTCGGTAATTATTGTGGGCATGTTACTGGCCGCCAGCACCGGCATAGTGGGGGCCACAGTGGTGACCATGGGGCTTATTTCTTTGCCTACCATGCTTAAAAATGGCTATAACCCGTCTTTTGCCTGCGGAACTATCTGCGCGACAGGCACCCTGGGACAAATTATTCCCCCGTCCATGGCGTTAATTTTATTGGCCGATGTGCTCTCTAGCAGTTACCAACAAGCGCAATTAAAGATGGGCATCTTCAGCCCGGAAAGCATCAGCGTGGCCGACCTGTTTATGGGGGCCTTGATTCCTGGTTTGTTGCTGGTACTGGCTTACGGCTTGTATGTGGCGGTGATGGCACACTTAAAACCCGAGCTGGCGCCAGCCTCATCCGAAGACAATACCAGCACTTGGGGTGACGCCATGAAACACATGGTGCCGCCGTTATTATTAATTGTGGCGGTTCTGGGCAGCATATTGGCAGGCATTGCCACCACCACCGAGGCCGCCAGCATAGGCGCACTGGGGGCAACCTTGCTTGCCTGGTGGAATAAATCCTTGTCTATGAAGCAACTGAAAGAAACTTTAGACAGCACCTTAAATGTGACCAGCATGGTGTTTTTGATTTTCTTTGGGGCCGCTATTTTTTCTTTGGTGTTTCGCGGTTACGGCGGTGACGAACTAGTTGAAGAAATTTTTAACAACATGCCGGGCGGCGTGTTCACCGCCACGCTAGTGGTAATGGTGGTGATATTTTTGCTGGGCTTCATTTTAGACTTTATTGAAATCACCTTTGTGGTGGTGCCCATCATCGCCCCCGTATTATTAGCCATGGGCCTGGACCCTATTTGGTTGGGCATTATGATTGCTATTAATTTGCAAACCTCTTTCCTCACGCCACCCTTTGGGTTTGCGCTGTTTTACCTGCGCGGCGTGGCCCCCAAGAGCGTGGCGACTATGGAGATCTATAAAGGGGTGATGCCCTTCATCGTGATCCAATTATGTATGCTGTTATTGCTATCCCTATGGCCAAGCCTAGCAACCTGGTTGCCACACTTTATTTATGGGTAATGGGCTTTTTAAGCTGCGCCTTTTTGGGCGCAGCGCTCAATTTAATATTAAAATTGTAAATCCCAACGCTACTGCTTGAGTTCAGGGTGGTTTAGGCGTAAAACGGCCGTATCTTAAAAATAATCAAAAAATGTGCATTATGACCAACTTTACCGAAGACACTCCCCTGCCCAATGGCAGGCTCACATTGCGTTTAATCCCCACTCATTCCGATACCAATGCCAGCGGTGACATCAGCGGTGGTTGGGTTTTAAACAAGATGGACATGGCAGCCGAAGATACGGCGCGCATGATTGCTCAAGGTCGAGTGACGATGGTGGGCAGTGAAAGCACCGCATTTTTATCCCCTGTAAAAACCGGCAAGGCGATTTGCTGTTATACCAAAGTAAAGGAGATTGGCCGCAGTTCGGTGCAGGTTCAGGTGGAAGTGTGGAGCCAGAATACTTATTACGATGAGATTACTAAGGTATGTGAGTCTACGTTTACTTATGTGGCGATTGATGAAAGTGGGCGGATTCGTATGGTGCCTGAGGATTAAAATATCCAAGGATCATAACGCGCACAAAAAAAACGGGAGCCTTGGCTCCCGTTTTTATAGGTAACTTATTGCTTACTTATTACGAGCATTCAAAAACGCTTGCTCGGTTAGGCTGTGATACTCCATCACATTTTGTTTATAAGCCTTAAAGGACTCATACACTTTTTGTGTCATGGGGTCTTTACTGGCCACGTCTGCCAACACTTC
>Ga0209290_1001070_pt1 | contig 14898 bp, 16 predicted proteins | sample EN1Hudsemesocosm_2_FD_184632 | JGI IMG/M metagenome (GOLD analysis project Ga0209290, IMG submission 184632) | Methane-oxidizing microbial communities from mesocosms in the Hudson Canyon - EN10B Hudson Canyon (SPAdes) (version 2) | ecosystem: Environmental > Aquatic > Marine > Cold seeps... | reverse complement strand
TTAAGCCAAAATTTTAAGCCTCATTTAGAGGTTATCTTTAATATCCTGATAAGTCGCTTCTTCAGTGAATAAAGCCTCATGCCAAACACTTACTGTTTGCGTACTAGTACCACATTTTGCACTCACGGCGGGAAGAATAACTAGATCAGAGTCAGACCAGATAGAACGATCACAACCCTGCCCTGCAAGGGCTATTATGTGAGCAGAACCTGGACGCATATCGGTGCATGATGGATTAAAACATGCATAGGCACTAGTGGTGCCATTATGCGGTGAGCCCAAGGTGATAAAACGGTCATTCGCTGCATAACCATTCTCAAATACGCGGAACTGTCGGGTAATCAGGCCTCCATTTGAGTGAGCCAAAATTGTTACTTGCTGATTATTGTGATCTGCACGCACATCCGCAACAAAGTCTGCCAAGTCTTTTGCCGCCGTTGCATTGTCATCCCATACGGAGCTCCAAGAAAAACGGTAGAAAGAACAACGCTCATAACCATCTGCGACAAAACGATCAACGATCGTGTCCCATTGAGAGTTACTACCATTCCAGCCATGAACTAAGACAATAGGTTTTACATTAGCGTCACAGGTTTCACTGCCATCACCTGATGAAGCCAACACAGAGCTCGCCAAGATGGTTAATGACAGGCCTGTCAGTAATTTGAGTAGTACTTTATTCATAATCAATTCCTCGAAGTTTGTTTTTATAGTTGAGTAATTAAAACTCTTGGCTGCATCCTGCAGGACGACGCCCAGCTCCTTCTGAATCCGAGGCTAGGATAAATGTCCGCAAGTTCAAAAATATAGAATGAATTGATGACTTAGCTTAATTTTTATTTCTTATATGAATATTATTCACATAAATGTTCACTAATGAACCTTTCATATACCCCATTTGTCGGTTTACAATCACGCACTACAGCCTTAACGTTAAAGCTTAAGCACAATTTATATAAAGATGCTTATAACGAAGAGCAAAAATATAAAAACTAAATACAAAAGAAAATAATAATATGAATACTTTTATTGCTCCGTCAGAACATCCATCCGATCCGTCTTCACGCTTGTATTTGTGGAAACAGCGTACTTTTTATATTGGCCCGATACGGGAAGCTATTTGTTTCTCACAAGGGGCGGCATCTTTTGCTGTCAGTTTGGGGGGCACCATTGAGTTCTCATCAAAACAGCTTAAGGAAAAGATCACTTGTCGAAGTATTCTGATACCGCCGGGAACTGAAATTGAGTGTTACTCTGGAACAGAACCGGTTGCCATTTGCATGCTCGATGCACTTTGCAGTGACTACACCAGCCTACTGCCATTGATGCAAAATAAAATTAAGAACATTGCTTACGGGATAAAAAAGGAAGAGAGTTATATTGAGGCATTTACTGAGCATTTTAATCAAGAGCTGCCGCCTGAAGAAATTTATCAGTGCCTCGACAAACTGCTATCCCATCACAAAAATAGTGACCAGCATCATATTGATCCTCGAATTAATAAAGTCATAGAGCTTATTCAGGAAAATATTGGCGATAATTTGTCGATTGAAACCTTAGCCGAAAAGGTTGAGTTGTCGGTTCCTCGACTCACACAATTATTTCGCACACAAACAGGGGTACCCATCCGTCGCTACCGATTGTGGCACCGACTATTCTGCTCGTTGAGCGATCTGACAAAAAATGGAAGCCTAACTAGCTCTGCCATCGATGCTGGATTTTCTGATGCATCGCACTTTAATCGCACCTTTAAAAGTATGTTCGGCATGACACCTACGCATCTACTGATGCAGTCCAATGGACTAAAGATTTATACCGAGTAAGACTCAAACGCTAGCATCGTTTCTGAGAATCGCTAATATTGTCTTCAGCGGCATAAGGCCATTCGTAATGGATAAGATATTTTAGCTAATTGCTATCGTGCGGCCACATCGACGCCCCACTCAAATTAGTGGTGATGCGTATCATCTTTCTGCTTTCCAAAAGCAGTAAATTTATGAGTGGCGTATTGGGCATGACAACTAACGCATGTTTCTGATAATTTTGCGTAATAAAACCCGATTAACTCGGTATGTTTTTCCTCCGCCACATGCTCCAGCATGCCGGCGTACTCATGAAATTTCTTATCCAGATGCAAAAATGATTGAGGTAATTTTTGCTGCAACTCATGCTTTTGCGCTTTGGTGATATTCTGCTTCATGACAAAGCTGCTCTTGATATTGTGCGCAATATGCGCCACTTCTTGATTATTTCCAGAAACGTAGGCTGGCAAAATAGACTGCATCCCCTTTTGTATTGCCAGCATTTCTTTAGACAAGAGACTGCGTAACTCAGGAGATAAACTTTCAACTGCAGATTCTGCTTGAACCACCAGTGAAAGCGAAAGTAGAGACAGCGTAAATAGTGATTTTTTTATAGTTTTAAACATGTATTTCCCTATTCGTTAGATTTAATGGATAGACCATGCTATACGATTCTTAAATAACAGCATAGTTGATCAGTCTAGAGTTTCTGTTATTTACTTCCCTTAGTCGTCATACTTCCGTGCCTTAAATATTCAGATGTACAAATATTTAGTATTAAGGTACTAGCGACGTTTATTGCCGGTATTTTTACCATAAGCTCGGTCTTTACGTCGCTTCCTTTCACCTGAGCGGGAATTTTTCTTCGACACTTTTACTTCTTTTGTAAGATCAGGTTCGAAGCCCGGTAGCCATTGCTGAGGTAATCGCTCATTGAGCACCGCTTCAATTTCTTCTAGTAAGTATTCTTCACCCAGACTTAGTAACGAGATGGCTAAACCATCTTTCCCAGCTCGGCCCGTACGACCTATTCGGTGAATATAATCTTCAGCGACATAAGGCAATTCGTAATTAATAACATATTTAAGCTGATTAATATCCAGCCCTCGTGCGGCCACATCTGTGGCGACCAAGGCACGTATTTCATTCTGTTTAAACGCTTCAAGCGCTCTTTCTCGAGCGCCTTGTGATTTGTCGCCATGAATAGCGAGGGTTTTAAGACCATCTTTACACATCTCTTTAACGAGCTGATCGGCTCCGTGCTTAGTACGCGTGAAGATCAATACTTGTTGCCAGTTTTTAGAACCAATCAGATAAGACGTCAATTCACGTTTTCTGTCTTCATCAACTACATAGACCATTTGCTCGACTTGCGTGGCCGCAGTATTACGAGCATCGACCTCGATAAGTTTTGGCTCATCCAGCAAGGTTTTGCTTAACTCAAAAATGGCATCATCAAAGGTGGCCGAAAATAACAAGGTCTGCCGCTTGGCAGGCATCACTCTCAAGATACGTTTGATGTCATTGATAAAGCCCATATCCAGCATGCGATCGGCTTCATCAAACACTAAATACTTAATTTTGTTCAGGTCAACACACTCTCTCATCAGCAAGTCGAGCAAACGCCCTGGTGTGGCGACCAACACACTCACACCTTTTTTTATTGCGTCAACTTGAGGGTTAAGGCTCACTCCTCCGTAGGCAATCGCGCTGTTTACGCCGGTATTGGCGGCGTATTTTTCGAAACTATTAAACACTTGCAGCGCGAGTTCTCGAGTGGGTGTTAAAACTAAAGCTTGAGGGTACTGAGAGGAATCTGTCTCTTCGCTTGTATGGCTTGCAACGCTCTTAATCAACTTATGCAAAATAGGTAAAGCAAATGCAGCGGTTTTTCCTGTGCCGGTTTGTGCGCCTGCCATCACATCGTGACCTGCTAGGATTTCAGGAATCGCGGCTAGCTGTATAGGCGTTGCTTCCTGGTAACCCAATTCAACGATTTGTGTGATTAGCTGTTGATCGAGACCTAAAGATTGAAAACTCATGGTTTACCACATTATTAAGAAAAAATGATGCATGCTTAAATGAAAAGAATGCATTACAGTTGCGCAGTTTAACGGCTTTACCCTTGAGTTTATATATTTCACTGCGGTCTCGGTGTTGTTTCAGGTACTCTATAGCACCAGTCGCTCACTAAACTAAAACTCGACTGAAAACAGAAGTGTAGAATTAACGTGAAAGAATGCAATTCCTGCGGAAAATGCTGTATAAAATACGGCGATGGTGGCCTCAGTGCTTCCGATAATGACATTGAAATGTGGGAACTATTTCGGCCCGACATCTATCGCTATGTGCGCAATGGTGAAATTTGGTTTGACCCCGATACCCGCGAACCTATTAAACGCTGCCCTTGGCTTCGTCAAATACCTAAACAAGACACTCAGCTTATCAGGTATACTTGTGATATCTATGCAGACCGCCCAGAAGATTGCCGTCACTATCCAAGCAATATTGATGAGATGGTCAGAGACGAGTGTGAAATGATCGAAATCCAGGATTTAGCTAAACCTAAGCAAGCCCAAAAAAAACTCGATAAACTCATGTCAGATAGCCGCCCTTCCAATCAATAATGAAATTTATTCTTAATAGGTAAGAAAAGTAAAATGTCTAAAGCCGACACCATCATTGTCTTAGATTTCGAGACCACGGGCCTATCACCCGACATGGGTGATAGGGCCATTGAGATAGGCGCTGTATTAATAGACCAAGGTATTATCAAAGACCGTTTCCAAGCCTTAATGAACCCTGGCATTCGGATCAGTAGCTTTATTGAAGACTACACCGGTATCACAAATGCCATGTTAAGTGATGCCCCGTCCTGTGCCGACGTGATGAAGGAATTTGCCCACTTTATCGATGGCTATAATTTAGTAGCGCATAATGCCTCGTTTGATAAGCGTTTTCTCGATGCCGAATTATCCCGAATATCGTGTACTTACTCAGGTGAGTTTGGCTGTTCTTTACTGGCCGCTCGCCGCATTTTTCAAGACGCCCCTAACCACCAATTAGGTACCTTGGTAAACTATACCAATATTCCTTCAAACGGTGCTTTTCATAGAGCCTTATATGACTCTGAAATGACCGCTAAACTATGGTTAGCCATGTTAGATACCATTGGCGAGCGGTATAATATATTCGACCTGCCTTTTTCAGTGATACAAAAACTCAGTAAGGTACCTAAAAAGTCGGTACATACTTTCTGGCAAAAGCAGCAGGCGTAACGAATTTGACCATGGATAAGGATTTATTCAGCAACGATTTGTTCGACACTGGTTCATTCAGAGCGAACGATCCGATTCATCTTAATATTCAAGATGCAGATGTCAGACTTTATAAATATTTTTTATCAGCAGATGAGGCTGATGCTTTATTTGAAACCCTGAAAAGAGAAATTAACTGGAAACAGGAAAAGGTAAAGGTGTATGGCAAGCTGCACGATACCCCAAGACTAACGGCATGGTATGGCGAGCCGAACAAAACCTATACCTATTCTGGACTCAGCGCGACGACGACACCCTGGACAAAAAGTCTTTTCAGCGTCAAACAAACATTAGAGGCTATTTGTGAACATACCTTCAATAGCGTCTTATTGAATTTATATCGAGACGGTTCCGATGGCGTATCCTGGCATAGTGATGATGAAATTGAATTAGGTAAAAACCCGCTCATCGCCTCTGTCAGCCTGGGTGAAACACGTCCGTTTCAGTTGAAGCCCAAGACCTTTAAAAATAGTCGCACCTTAAACAAAGATAAAATGGAAATACAATTAGCGCACGGTGACTTATTAGTGATGCAAGGTCAAACACAACATCATTGGCTACATCAGATTCCAAAAAGTAAAAAAACACTTCGCGAAAGAATCAACCTAACTTTCCGATTTGTAAGCTAAACTAAGCACATATATTGAACCCAACTGTCTTAACTTAACTGCCTTAACTCAGCACTCTTAACTCAAGACTAAACAAATTAACTTAAACAATTACACGGATCCATACTATGAAATTACTACACAAACACAACCTATATTGCTGGAGCCAATTCGATGAGGACAGGAATATCGATTTTCATAGTTATGCTTGGGTCACCGATGGTGAAGCCGGCAGTAAAGATGTTGTCATCATTGACCCGCTGCCCATGTCAGAGCATGACAAAAAACACTTAGGTACCTTAGGCAAAGTGAACCGAATATTGATCACAAACTCAGATCACGTGAGAGCGGCTGAACAATTGGCTAAAGATACTGGGGCTGAAATCTGGGGGCCTGCTGCAGAGAAAGATGACTTCCCGATCAAGTGTGATCACTGGCTAGGTGAAGAAAAAAATGCGATCGAGGGTTTAGACTCATATGCCTTATCGGGTTCTAAAACAGGTGGTGAACTGGCGTTTGTGATTGAAAAAAATACTTTAATTACAGGCGATCTGATACGCGCTCACAGTGGGGGCAAACTTTGCATGTTGCCTGACGCTAAGCTCAAGCACAAAACCTTAGCTGTCGAAGCAGTTAAGCGCCTTGCAAGCCTCAAAGGTATTCATGCGATATTGCCAGGTGACGGTTGGCCGGTATTCAGAAATGGCAGTAAAGTATTAGCGGAATTAGTTAGTTCTTTATGAGCCATCAGACATGAATTCAGATAAGAATCCAGACTTGGATCTGATCGTAGACACGACCTTGAAGCATTACTCACGTAATGCTGAGTCGTTCTGGCAAGGCACACGCGATCATGATGTCAGCCAGAATATAGAAGCCTTACTGAGTGCATTACCTCAAAAGGAAGGCTTAGATATTCTCGACTTTGGTTGTGGCCCAGGAAGAGATTTGGCCACTTTTAAAGCATTAGGCCATCAACCGATAGGGCTCGATGGCAGCGCTGAGTTTTGCCAAATGGCTCAAGCGTTTTCGGGTTGCGCGACATTGAATCAGAATTTTTTGGACCTGCAACTTGAGCCTGAGTCATTCGATGGCATTTTTGCCAACGCCTCGATGTTTCATGTGCCGAGCAGTCAGTTAGCCAGTGTATTGGGCAAACTCCACGCGGCCTTAAGAAGCGGTGGCATACTATTTACCTCAAACCCGAGAGGTAAGGCGGAAGGTTGGAATGGTGAACGTTACGGGCATTACATGGAGTTGGATGTGAGCCAGAGGTATCTAGAAGATGCCGGCTTTAAAATAGTACATCATTATTACCGCCCCAGCGGTTTACCTATTGAAGAACAACCTTGGCTGGCTATTGTTAGTCAGCATTGCTGAACACACTTTAAACTCGAAAAATGACCACGATTCCAACCATAGAGAACACACCCTTCATGGGGTATAACTCAAGGCTGCCGGTGCGCATGCCGCATCCTATAAGGTTTAACAAATGGATTACCGTGCAGAATTAACAATAATTGGGGTTTGGGATGACAGGCCCTTTCGGGCCTTTAGAGCTTATAGGTTAGGTGTTTGAGAACTGCGTTTTTCCGCTAGCATGGCCGTGCCCATATCAGGTGACATCACCGCTTTTTCAAGTTCTTCAAATTCTTCAGATATAAATTGGCTGAGCATATTCAGATCAGGCAAGTAATCTGACGCACCAATAATGCCGAAGTCGAGCTTACCGTTATAAGAGAACATGGTTACGTTCAGACGATGTCCTGGCCCTAGCGTACTCACCGGAAACCAACCTTCTAGTTCGGCGCCTTCCAGATAAAGGGCTTTTCTTGGCCCGGGTACATTAGAAACAATGGTATGCGATAAAGCAGGTACAGCCGAAGACACATTGACAGTATCAAATAACTGAGCCACTCCATTAGTAACAAGTGAGTAGGCCTGAATACTTTGAGCCGGTGAGGCATCAATCTGATGACGAACAGCCTGCAAGGAGGTGCCGATTTCTCTTAAGCGAATAATAGGGTCATCTGTTTTCGGGGATAAGGTCGTTGCAACCAAACCAATCTGGTTACCCCCCACTTTAGCATCTTCTTTTCTTAGGCTCACGGGCATCGTAATGGTTAAAGTCGCATCTAAGGGGTGACCGATGTGATCCAAATAACGATGTAAGGCACCATCCAAACAAGCCAAGGCAATATGATTAAGCGTGTTACGGGTAATTTTACGTAAATGGTTAACACGATCCATCGGTAGGTAGGTGGTTGTAAAAGTCCGTTTAGAAGTTACGTTCCCGGTTAAAGGTGTTGGTGCAGCTGTAAAGGGTAAAGAAATTGCATTCTTAGTCAGGCCAACCGCTTCAAGACATAACTGCGTCGAAATTCGTGACAAGCCATAAGCCGCCTTGGCATTACTGGTGGCGGTTGACATTACTTTATCTAACAAAGTCGGTTTAGCTCTACCTGACTTTTTATTATAGGGGTTGTCTTTCATAGCAAAGAACGGCGGCAAACCTTTTTCTGAAGCGCTATCACTAAGCGTTTTCTCCATAATTTTACCGGCTGATATACCGTCTAATACGCTATGATGAAAACTGAAATAAACTGCGAAACGGTTACCCTCTATACCATCAATAAAAAAGCAGCGCCATAAGGGTTTACTCATGTCTAACCGGGGTTCATGCAGCTCGGAAACAAGCGCATTAAGCTCATCCATTGTGCCGCCATTCAATTCCAAAAAGAACAAATGTTCTTGGGCTTTAAAATCAGGAGATTCCTCCCAATAAGGGGCTAAAGGATTTTTTGCGTTTAGAATCAAATTATAAGGTGAGCAAGCTGTATCGACTTTCAACCAGTTATCAAATAATTTTTTAACAAAGCTTTTGGCAGCGCGTTTAGGCTTTTGATAAGTTTGCAAGCCCGCAATATGTTTGGGGCTTTCGTCTGTTTCGGTAATTAGAAATCCATTATCAACAATCGTAAGAGGGCGTTTTTTTGACATACTATTCTTTGACATACTAAATATTATCCTGCGCTGCTTTAATGACATCCGGTGTGGTTTATATAGTTTAATACACAATTGACTATTATGCCCCACTGACTATTCGTCGCGGGAAAAATAAAAGTATCAAAGGCTTTTATAAAAGAATAATTCTAAGTTGACCAGGGTCATGCCCTGATAAGAATATAGCCATTTTGAGGCATAGCATTCTGCCTATATTAGGCCTATATTGAATTTCAGCTTATTTTATATTTGGAGGCACTATGCAATCACCTAAAGTATATGTTCGAGACTTCATGCACCCGGTCGAATTCATTTTCAAACTAGACACCAGCGTTGAGGAAGTAGTCAAAACACTCGCCAAAAATAAAATTGTAGGAGGCCCTGTTGTTGATGCAGACCATAAACTGGTTGGCTTTATTACTGAACAAAACTGCATCAAACAGATGCTAAACAACACTTACTATTGTGATAGCCATGAAGTCGCCAGTGATATTATGAGAGCTAACCCTCTATTTGTTTCACCTGACGATGATATACTGCAGTTAGCAGAAGACATGCTTAACAAACGGCCTAAAATTTATCCGGTGATTGAAAACGAGAAAATTATCGGGATGATTACCCGCTCAGATATATTGAAAGCATTAAGTTTAGCCAAAAAAGAAATCTGCTCCGTTAAAGGTTAGTGCTATTGGTTAATACTTTCTACACGCCTTCATATTTCAGTCTAGCTGAACAAACTAGGCGCAGGCCAACACCGGCCTGCCCCGACCTTCATTTTTGAGTTAGCATTGTTTTTCAAGCAAAAAACTAAGCTCAGCCTTAATATCTGCTTTTAGCCATTCACCGACCTCTTTAGCCAGTATCATCAGATTCTCTGTAAACCTACAACAAGCACTTGGTTCTAAACTAATCTGCATTCCCGGCCGCTGTCGCTTCTCCAGCAAAAATAATGTATTCAGCCAAGCTTATTTTCCCATTTTCATCAAAGTCAGAAAATGAAAATGATTGCTCCAGATCCTTATCCATTGACGCTTCGGTCTGCGTTAATAAGCCGTTATGATCAAGGTCGAGATATTCAAACTCTATTTCAGACGCTAATAGCTCATAGTGCCCTTCTTCACTATCCAAAATCCGGTCTTCAACAGCATATAAAGCGAGTTGGTTATAGTTCAGTCGGTGGTTAGCCAAGGCATGCCCTGAGTCAGCGGCAATTGAAAACCAACTATTCGCGTATTGCAAAAGAGTATGCTGATTCGCCCCCACACCAGCTTCATTGAAGGCACTGCCATCGAGATTATTATTTCCCATCGCCAAGGTCATGAAGCATTCGCCCTTTTGATAGGCCGCTTCAGGCAATACTAATCTGTTATTATAATCAGAGCTGAAACACTCGTAGAAAGAACCCACACCATCGGCGGATTTGCTCGTCAGAGCGTCTTGAATATCAACATGTTCTGCACCGCTACAGCCTGCCAAAGCCAATACAATGCCTGTTGTGAGTAGGTACTTGTTCATTCTCAGCCTCCTTCACATAAGTCACATGAACTTCGAAAAAAACTGTACTTCTCTGCCAAAACAATCAAGATCAAACATTAAGCCTACAAAGCTTTATCTTGTACTCTCCTGTCCCAGTCTATATTTAGTATAGGCCTTACTGGTTATTTTTTGTACTAGCCCTTAATATCAATTCCTACCTAAAAATGGTTCAGGTGGACAAAAAAATTATTAACCAAGCACTGCACGGTTACGCCCTTGCTCTTTAGCCTTATAAAGTAACTCATCGGCCCGTTTCCAGACCTGCTCAATACTTTCTCCTGTTTGAATAGCGGTGGCGCCTATTGATAGGGTAGTACTCACACTATCACCCTGCGTTGTAGTCACGTTGAGTAAGGCGAAATCAATCAATAAACGGTCAATAAAATACTGGGCATTTGGTAATGGGCAATTTACCAGCAAAATCGCAAATTCTTCTCCTCCAATACGGCCCACGACATTTTCCTTCCTGCCCTTTCTATTTAGCAAATCTCCCATTTTTTGTAGCAAGTCATCACCCGCTGGATGGCCATACAGATCATTGAAACGCTTAAAGTTATCGACATCCAGAGCTAACCATACCAAATTCCCCTTATTGCAAGTTTGAACATGACGCTCAACATTTTTAATAAACCCACGCCGATTCAACACTTGTGTTAGCTCATCAGTTTCACTTAACTCACGGTAGCGTGATTTGGCTGCGTGAAGGGTTTGAGTTTGAGTTTTCAGGGTGTTGAATCTAAACCCTAAAACCATCGACAATAAAACCACTTCCAACAAGGTTCCCAATAAGTAAAACCACACAACCCATTCTTTTGGCTCAATAGCGCCAAGCCACATCCAGCCCCAACACCCTGCCGAGATTAAAAATAACGACCAGGCTATGAGAAAATAACGGGCCATCGGGTGGCCTTGTCTATAAGCCAATAACCCTGCAAAAAGCGCGAGTACAGGACTGGTCGATCCTAGCAAAATAGTCAATAAATAAGCATAGAGGTCAGGCACAAAAGTAAGGCAAACCATCCAAACAACAAATAGAACGATCATGGCTCTGAGTAAAACATCAAAGCGGGGTATTGATGCCTGGGTATCGAGGAATTTTCGTAGGAAAAAAGTAGCTGACAGTACCACGAGAATAGTAGATGAGTTTGATACTATTGCAGAACTGCCCCACTCGGGAAACAGCAAACGGGAATAACCCTCCATCACTATGGCATACAGCAAATTGCAAAATACATAGAAAGCATAATAAAGATAAACAGGCTCTTTAGCATTCAGACCAATAGCAAGGTTATAAATCATCGCGAGTAATAACATGCCTGCAACTACACCAAAGAATAGGTTGTTCACCATGAAGGACTGGGGTAACTCATCCAACGCACTAATCTTCAAACTAAATTGAAAAGTTTGTTCAGTGGTTAATCGAATATATACGGTTTGATGAATGCGCGAGCGATCTAGCAAGAACGTAAGATGCTTAGCGGGTAAATAGCTCGAACCCGAAAAAGTATGTTTAACGGGTGCTTGCCACGCCCATTTGCCACCGCCAAATAATGCAATTTTGCCATCGATTCCTACGTTAGGCAGTAACTCTAACCATAGCTTTTCTGAATGAGCAGAATTGGGCAATTGAACTTTCAACCAAAGCACAGCGCCTTCTGAGGCAGCCCAGTAGTCGGCTTCCCAAAAATGATAGCCTGTAATTTGACCCTTTACAGGCTCCCATTGTTCATCAGAAAAACCCAAAATCTGATCAAGGCTGATAGACGCGCTTTTATCCAAAAACCGATGCGTGTCGACTAGAAAATTTACCCGAGAGTCGGAGCCCGAGCCGGATTGTAAATCCTGAGCAAACACCAAGCTATTAACAAGAATGAGCCAGCAGAGTGTGACAGCGACACAGCATTGGGCTAAGCGTCTTATGGCCAGTTGCGATGTCGAAATGATGTTAGCCCTCTTGTCTGAGTGTAAAATGTGCTGCGGAAAAGTATAAATAGTAATACTAAAAGGTAGCCTAAAAGTATTAAAAAGACACAAAAAAAGGCAGCCTTTCGCGCTTGCCTTTTTATAGCGTAATTTATTGCTTATAGCGCAACAATATTCTCAGCCTGCCATCCTGTCTAACCATCTATCATTTTATTTACCACTTGCTCTAATAGGAAGCTAATCTCTTTACGCCGCTCTTCATCAGCAATAAGTCGGTTTTTCCTTACAGGGGCATCCAGTGCTTTCGCTAAAACAACATAGGCTTCTTCATATTCACCTTCTTCAACTAAGTACTCCGCATAGAAAAAATTCGGATCAATACCGGACGGATTAATACTGAGAGCTTTTTCAAATAATTCTTCTGCTCTATCGTCATCTCCAAAACCAATTGGCCACCCCGGTACTTTAAAGTATAAGGATGCCAAAGAAGTGTAAGCTGAACCATTTAAAGCTTTGTCATTAATTTTCAAAGCAGCTTCTAAGTACCCTCTTGCAGACTTGACTAGAGAAAGTGCTGACAACCCACCTTTCGCGCCGGCATAGGTTGAGCGAATAATCCCCTGCCATATTTTTGGTTCAGCCTTATTTGGGTTAGCGTTGGCTAAGGCATCGATTTCTTTGATAAGACCCTCAAAGCGTTTTTCTTGCTCATCGTCCTTGCTTCGGTACTGAGCTTGCGCCCACTTGCGCTGTATGCTCAACAAACTGCTTTGTTCACCTTGCATGAGCAGGTTTTGCTGCTGAGCGAAAAGCTCGCTTTCTTGAGCAGGCCCCGTGTGTGAGAGTGAGAGTGTGTCTGAGTCTGCCCATGCGATATTCAGTGCACTCGCCATTAATATTGCCACTAAGGCAGCGCCTAAAGAAAACGGATGTATTTTAATGTTCATAATATTTCTCCTAATTTTGTTATGCAGTTTCAAATAAGAGGCTGTTGCGCGGCAAAGGCCTTTATTGTCGGTAGTTGTTTTTTCAGTGACTTATCAACAAGAGCTGGCAATAAACCATTTATGCGAGCAAAGAACTTTTCTGGCCAACCTAAGTAGGTCAAGGGGCGCTCGCTTACTATCGCTTGCAAAATGGAGCGAGCAACGAGTTCTGGCGAATCCTCCATCACGGCTAATTGACGGTTCAAACTTTGCACTGTGTCAGAGTTCATTGAGGTTTTAGTTGCCCTAGGCGCAACATAAAGTACCTTGACAGAACTATCTGCCAACTCTCGTCGTAGGGCTTCACTAAAGCCACGCAAACCAAACTTTGACGCACAATAAGCACTGTAGCCGGCATATCCAATTGAGCCGAACGTTGAACCGACATTCAGTAAGATGGCTTCTGGACGCGTTAAAAGATGAGGCAAAAATAGCTGACTTAACAACATGGGAACCAGTAAGTTAGTGTGTAAAATCGCCTGCACATTACTCGGAGAAATATTCTCCAGAGTCGCAAACTGATTTAGTCCTGCGGCGTGAATAAGGCCATCTAAAGGCACATCCCGTAAGCTTTCACGTAGATACTCAACATCCTTATCACAGCTTAAGTCAGCTCTAATACATTCTGCCATGGATAAAGAATCAGCCAGTTTGCTAAGTGTGGTAATATTTCGTCCCACCAAAATCAGCTCAGCTCCAGCTGCACTCAATTGTTTAGCCAACTCTTGTCCGATTCCGCCTGAAGCACCTGTTAATAAAAAACGCTTTCCATTAATTTTCATAACGTATTCCCTCCCGGAAAATTCTATGCGGCTTGTTTATTTACAGTGGCACGAGGCAAGCCTCTAAGCATGTCACCATAAAGCTTATAAACCCGATTCGCTGTCTCAATAATGACGTCTTGATCTGCTTTATTTTCAATTTGATTCATCAATTTTTCGAAGAATTTCAAATGCTCTACATCCAATGAACCATGTGAAGCTAAATAACTAAATGCCATCTTAGGCAGCGAGAGCTTGTCGGCGATTAAATGCGCGGCATTGGTCGCTAACGCGACACTGGTACCTTCTAATACCTGCACCATACCGAAGATCGCAAGTGGGTTAACCCGCGCAATTGCGTCATTCAAGTAAGCCACCATTATGTCAACAGGCTCTGAAGCTTGCCCTTTACGAACGACATCTTTGTCGCCACCACAAACAGCAATGTCATTGAGTATCCATTCATGGTGACCATATTCTTCGTCGATATATTCAACCACTGCCGCTCTTATCCATTCCTGCTCATCACTCAAACGAGAACCACATGCCATCAGTAAAGGCACAGTTTGTTTTACATGGTGGAAAGCCTGAGTCAGAAATCCGATATAGGCTTCCAGTGTAATATCACCCTGGAAACAATCTTGAATAATCGGCGCACTTAAAAGCTCTGCTCGTGCTTGTTCAGTTTCGGTTTGTAGTATCTGGTAAAAATTTTTCATATTTAGTACTCCTGAAGTAAAGTTGTTTGTGCTTAACTGGCGTGTTCATATAAAGTGCTCATCTGAGCACTGAAAAAATTAAGTATGTTTTGACGTTTTGGCCTGCCGTTTGAGGTAGCTAGACCATTTTCAAAACTAAAAGGGATATCAGCCCGAATCCATTGCTTAACCCGGGCATAATCCGGCAAGCGAATATTGACCTGATCAATAGCCTGCTGAAGTTGTTGATCGGTAATCTGTTGT
>Ga0209290_1001065_pt1 | contig 14986 bp, 10 predicted proteins | sample EN1Hudsemesocosm_2_FD_184632 | JGI IMG/M metagenome (GOLD analysis project Ga0209290, IMG submission 184632) | Methane-oxidizing microbial communities from mesocosms in the Hudson Canyon - EN10B Hudson Canyon (SPAdes) (version 2) | ecosystem: Environmental > Aquatic > Marine > Cold seeps... | reverse complement strand
AATATATTGTCACGAGCTTGCTGCTGCCATGCTTTATTTTGAAAGGCGACTGTTGCAATACTTTGCGCCGGCCCATTGATCGCCCAGAGCCCTAAGCGTTTTTGAAACGTTTGAATCAGCTTTTCATTCGCAAAAACAAAACCCAAACGCAAACCTGCCAAGCCAAAGAACTTACCAAAAGATCTGAGCACGATCATATTCGATTCAAAATGTTGTGCTAACACACTCAGATCTGGCTGCGTGTCCATAAAAGCTTCATCAATAATTAAATAAGCCCCCTCACCTAAGCGCTTTGCCCATACTTTAAGTTGAGAAGGAGAGAACTTGAGCCCACTCGGATTATTAGGATTGATAATGACTAAGTGCTGCCGGCTATTCTGCTGAAGCGACTCGTTGATAAACGAAACGGAAGCCTCATGCTCTGTTGAGGGGTAATTAAAAACACTTGCTTCCGCTTGCTGCCATTGAAGTCGATGCTCTTGATAACCAAGCTCAGGAAGCAATACCGGCAAAATAGGTAAGCATTCAGGTAATAGTTGTATAACCGCCTGAGATCCTGATACAGCCAGTAAGTTATCAACGCCTAAATCTGTATTGTCTTCTCCCAGATAATAGGATTCTGCTGCTTGAAGAAACTTCGGACTCAAGTAAGGTAACTGCTGGAATGCTGCGACATCAAGTTCAATAACCGGGTATGACTCTGGGTTAATTCCGGTTGATAAATCTATCCATTGTTCAACAGGCACATCAAAGCACTCACTTGCTTGTTGTAGATCACCACCATGAAGAGGAAGCTGAGCGTTCATTAAACCTTAACACCTAAATTTTGTTCAAAAACGGTGATCATAACCATCACAGCTAACCCTAAAATCAGCCACAGAACCAAGGTTTTATTCACTAAAGAACACGCTTGCTCAATGCTTTGAGCAGAAGCTTGATGCTGTTTTTCATTTTCACCTTCAATTTCCCCTGGCAATGGCCCTAATTGAGGCCTGGTTTGCCACTCACCATGATAGGGTGCTGCACCGCCTAACGACACAGATAACGCCCCTGCGCCTGCGGCCATCACTGGACCAGCATTTGGGCTTTTCCAGCTACGTCCTTGGAGCTTCCAGCACTTTATGGCTAGTCGGGTATTACCTAATATCGCATAACTAGCGGCAGTTAAACGTGCCGGGATGAAATTCAGCACATCATCAACACGTGCTGCACACCAACCAAAATGTAAAAACCGTTCGGTTTTATACCCCCACATGGCATCTAAAGTATTACTTAAACGATATAACACCACACCCGGTACACCCGCGATTAAAAACCAAAATATCGCAGAGAAAATAGCGTCTGCACCATTTTCTAGGACAGACTCTGTTGCGGCACTCGCAATATCAGCTTCTTCAAGTGATGATGTATCCCGACTCACAATCATACTTACAGCGTGTCTGGCCGCTTTTAAATCCCCTGATTTTAAGGGCCTTGAAATCGCCTCTGCATGTTGCAATAAGCTTCGCCAGCCAATCGCGACGTACAAAACCAATGCAGAAAATAACACCTGCATAAAAATATTTTCATTAACACTAAGTTCTAGCAGCCAGCTAAGCACTACGATAGGGGTAACCAATAGCAGGTAAGCGACACTCCCCAGGCATCGTGTCGTAATTTTATGATCGTTCTGCTTTCGGTTAAACGTACGCTCTACCCTCGACACCAGAAAGCCAAAACCCACTAAAGGATGATACCGCTTTGCTTCGCCTAATAAGAGGTCTAAAACTAAGGCCCCTAAAACAGCTACAAAAAGAACGATCACCCGCTAGCCCTCTCGCCGGAGATAATTTTGGCAAGCGTTTCAAAAGAAATCGCTTCTTCTACGGCATCGGCCAAGCGATTAAATTGCTCATCACGAAATTCAGCATAGTTGTATTCGGATAAGTTTTTATTCGCAATCAGCGAGTGATCAAAATGCAAACCAGCCCATTGAAGGATGTTTGTTAGAAACCCTGACTCATCAAACAAACCGTGTAAGTAACTCCCCCATACGGAGTCATCACCATTACGCGCCCCTTCATCAACAACAGCATTAATGCCCTGTTCGTTGGTGATACTAAAAAGCGGTGATGTAAGGTCTTCGCCCTGACTAATACCGGCATGAATTTCATAGCCGCTAACTTTGATTTTTTCACCGGAATCACTTGTTTCTGCACCATTATTTACAAACACACCGTGTACGCGTTTGAGTGTTTTGTGTTGAGTAAGCGTTGTTTCCATGTTGATCAGACCAAGACCCTTACTTGAGCCCGCACTTGATTCAATACCTTCAGGGTCATGAATATGGCCTCCAAGCATTTGAAAGCCTCCACAAATACCGATCAGCTTGCCACCGTATCGCAAGTGACGTTGAATCACTTTTTCCCAACCGGCGTCTTTTAAACTTTTCAGATCTGATCGCACACTTTTACTACCAGGTAACACAATTAAATCTGCCCCCTGAAACTCTCGGGCCTCACGCATAAACTGACAATCAATTAATGGGTGTAAACGTAATACATCGAAGTCAGTATGGTTACTTGCTCGAGGGTACATCGGAATTACGACTTTGAGTTTCTTGCATGCAGCTTCGCCCTCATTTAGTCCTGTGGTTTGTGCCTTTGTTTGAGAGACGTTCAAAGCATCTTCCGCCTCAATATGCAGGTCTTTCAGATAGGGAATCACCCCTAACACTGGCACTCCAGTTTTTTCTTCCAACCAATCTAAACCAGATGTTAATAAGCTAACATCTCCTCTAAAACGATTGATCACAAAGCCTTTTATACGTTGCTGCTCTGAAGGACTCAGTAGCTCATAAGTACCAAATAGGTGAGCAAATACACCACCTCTATCGATATCCGCGACAATAATCACAGGACAATCGACCACTTCGGCAAACCCCATATTCGCAATGTCATGTTCTCGTAAATTGATTTCAGCCGGACTCCCCGCCCCTTCTACAATCACCACGTCATATTTACTGCGTAAGCTTTGATAACAATTGACCACTCGCCCTAAAAGCTCGGGCTTATATTCATGATAGGTGCGCGCATCCATATTACCAATAGCATGCCCGTTAACGATCACTTGTGCCCCAACATCACTATTCGGTTTCAGCAATACCGGATTCATTTCAACCGAGGCATCCAAATAACAGGCCTCAGCTTGAACCGCTTGCGCACGACCAATTTCACCACCTTCTTTGGTCACCGCACTATTTAGGGCCATATTCTGAGGTTTAAATGGTGCAACCGAAACTTTTCGCCTTGCTAAAATTCGACCGAGTGCCGCGACCATAATGCTTTTACCCGCATCAGACGTACAACCCTGCACCATCAAGTGACCATGTAATTTCATTGTTTTTCCATTCTCATTTTTCACTGATGATTTACCTAGTTTAAGACGGGATCATATTAAAATAGGCCACACAGGCAACTAATATGGCGATTTCGCTCAGCTCAATTAAGGCACCAGCGGTATCCCCCGTACAACCATCAATACGGCTTAACATCAGGTGGCGTAAATATATAAAGACAGCAAGACCTGCGACAAAAATCGTGATCAAATGCCATCGAAACACTAAACAAGCGAGTACCAATACGACACAGCAAACGCCCCATACCGCATTCGTAGAAAGGTGTTCACTAATCGCTTTACCCAAACCATTTTTTCGCGCATAAGGTGTGGTCGCAAACAAAATAATTGCGCTCATTCTAGAAAGCATTAAAGGCCATATCAAAACCAAATAATAACTTTGCTGTGCCATGATTTGAGTGAGTAATGCCTCCAATGCCGCGTATTTAACGAGCATCACTAAAATAACGGTGGCAATTGCGATGGGGCCTGAGGTGGGGTCTTTCATTAATTCCAGCGTTCGATTTTTAGAACCTAAACCGCCCATCCAAGCATCGGCACAATCCGCTAAACCATCGAGATGTAAAGCACCTGTTAATATGACCCAAGCACTCAGAAGTAATGCAGCAGATAAACCGCTACCAAACACTTGCATCAAACCAAACGCCAGAGCACTTAATATCACCCCTAATAATGCACCAACTACAGGATAAAACATGAGCGATGACCCCACGTCTTTATCTTTAGGCATCGGTAAATGCCCTACCGGTAGGCTGCTTAAAAACTGAATGGCAATCAGCAAAGGTTGTAACTGCTGATACGCGGCATTTAAAAGACCATGTTTGAATTTCAACTTATCCTTCACCGTGACTGTGACCCTTGCAACGGCTCTTTTCTTCACCTTTATTATCACCCTTTTCTTCACTCTTACTATCGCCCACTCCTTCCCTCTTGTTATCAGTGACGCCAGCCGATTCAAAGGTTGCCATTTTACTGTGTAATTGACAGGCAATTCGCATCAAAGGTACCGCTAACGCTGCGCCACTTGCCTCACCTAAACGCATATTCAATGACAGCAAAGCATCTGCATTCATCGACTCAAGTACCAATACATGTCCCGCTTCTGCAGACTCATGAGCAAAGAACAACCAAGGACGAATAGAGGGGTTGATTTTTACTGCGACCAATGCAGCTACTGAACTAATGAAGCCATCCACCAACACCGTAATACCGACTTGAGCACACGCAATATACGCGCCCACCAGGCCTGCTATTTCAAAGCCCCCCAAACATTGCAGCGCCTTTAATACATCTACGTCATCATCATTAGAGTCTGTATTTAAACGCTGGCTAAAACCATGCAACGCCAATCCTCGTGTAACCGCGCTCTGTTTTCGTAGAATACCCTCATCATCCACCCCGGTGCCTCGACCCACTAAGGCTGAGGCAGATTGATTAAGCAAGGTACAAGCAAGCGCTGAGGCAGACGTGGTATTACCAATGCCCATTTCACCGCCAATGAAGAGTTGAGTTTCATGTTCAATCGCATCAATGGCAACTGCTTGTCCTGCAGATAACGCCGCACTTAGCTGTGCTTTCGTCATCGCTGCTTGCTGGCAAAAATTTTGGGTGCCGCCGGCAATACGATCCTGTTGTACACTAGACAGCTCAGGTAATTCATTTACGGTACCCAGGTTAATCACGCCGAAGTTTGCGGCTAATGATTCAGCCATGACGGTGATGGCGGCGCCTTGGGCTGCGAAGTTTTTCACCATTTCACCGGTCACCACTTGTGGAAATGCCGATACGCCTTCCTCTACAACACCATGGTCTGCGGCGAATACCCGAATCATCACTTTATCCAATGCCGGTTTAAGCACGCCCTGCAAACCGGCCAAATGCGTAGCAATGTGCTCTAACTGCCCTAGCGAACCAGGTGGTTTGGTTAGCATGCCTTGATGTGCCAAGGCTTGTTGCTCAGCCTTTATGTTAAATGCTTTAGCCGGAATATTTACCCACTTCATATTGATCTCCTTAAAATTTATTGCCCTTCTTTTTCTGCATCAATATCGAGCAGTAAATTTTGTAGTTCTTGTTTATCTTGATCGCTTGCTTGCCACATCTCACGTTGAGTTGCTTCGAGCATACGTTCTGTCATTTCTTCCAATGCCGATAAATTATGCTCTCGCATAAATGCTTGGTTTTTCTGGTCAAATATCAATGCTTGAGCAACTTGCTCATATTGATAGTCATCAATAAAATCAGTGGTGGCGTCGTAGGCAAATAAATAATCAATGGTTGCCGCCATTTCAAAGGCGCCTTTGTAACCATGCTCTCGCATTGCATTGAGCCATTTGGGGTTAAGCACGCGTGAACGAATCACTCGATTTAGTTCTTCTTTTAGTGTTCTGATTTTCGGGGCTTCAGGGTTCGAATGGTCGCCATGGAATACCACAGGCATTTGTCCACGATAAACATTCACAGCATTCGCCATACCACCTTGAAACTGATAATAATCATCAGAATCTAGCAAATCATGCTCTCGATTATCCTGGTTTTGAACAACGGCTTCTAATTGTGACAATTGATGCCTAAACGCCGCAGGCGCAGCCACACCTTGAGGTTCTTTTTCAGAGTGGTTTCCGTAGGCATAACCTCCCCAATTTACATAGGCTTCGGCCAAGTCACTCTGCTGTTCCCAACAGCGTTCATCAATTAAACCTTGCAGCCCCGCACCATAGGCGCCGGGTTTACTACCAAAAACACGATAACTTGCTTCGCGCTTAGCTTGTTCTGCAGGCATACCTTGCTCAACTAATTCCGCATATCGGGCATCAACATGCTGCCGAATCATATTTTCATTACCTGGCTCTTCTAGCTCGGCGAGAGCTTGTACCGCGGCATCATAAAGCCGCATTACATTAGCGAAGGCATCGCGAAAAAAACCTGACACCCGCAAGGTCACATCCACACGCGGTCTGCCTAGCAACATACAAGGGATAATTTCAAAATCGACAACCCTATTCGAACCGGCAGCCCAAATTGGTTTCACACCCATTAATGAAAATGCCTGAGCAATATCATCGCCACCCGTGCGCATGGTCGCAGTGCCCCAAACCGATAACCCTAGTTGCTTAGGGTAATCACCTTGCTCTTGAAGATAACGTGCAATTAAAGCTTCAGCTGATTTTTCACCTAAAGCCCAAGCCGCGGGAGAAGGGATTGCTCGACTATCAACTGAAAAGAAATTTCGTCCGGTGGGTAAGGTATCTAAGCGCCCCCTTGTCGGTGCACCACTTGGCCCGGGTGGTACAAACATACCAGACAAACCTTGCATTAATGATTGAATTTCAAGTTGAGCACTTTGTTCTAACGCTGGAACTAGCTGCTTTCGTGCAAATGTTAATAACGCATAGGTATTTGGAAAGTTTTTTTCTAATTGAGTTAAGGACTCAGCCCCAATCAAATAATCAGTCACCCACTTTAAAGCCAACAACTCGAGTCTTTCGCGAGTATCGGCTGCGGTCCGCCAGTTTCTGCTATCTATATCTAATAATATGTTTGGACGAGCGCCTGTCCAGTTTTCAGTGCTAGCTGCTAAAGGGTTAAACGATTCGCTGGATAACTCTAGATTCAGATCACCCGCAATACTATGCAATATCCCTTGTGTATGCGCTTCATTCCCTCGTGGTAAACGCAAAAGTGCAACAAGGGTATCGGCCAATTTTTCCTCATCAGGTAAGGCCCCTAGAATATGTAAACCATGCCGTATTTGAGCTTCTTTAATATCACATAAATAAGCGTCTAATTGGTCAAGTACTTGTTGATCCGCCTCACCAACGTTAGCGAGTACCTCCTTACTTGTATCGACTTTATTTATAATCAGTTCTTGCAGTATGTTTGTTTCGCGTACTAACAGTAGAATACGATCTTTTAGCCAATTTTCACGACGAATATCCATCCCCAACGCTTGATAATACTCATCGACTAAACCTTCTAGTTCAGCTAAATCACCATAGATCTCTGCCCTTGTCATCGGCGGCATCAGGTGATCAATAATCACGGCTTGTGTTCGTCTTTTTGCTTGTGCGCCTTCACCCGGGTCATTGACAATAAAAGGATAAAAATTAGGCATGGGGCCTAAAATTAAATCAGGCCAACATTCGTTTGATAGTGCAGAGCCTTTACCCGGTAACCATTCCAAATTGCCATGTTTCCCAACATGGGTCACGGCACTCACTTGATATTCATACCGTAGCCAAAAATAGAAGGCTAAATAACTGTGAGGCGGAATGAGGTCTGGGTCATGGTAGTTAGCGCTTAGGTCACGATCAAACCCTCGCGCTGGTTGAATCCCAATAAAGGTTTCACCTGAACGAATACCTGCAATCATTAATCGCCCTTGCCTGAATTTAGGGTCTTGCTCAGGGCTGCCCCACTGCTCATAAATCGCTGTTTGATTCGCTTTAGGTAAAGTTTGAAAATAACGCTGATAATTTTCAAGCGAAAGACTTTGCCAGCAGGGTAATTGATGAAGCGTATTCGGGTTATTAGTGACGCTGCCCATTAAGGCTTCAATGAGCCCCGTACCCGTATCAGGTAGTTCATCGACCCGATAGCCAGACTGCTTAAGCCCGTTTAATATTGCCAAGGCCGAGGCAGGTGTATCTAAACCAACACCGTTTCCAATACGGCCATCTTTGGTCGGATAATTGGCGAGTATCAGTGCAATACGTTTTTGATGGTTCGGTGTCGTTGCAAGTTCACAATAGCGTTTAGCCAAACTGACAACCCAATTAGCACGTTCATGATGAAGCGCATAACGCACGAGTGATATCTCACAACGTTCATCAAAGTCGTCTTCGGCTTTAAAACTAATCGCGCGAGAAATAACACGACCATCCATTTCAGGTAGCACCACTTGCATCGCTAAATCACGACTATTTAAACCCTGAGTATTCATTGCCCAATCTTCCTGCAAGGTACTGGACAGCATTACCTGAATGATCGGAATTTGGTTGATAAAAGGTGAGGTAAAATAAGACGGACCACTGTCGGTCGCGGCTGAAAACTCACTGCCGCTTAAAGATGAAGAATTACTGGCAAAGCCGGTGGTATTTAAAATAATGCGCGCATTGCTGGCGTCAATTAAATGATTGATCAAGGCCAGTGACTCAGAATCTTTAAGTGAACTAACTGCAATCGGCAGTGGTTTCAACCCTTGCGCTTGCACACATGCAATAAAGTCATCAAACATCGCTGTATTAGCATTTTGTAAATGACTACGGTAGAACAAAATAATACATACTGACACTTCTGTGAGTGCTTGATTAACACTTTCTTGCGGCACCACATAGCTTTTCCATTCAGCCAATGTCGCTCCTAATTCAGGATGATGAGGATTTTCATCACTACAGTCGTGTGCTTCTTTTTTAGGTAAATAAATAAGGCTTTTAGGGAGAATTTTCGGTTCGTGCCAATCGCACGAGTGATTTAAGTATTCATCGGCAAGATACTTAAAAAGATGGTCACTATTATTCGATCCACCTTCTCGCAAAAAGCGCCATACTCTTACTGCCTCACCAATTGAAACAGTTGAAGCAGACAATAATTCATGGTCTTCAGCATCATCGCCGGGCACAATAATGAGTTGTCGGCTTACCTTCTCACTCACCCAATTTTGAAGCTGCTCAAAACCATATTCCCAGTAGCTTTTGCCGCCTAGCAACGATAGCACTACAAGCTGGCTACCCTCTAAAACCTTATGCTGATATAGATCAAACGCAGCCGGTTTCCGTAAATGCATCCAATTAGCGAGACGAATACTCGGAAAGCTTTCAGGCAGGTTATTTGCAGCATTCGCCAATGCACTTAAGCTACTGTCTGCCGCAGATAAAATAACAATATCTGCAGGCGACTGCTCAAGGTCAATAATGCCTTCGTCATCAACAAAGCCACCAGGTTTCGCTGCAAATAAATGCATTACGCTGTCAGTTCAAGCTGAGCCGCAGCAAGTGCTTCAGTAATTAATGTTTTATCCAAATCTTTTCCGATAAAGACTAAGTGCGTTGCACGCGTTTCATCTTGCTGCCACAAACGATCAAAGTACACATCCATACGTTCACCGACGGCTTGGATCACTTGACGCATTGGCTTGCCAGGCATTGCAATAAACCCTTTTGCCCGATAAATATTATGCGCTTCAAGTAGTGAAGCCATAATCGTTTGTAGTAAGTTACTATCGACTTCACCTAACTTAATGACAAATGAGTCAAAATGGTCATGTGCATGCTCGTGATGCTCGCCATGGTGGTGGTGATGATCATGATGCGTCGCAACCGCTTCGATATTATCTTCCGAAGCGGCATCGATGCCCATAATGGTTTCCAATGATAAAGGACTTTGTGTCGTTGTACCCTGCGTTATACCTGCGCTATTTTTATCAGTGCCATCATTTGTCGTTTGACGGGTGTAAATCGTTTTTACCGAGGATGGTACTTTTGCTGAAACAACCTGTTCTACTTGTAAACGCTGCGCATCGTCTAATAAATCATTTTTACCGACAATCACTAAATCGGCCGCACTTAGCTGATCATCTAATAACTCATTTAAGGTCGGGTCATGATCTAAACTATCATCCGCTTGTCGCTGTGCTTCAACTTGTTCGACATCATTGGCAAACCGACCCGCCGCGACAGCAGGGCCATCAATTAAAGTAATGACTGCATCCACGGTGCAATACTGTTTAATTTCAGGCCAGTTAAATGCTTGTACAAGAGGTTTTGGCAACGCAAGGCCACTGGTTTCTATCAAGATGTGATCTATGTCATCTCGACGCGCAACAAGTTCTTTCATGACAGGTAAAAATTCTTCTTCTACCGTACAGCAGATACAACCATTCGCAAGTTCGTAGATACCATTTTCACCCTGAGTGGCTGCGGTTTCTTCACCATCCTCACAAGACAGAGGACAGCTACGAAGTAAATCAGCATCAATATCTAACTCGCCAAATTCATTCACGATTACAGCAATTCGCTTGCCCTTAGCTTGCTTTAGTAAATTCGATAGTAAGGTCGTTTTACCGCTGCCTAAAAATCCAGTCACGATCGTTGCGGGGATTTTATTTAATTCCATCTTTTTACACCTGTAAATTCTGTTAAATGTTCAGAGTACTATCTTTATAGGAGACTGATTTAGCCCCGACTATATAGCTTCGCGCTTCACCGTTCGGGGCGTTTCTGGTTTCACTTTTGGCCGATAGACATGCGCTTGATCTTGGTCATATAAATATGAGTCTTGAAATTCATCTGTCTTCAACACAGGCCCCACTAAAATAAGCGATGTTCGTGTGAACTTCTTTTGACGAACTTTTTCAACAATATCGCTAAGGGTGCCCTGAACTTTATCTTGGTCAGGCCATGAGGTTCGATAGCACACTGCTACGGGGCAGTTTTCACCATAATGTGGAATGAGTTCTTCCACTATTTTATGAATACGCGTAATCCCAAGATGTATCACTAAGGTCGCGCCACTGCGAGCAAGCTCAGGTAAACGTTCTCGTTCTGGAAAAGGTGTTTTACCTTCATAACGCGTCATGATGATTGTTTGCGAAACCCCAGACAGCGTTAACTCTTTTCCTAACCATGCTGCTGAAGCTGAGGTCGCCGTAACACCTGGGATAATTTCGAACGGTATCCCTAAGGTTTCTAATCGACGAATTTGCTCACCAATAGCGCCATAAACAGAAGGATCGCCAGAATGGACACGCGCTACATCTTTACCTACTGCATGTGCTTGCTCGATATGCACTAGAATTTCGTCCAAATCAATCGAGGCTGTGTCGATGATTTTTTCGGCTTTATCTTCTACCGTTTGTAGAATTTCACGTGGCACTAAAGAACCTGCATATAAAATGACAGGGCATTGCTCGATCAAACGCTGGCCTTTTACGGTAATTAATTCAGGGTCACCGGGCCCGGCACCAATAAAATATACAGTCATGTTCTTTTGCCTTTATGTTAACTTCTTTTTATAGCCACGAGGGGTATATGCCCATTGTTTGTCTTTGTAAGTAATATGACGTGACTCACAATTACCGACCATTACCAAGGTAAACATATCGACGTCTTTTGCATCGAGTTCAGCTAACGTAATCAGTTCAATGGTTTCATCTTCACGCGTTAATTGTCGGCCAATCAAAACAGGCGTTTCTGCAGGTCGATATCCCAACAGAATGTCCCGTGCCGTATTAAGCTGCCAGTCGCGTTTTTTAGAAACGGGGTTATAAAATGACACCACAAAATCACCTGCTCCCGCACTGTGAATGCGTTTTTCGATGGTTTCCCAAGGTGTTAATAAGTCCGATAATGAAATGGTACAAAAATCGTGACCTAGCATTGCGCCTGCTTTAGCTGCGCCGGCTTGCATTGCCGAAATACCGGGTATCACTTCAATTTCTACATCTAGCCATTCCGGATGATCTTCCGCTCCCGTGAGGTGTTGATCCAACAGTTCAAACACTAAAGTCGCCATGGCATAAATACCAATATCACCACTCGAAATTAATGCTGTCGTTTTGCCACTTGCAGCTAAATCGAGTGCTAAGCGAGCACGTGCAATTTCTTCACCAAGAGGTAAATCGTGATGCGTTTTACCTTTACATATATCACCCAGTAGGTCTAGATAAAGACCATACGCGACAAGATCGCTACATTTATTAACAACTTGAGTAGCTTTTGGCGATACTAATTGTGCGTCACCAGGCCCCATTCCAACTAAAAATAGTTTGCTCATAATCTGATTTAAATCTCTTTCTATGTTTCAACTTGAGGGTTTTAACTTGATGGAAAGCTTCGGGCAATCGCACAGGTCGCTTTACTATTTTTTTGTTTATTTAGCACTAATTCGGACACCTGCCCGGTCATCACCTGTGCAGCATATAATGCCGCCGACTCTGCGACACCATAAACTCCTACAACACTCATGATGTAATCAGACTTAGTGCTTAAGAGTGATTCAACTGTTACCAGCTGTTTTTGATTCCAGGTCGAAAAGGGTTTTTTAAATTGCTTGGATAGCTCAATTAAACCGGTTTCATCTGCTTTGATATCAATACTGTTAATACTTTGAATTTGGTCCAATTTTAAGTTTGCTCGCTGTAGACAGTCTATTAATAAAGACTGCAACTCAGACATTGGACAACCTCTTTCACACCCCATACCAATGGTATAAACAGGTTTTAGATAAGGCTGTGCCGTAGTGCTAACTAGTTGCGCCCCTAACATATCAGCAACCTGTCGCCCCCATTCGTTTGCGCCACCTTCATGACCTGACAGCATTGGGATAACGTATTCACCGCACTCATCAAGTACTAATATGGGTGGGTCTTGATATTTACTTTCCAATACCGGTGCTAGCGTTCGTACAGCAATACCGGTTGCGCAAATTAAGACTAAGGCATCCCCCTGTTTAAAGGCAGACTGCACTTGTTCAGTAAAAGGTAAGGGTTTATGCCAAAGACGGCTCTCTGGTAACTGCTTACTTAGCTTTTGAGCGAGTTTTTGGCCGGCATCGGTCAGTGAAATAATACGAATCATAAGCGGCGAAATACCTGTTTGGTAATCACAAACAAAGAAAAATAGGGTCCGGCTTCATGTTGATCTAAAGTATAAACATCAGACGTAATACACTCGTTTTCTCGTCCGATATATTCCAAATAATGCGCATCAGACATACGTTGTGTTTTTTCCAATAAGGACAGTAATCTTGGTCGTGAACGACCCGCTTTCATAATGATTACGCTATCAAAGTCTCTGAGTGTTTTTTCAATTACTTCATCATCATGACGCCCACTAATCACCGAAAATGATTCTTTCATCATCGTTAATGGCAAATTTAATGCCGAAGAAGCAGCATGGGGGGATGATATTCCTGGGACAGAAACACAAGTGAAACGTCCGTTATCAGCAGATTGTATGCGTGCCAATAGATATGCGAAAGAACCAAAGAACAAGGGATCACCTTCACAAAGAAATACGACAGTTAAACCTTGTGCCAAGAACGCTTGAACCTCTACTGCCGCTTGATCATAAACCTTATCACCAATACTCGGGTCATCCGCCATTGGCATTATAATTGGCATTTCGATTTGTTTTGTTTCACTGCCGTTAAGTAGTGTTTGCGCAATATCTCTAGATTGAGACCGATTGTGCTGATTCGCTAAATAAGCAATAACGTCTGCTTGTTGAATTAACCGAGCGGCCTTTAGAGTAATTAATTCAGGGTCACCCGGACCAACACCTACACCATAAAAAACCCCACCATTTGAAGATGTTTCTGCAATAAGATTAGTCATTGTTTAGCTCCGCCAACTTCATAAACTTAAAAAGCGTCACCGGTAAGCTGGGTCGATAGAGTAATTGCCCTGCTAGCTTGCTCCCTTTGCTGACACTAATCTGCAGGGTTTCAAGATCAACATCTTGAGCACTTTCACGCACATTCATAAACTGAAACAAATGTTGTTTTGTAGCTTCTGTTACTGCGGATGCGACGACTAAACCACCTACCGGTAGTTTTTGCCAAACAAGCGCGAGTATCTCAGGTAATGAACCATCACTCCCACCAATAAAAACTTTGGTTGGGTCAGGAAGTACTGACAACTTTTCAGGCGCTCTGCCAGCAATAACAGTAAGCTGAGAAACGACACCAAAGCGGTCACGGTTTGCTTCAAGGCAAGCCAATCGAGCGTCATGATGTTCAACGGCATGCACCTGAACCTGCTTATTCCAATAGGCTAACTCAACCGCTACAGAGCCACAGCCTGCACCAATATCCCAGACCACATCTGAATTATTGGCTTGAATTAGCGATAAAATTGCTAAACGTACTTCACGCTTGGTAAGCATCGCATGACTTTTTCCTAGAGAGCTTTTTTCAGTACGACCCTGCTCACCTTTATCAATCACATCTGTAATAAAGCTTTCATTTGGAATACCAGGAAAGCTGGGCAATACTAATCCTTTACCTTTCACGTCGATCACACTTAGATGTAGGGGATCAAAGACTTGATCAGAATCACTTAAGCGACTTGCCTTGAAATGGCTTATCTTCTGCTCAGGGTAACCTAAGGTTTCGCACACCGTAATCATCGAGCTTTCAAAACCAGCATTCAGACACTCTTGCGCTAAAACCTGGGGCACACTTTTTTTATCACTAAGCACCACGAGTGTTTGTGCCGGCTTTAACGTTTTACGAATTTGCTCTACTGGCCGACCATGCAAGCTTAAAACATCAATATCTTGCAGCGATAACCCCAAGGCATGACAAGCCGCTTGAATGCTCGATACTGCGGGATAAAAATTTAGTTTTTCAGCAGGGTAGTTTTTTGAGAACCAACGACCAATCCCATAAAACAGAGGGTCACCTGATGCCAATATGCTCACACTTTCAGACGATTCAATACTCTCTAGCCACGTAGATAGTTCGCATAAAGGGGGTAACAATAAAGATTGAGCCGATTCAGGCTTCAAGTGCTCTATCACTTGCAGCTGGCGCTCTGACCCCACCACCCAGCTAGATTTCTCTAACGCTGCTTTCGCAGGCCGATATAATT
>Ga0209290_1001060_pt1 | contig 15067 bp, 13 predicted proteins | sample EN1Hudsemesocosm_2_FD_184632 | JGI IMG/M metagenome (GOLD analysis project Ga0209290, IMG submission 184632) | Methane-oxidizing microbial communities from mesocosms in the Hudson Canyon - EN10B Hudson Canyon (SPAdes) (version 2) | ecosystem: Environmental > Aquatic > Marine > Cold seeps... | reverse complement strand
GCATCATAAAGATGAATGCTTGCAACGTAATAACTAGGATGTGGAATATTGCCCAACCTAGCTGTAGTACACCTGCCAGCGATGCCATCAAGATGCCAGCCGGGAACATTAACGCGATCAAGATGAAGATCATCTCGCCTGCATACATGTTGCCGAACAAACGCAATGCCAATGAAATTGGCTTTGCGATTAGACCAACGATCTCCAAGAAGAAGTTCACTGGAATAAATAACGCCTGAACCACAGGGTTCTTAACGTTAAATGGGTGCAGGGTAAGTTCGCCCACAAAACCGCCAAGACCTTTAACTTTGATGCTGTAGAAAATCATCAAAGCGAAGACGGTTAGAGACATACCCATAGTGATATTAGGATCGGTAGAAGATACAACTTTCATGTACGCATGATGTGGATCATGGCCCATGGCTTCCCAAATAACAGCGAATAAAGCTGGAATCACATCAACCGGAATCAAATCCATAGCATTCATCATGAACACCCAGGTAAAGATGGTTAACGCAAGAGGAGCAATAAGAGGATTACGGCCGTGGAAAGACTCTTTCACGGTGTTGTCGATGAACTCGACCAGAATTTCTACAAAGTTTTGGAAGCCGGAAGGCACGCCAGTAGTGGCATTTTTGGCGGCACGCCAAAACAAAAACATAATAAGGGCACCGATAAACACAGACCAACCTAATGTATCCACGTGAACCGCGTTAAAGCCCATATCGGCGGCTTCACTGCCATCTTGTGCCAACGTCCAAGACGTCTCGCTCATTACAGTACCATCTGCACGCTCGTAACCCGCTGGCAATTCGCCGTAGGCTAGATTGGTGAGGTGGTGTTTTATGTAAGCGGTTGAATCACCTGCCATAATGCACTCTCATTCTAAAGGTTTATAAATTTGCAATTTTTGAAACAAAAAAGTTTGTGCACTGCACCACCACAAAGGTGAAAAACAAGGCAAAAACATCCAGAGGCTGGATTAGCTTAAAAGCTGTCGCAAATCCAACCCCGGTTAAAATCATCTTCCACATGCCCCCTTGATAAAACGATATCAAGACCGCATCGGCTTGTCGGGCTCCGGTGTGCAAAAACGCTTTGTATACAAAATAAGCGTTGGGGATTGCACATATTAATCCGCCGGCCAATGCAGATATGCCCGCATCTTGCCCTCGCAGTAGAAAAAGCAGCGCCATCAGCGCGCTCAAGCCCAGTTGTACTAGGCTAATTCTGTATACCGGAGGGCGTGAAATGGTCTGCCGCACAACATCTCCGGGTGGCTTAAAGCCCTAAACTGCGATTAAACACTAACAAATTGCCCAAATTGAGCGGGCCGAATTATATTGGCTATGGGCGGTAGCTTCAACCAAACCTTCACACTTATTCATATTTAATTTGTAACGAATATGTAGATAGATGAATAAACATCATAGATGTGTGTTTTTTAATCAGGCTGGCAGTGTAGTGAGCTAGGGGATATATGGATACGAGCAGATGTGCCAATGTGGCTTAAAACGGTAGGAGTCGCACTGGGTGCGACTCCCGCAAGTCATTTAATATGGCCCAGGATACCGTCCAGCTCATCCAGGCTGGAATAGCTGATAACCAGCTTCCCTTTGCCCTTAGCATTGTGTTTAAGCTCTACCTTGGCCCCCAAGCGATCACCCAGGCTGATTTGCAGGCGCTCTACATCAGGATTGGGGGCAGGCTTTTGACTGGATTCTTTTTGCTCATGCCAGCCACGTACCAAGGCTTCGGTTTGACGCACGGTGAGGGATTTGGCCGCCACCTGGCGGGCCGCTTCTGACTGGTGCTGGTCGTGCAGCCCCAGCAAGGCTCTGGCATGGCCCATTTCAATGTCGCCATGTTCCAGCAGCGTCTTCACGTCTGGGTTGAGGTTCATTAGACGCAATAAATTGGTCACCGTCACACGGCTTTTGCCCACCGCCTCAGCCACTTGCTGCTGGGTCAGTTCAAATTCTTCCTGTAAGCGATGCAGGGCCACCGCCTCTTCCATGGGGTTTAAGTTTTCACGCTGGATGTTTTCAATCAGTGCGATGGCAATAGCGGCTTCATCTGGCACATCACGCACTAAGGCCGGTACTTCTTGTAGCTCAGCTAACTGGGCAGCTCGCCAACGACGCTCGCCAGCAATGATTTCATAGCTGTCTTTAGTAAGAAGCGGGCGCACAATAATGGGCTGCATGATGCCCTGACTGCGAATAGAGGCAGCCAGTTCTTCTAGCTGCTCAGGGTGCATGTCTTTTCTGGGCTGGTATTGGCCTGGCTGTAAAAATTCAATGGGAAGGTGTTTTAACTCTCCCTCTAAGTTTGATAGTGCAGTCTCATCAGAGCTGGAGTCACCATCAACGGGCGATTTTTTGGAAGTTGCACCTGCCAGCAGGGCATCCAACCCCATGTTGCCCAGTCCACGTTTTTTTGCCATGTGTTTTTTAAGCCGTATCTGTCCGGACGGTGATCACCGCCCGGTATTGGTAATAATTAGTTAGGAAACTGCAGCTGCTTTTTTCTGCAGGATTTTACATTTTCTGTTCACTTCGCCGGCCAATGCTAAATACGCCACTGCGCCGCGCGAGGTTTTATCATAACACAGCACAGGCAAGCCATAGCTGGGCGCTTCTGCCAAACGAATATTTCTAGGGATGACCGTGCCGTATACTTTGTCGCCAAAGTGATTAATTAGCTGGGACGACACGTCTGTGGTGAGGCTGGAGCGCGGGTCGTACATAGTACGCAACAGCCCATCTATTTGTAATTCGGGGTTAATTTGCTGAATACGCTCGATGGTATTCATTAAAGCCGACAGTCCTTCCAGGGCATAATATTCGCACTGCATGGGAATAATGATGCCATCAGCGGCCACAAAGGCGTTAATGGTGAGCATGTTCAGTGAAGGTGGACAGTCGATAATGATGTAATCGTATTGGTCTTTGATTGCATCCAGGGCATCTTTAAGGCGGCGCTCTTTGCCATCTACCTCAATTAGCTCGACTTCGGCAGCGGTTAAATCACCGTTGGCAGGCACAATATCAAAGCCGGCCGGGTCGGTTTTTACTTTAATGTCAGCCACCGACATTTTATCCACAAGCAGGTCATAAACCGAGGTTTCCAGCTCGTGTTTGTTCACACCGCTGCCCATGGTGGTATTGCCCTGTGGATCTAGGTCGACAACCAGCACCTTGCGCTTGGTGGCCACCAAAGATGCAGACAAGTTGACAGTGGTGGTGGTTTTACCCACTCCGCCTTTTTGGTTAGCTACCGCAATAATTCGACCCACAACACACCTACTTATTATTGGTTTTTCCCAGAGAATTGCTCCTGCATTCTCTGGATACAATACATCCTACCTAATTCTTTTGGATTTTTACCAAGTGACGCTCGCCTTCTTCCCCTGGAACAGACAAGGCAAAGCAGTCTAGCACATTGACTCGGCTATCCAATTGGGCAATTTCATCCGTGGGATAGATGCCCTTCATGGCGTAAAACAAGCCCCCCTCTTTTAACAGGTGAATGCTGCCATCCACCATATCTTTAAGGGTCGCGAAGGCACGGCTGGTGATGGCATCAAACAAAGGCGCTTCAAAGCTCTCAATACGTGCCTGCACTGGGGTAATGTTGTTTAACTTAAGCTCTATCTTGGCCTGGGTTAAGAAGCGGGTCTTTTTACCATTGCTATCTAACAGGGTTAACTCACGATCGGGAAAACAAATGGCCAAAGGAATGCCAGGTAAACCCGGACCCGTGCCCACGTCTAAAATACGCTGCCCATCTATATAGGGAAGAATACTCAGGCTGTCGATAAGGTGACGCGAGATCATCAGCTCGGGATCGCGCACAGCCGTTAGGTTGTAAGCTTTATTCCACTTTACCAACAAAGCATGATAAGCCAGCAATAAATCTATCTTGTCGGCGCTTAACTCTATGTCTAAGCGCGACAGACCTTTTTCTAATAACGTTTGGTACATGGTATTCCTAATCTGTACGAGTCCACTGGGCAAGTGCTCCTGCTTTGCCCTACTACCTACATCCTTGCAGGCACCTGTGGAGAATTCTTTTTCGGGCAGGGGCTGCCCTCTTACACGGCTTTTTTAGTGATGGCGTGGTGCTTCTTAAGGTAGATAAGCAACTGACTTAACGCAGCCGGCGTTACCCCTTGAATACGACTAGCACTGCCCAGAGTTTCTGGACGCATTTCGCTAAGTTTCTGTACGATTTCGTTGCTTAGGCCACCCACTTTTTCATAGGCCACATCTTGTGGCAGCAGGGTGTTTTCGTAACGACGCATCTGCTCTATTTCATCTAGCTGACGGTTGATGTAGCCCTCGTACTTGGCAGCAATTTCTACTTGCTCTTGCACACGTTGATCCGCAGGGGGAGTGCCTTTCAAGTTGCCGATGTTCTGGTATTTTACTTCCGGGCGTTTAAGTAAATCCATCAAGCTGTATTCACGGTTTAACGGGGATTTCACCGTTTCTTCTAATTGTTTGGCTTCTTCACTTGTGGGTTGAATCCAGGTGCTCTTAAGGCGCTGGGTTTCCAACTCGATGGCTTCGCGTTTTTCACTGAAGGCGGCCCAGCGTTCGTCACCCACTAAACCTAATTCACGGCCAATTTGGGTAAGGCGTAAATCGGCGTTGTCTTCACGCAAAATTAAGCGGTATTCGGCGCGGCTGGTGAACATGCGATAGGGCTCATTGGTGCCCATGGTAATCAAGTCATCTACCAATACACCTAAATAGGCTTCGTCTCTTCTTGGGTACCAAGCATCTTTTTCCAAACTTCTTAAACCGGCGTTCATGCCCGCCAATAAACCTTGCGCGCCGGCTTCTTCATAACCTGTGGTGCCATTAATTTGCCCAGCGAAAAACAAGCCGTTGATAAATTTGGTTTCCAGGGAGTGTTTTAAGTCCTGTGGATTAAAATAGTCGTATTCAATGGCGTAACCAGGCTGAGTAATATGGGCGTTTTCAAAACCCTTCATGGAGTGAATCATCTCCACCTGTACATCAAACGGCAGGCTAGTGCTGATGCCATTGGGGTAAAGCTCGTGGGTAGATAATCCCTCGGGCTCTACAAAAATTTGGTGGCTGTTTTTATCAGCAAACCGCATCACCTTATCTTCGATGGATGGGCAGTATCTTGGCCCTACACCTTCGATCACGCCTGTGTACATGGGGCTGCGATCCAGACCTTTGCGAATAATGTCGTGAGTGCGCTCGTTAGTATGAGTGATGTAACAATTAATTTGCTCAGGGTGATCATCTTGGCTGCCCATAAACGACATAACAGGCGTCACCTCATCACCGGCCTGGGCCTGCATCACCGAGAAATCCACGCTGCGGGCATCGATACGTGCCGGGGTACCGGTTTTTAAACGGCCCACGTTAAAAGGCAATTCACGTAAACGTGCTGCCAAAGCATTGGACGGGGGAGAGCCGGCGCGGCCTCCCTGATGGTTTTTCAAGCCAATGTGCAAAACACCACCTAAAAAGGTACCTGTAGTGAGCACCACAGAGTCGGCGTAAATTTTAATGCCCGCCTGAGTCACGACACCCTTAATGGTGTCCCCTTCGATGATGAAGTCATCACAGGCCTGCTGGAAAAATTCTAGGTTGGGCTGGTTTTCCACAATTTCACGAATGGCGGCTTTGTATAAGGCACGGTCGGCTTGAGCGCGAGTGGCACGAACGGCTGGGCCTTTACGGCTATTAAGGGTGCGAAATTGAATGCCGCCTTTATCGGTGGCACGCCCCATTGCGCCATCGAGTGCGTCAATTTCTTTAACCAGGTGAGATTTACCAATGCCACCAATGGCCGGATTACACGACATAACCCCCACGGTTTCGATGCTGTGAGTTATCAACAGCGTCTTACAGCCCATGCGCGCAGCCGCTAAACTGGCCTCGGTACCGGCATGGCCGCCACCCACAACAATTACGTCATAACGCTTGGTAAAATCCACTTAACACACCTCGAAAAAACTCGATCTAAATCTCAAACCTGCCAGTGAACACTCTTAACGACTGTACACTTATTGTTCAAAAAATCACCAGGGCGGGCATTATATAGATAAATAGCGCGGGATACAGGCTTAAAGGGCGAGATTAGCGGCTTTTTTATATGGATTTGTATTGAATTGGCGCTAGTATCAAATTTGGCATATTTGCCAACAACAATAATAAACAATGGACGCTACAGAATGAAAAAACTCATGACCGCCACCCTGGCCATTGCCTTACTTTCCGGCTGTTCAGGCATGCGCACCACAGACACCACATTTAGCACACACGCAGAAAACCTTAATATTCTATATTTGCAATTTCCCGGTGGCGATACTCAGGAGCGGGCCCTGGCCTTAATGCCTGAAGGAGCCAAAATTGACACGTTATACAGTACCCCCCATGACAACACCTCTTTCTTTGGTGTATTCAGTCGCATCATCGGTGTAGAGCACACCACAATAAATGGTCAAATCAGTAAATAGCCACACTTTTTAGTCTTTTACCCACAGCTGGTCAGGGTCTTTATTTTAAAGGCTTTGACTAGACTATCCCCAGCTTGATTTCACCTTTTCCACACCTGCTAACAGGTTATTAACAGCGCGGGATAATTTCCGTCCTGTTGATAATTCTGTCTATTTTCGCCCTTAAACTTGTTAATTAAAAATTCACTATTCTGTTAATACCCCCAATTTAAGTACAGGTAAGCCGCAGGATAATGACAAGTTACCCACACGTTTTACATGAATATCGTGACCCACTCATAAAATTTGAAATTAAAATGAGCCTTTCTAAATACTTATTTATTGCTAATAATGCTAGCTTTAGAACTGGTCACTAATTGGACAGGCATGATAATCGCGCTAACCATGGAGGGTCGCAGATAAAAGCTAGTGAAAGGCGCTGCTCGGCTTTCAATGAAGGGGGGCTAATTTTTTATAAAAAAAGCTTTTCAGTGGTTTAAAACTTAAGCCCAAGTCCAAGCCAGCTTTTTTTATACTGATACTTGAAACTCATGCTTAATCGCTGAGATATTTGAGCAAGATAATGGAAGCTTAAATCTTTCGCATATCTATCCGCTAAATAACTTAATTGAAGATCATGAGTGCCATGACTATAAATAACACTGGCAAGTACACCGCAACCCCGTTTTATATTGCAACCTATACTTGTAGCGGCTCCTAGACCATTAGAATAGAGACCATATCCCGCGTAATAGTATGCGTTTAATGAATTACGGTAATCTACCCTCAAAAAACTACTTATGCCGTCAGTCTTATAGTTTTGAATCGTACTTTGTTCTAATAGTGTTAAACCGCCTTTGCTTTGTTCCTGCTCATAGAATATGCCGCCCATTCGTGATACCTCAAATTTTTCTTGGTAACCGTTCCAGGGGCGATTTTTCTGATAGAGAAAGAATGACAGATTGGTATATTTTGTGTCATTAAAAGCCTCTAGGTGAGAGGGGTATATATTGCTATTTTTCAAGTGATTTTGATCATAGTAGTTTAATTTAATATCCTCAAAGCTGTGGAGTATTGTGGATTCATATTCAATGTGCCCTAATTCAATTAATTTAGTTAAATGTTTTGCCGGTGGTTCAAAACTATCAACTTTAATTTTTTCTTCTTTGGCCTCTAGAAGCATGTTAAATAGTTCGGTAGAGCAGTTTGCAGAGAAGAAATTATAATTCTTTTTCACTCCGATACTTTTAATTATGAGCTCATCAAATCTAATAAGTAAATTTTGTTTATTGTCTATGATTTTATATTTTTCCAGGTATCTACCATCCTGCTTGACTAGATCCCAATAATGGTCAAAGAAATAATTGATGCGCACCTCCCCTTCTAGGTGACTAAATCCTCCCTTAAAATAATACTCGATAGAAGAGAGAGAGCCTTCAGTTTCATGAATGCCGTCGGCTGAAAATGAAACTGTTGGACTGAAGAATAGGTTTTCTGGTTCTAGATACAAAATAGCTATATGGCCTAAAGATGACTCCATCCGTAATGTTGATTCACTTGCAAAAACTATGTATCTATTCTCGGTAAAATTACTTAAGTGCTGCTTGAGTGCGACTAGGGATTCAAGGTTGTTAAGGTTATCTTGACCATGCAGGCATTGATTTGCTCGTGCTTGAAAGAGGCTGTTAACTCTTCGAACTAATTTGTTTGGTGTGTTTTCAAATTTGGATAAACTAATTGGAGCTTCACTGGGGCATACCAAGTTTAATTCTTGATTAAGCCGTTTAATGTAAGCACTTTGGAATTCTGGGAGGGCTAACTCTGAGTGGAGTTTGTAGGTAAACCTAACTAGGGCATTCGATGATGCAAATACTTCTGATGTGAAGATAGAGATTAAAAGTAGCGTTGCGGAATAGAAAACTATTCCGCACTTTTTAGCTTGCATGCTTAGCTTTTTGGCGTCATTTCAATAAAGTAGCTATTTTCTTCGTATTTAAAAACTGCACCAGTGATTGCATCTGTTGTGCTTAAATCCCAAAAGATATTGATCATAGCAACACCATCAAATTTCTTGTTAAGGTTGCGATTAATACTTACAAAACCTTTTTTCTCGATACGCATAGTATCGTATTTGTTTTTTTGTGCAGCGAAGGTAAATGGTGTTACGCCAACTACTTTACCGTCCAAATAAACTTTAGCTCCTTCAGGATTAGAGTTAAATGTAAGGTCCTGGCTTGTACCGCTGATAATTGAAGCGCAACCGGAAAGAAGCAGGCCTACAAGCCCAATTATAGTTAGAAGTCTGAGTTTCATACGTTCCTCGTTTTTACTCATTTAAAAATAGGTGGAGATACTAATTAAAATAACCAGAATCAGAAGAATGACATTTTAATTTTTTATAAAACCCGCCATTCAAGCAGTTATTTTAAACAAAAAGGGACTTTTGTTCCATTAAAAGATGTGTAAATTTATTGATCATTATTTATTTCCTAAAAATTTTAAGGACGCCTATTATTCAATAATTTAGGGGTTAAGCTACACCTGCCACCATACACAGCACCCACACTTTAATTTAGAGGGGATTATATATCCCCCTCTAAATTGCGAGGTGCCCATGATAATTCCACCATAAAGGGCCTAATATATCGCGCCCGTAGGTACTTGCTGGTAATTCGGGTTGTTGGGTATTGCCTATTTTTTAAGCGCCCCTTTACAGATAGCGACAGATAAAAACTTTTAATGGGCTGATAGTCATTTAGAAGGCCCAATTGATAAGCCACAGGCTTAATGGCTAATTTATGTAATTAAAAATGTTTTGGCTGTCGGCAGATAAAGGGATATACGCAGGGAATTCATCTAGCTGCTTTTTATTTTCTGAGCGGCTTGCGGGTTAAGGGCAATAGGTAAGTCAATACGCGTAGAGCCCTTGAATTTTTATCTGGCCACTAGCCTTTCTAGGCCCTACTGCATGGTTCGCCGTGTGACTTGAGGATATTGAGCCTATAACTCAGCTAACGCCAAGCCTTGTGCTTTGCTTAATTTCGTTGATATGACTCATAGTGGCACCGTTTAAGTGTTTACTGACATCATATAAAAATGAAAGTGGCGCGATTATGGGGCTGTTTATGATATTCACGCCACTTTATCGTGATCTTTACTTACCAATACAAAAACTGCCAAAAATTTTGCCTAGTAAATCATCGCTGGAGAATTCACCGGTGATTTCATTAAGCGCTTGCTGAGCCACACGTAAATCCTCAGCCAACAGCTCTCCGGCGCTGGCCTCCACCAATTGCACTAAACCATTATCTAACGCCACAGAGGCACTCTGTAGCGCCTCCACGTGACGCCTGCGCGCTATAAAGCCTCCTTCGCTAGTGGAGTTATACCCCATGATGGTTTTTAAATGCTCACGCAGCTGTTGCATGCCTGTGCCGTCTTTGGCTGTGAGCCGCACCACGGGGCTGGGCTGATTGACGGCTGGTACGGCATCACAGAAGCCAGAAGTTTCACCGGTTAAATCCACCTTGTTGCGAATTACAGTGATGCGTTCCGGATGGGGCAATTTATCCACAAACTCGGCCCAAATATCGTGGGGGTCTAGGGCGGCGGTTTCAGTACTGTCCACCACCAGCAATACACGATCGGCTTGTTCAATTTCATCCCAGGCGCGTTGAATACCAATACGCTCCACTTCACCAGGCGCATCACGCAAGCCAGCGGTGTCAATTATGTGCAAAGGCATACCATCGATGTGAATATGTTCACGTAACACGTCGCGAGTGGTGCCTGCAATGTGGGTAACAATGGCGGTTTCACGACCGGCTAAAGCATTTAGCAAACTGGATTTACCGGCATTGGGTCGCCCGGCAATGACCACATTCATGCCTTCACGCAGCAAGGTGCCCTGATTGGCTTCAATCATCACTTGCGCCAGATTGGCCATAACAGAGCGCAGATCTTTTTCTACCTTGCCGTCACTTAAAAAATCGATTTCTTCTTCCGGGAAATCGATGGCGGCTTCCACATAAATGCGCAATTGAATGAGGCTATCCACCAGTTCGTGAACACGTTTGCTGAAAGCGCCTTGTAACGAGCGCACCGCGCATCGGGCCGCCTGTTCGCTGGCAGAATCAATTAAGTCGGCAATGGCTTCGGCCTGAGTTAAGTCCATCTTGTCGTTTAAGAAGGCACGCTCGCTGAATTCACCGGGACGGGCGGTGCGAGCACCCAGCTCAATTACCCGCTTTAAAATAAAATCCAACACCACAGGCCCGCCGTGCCCCTGTAATTCAAATACGTCTTCTCCCGTGAACGAATTAGGAGCAGCGAAGTACAAAGCCAGGCCTTCATCCAGGGTCTCACCGTTACCGTCTTTAAAGGGACAGTAATGGGCGTAGCGCACCTTAGGCTCAAAACCTAACATGGTGAGCGCAATCTCTTTTGCCTTGGGGCCAGAGACACGCACGATGCCCACACCGCCGCGACCGGGTGCAGTGGCAATGGCGGCGATGGTATCTGTGTGAAGTTGGGAAAGATCCATGAGTACGCCTAGCCTACTAAGACAATTAACTAACCAAAAATTTGAAAGGGGTGACGAGTTTAATTTATGGGTGTTTAAGGCATGGATGCCGATGCAAGCCTCCATGGATGGAAGACCGGCGCCCCATAAATTACTCTTGCCACTCCTGAAAGCTCTTCTATCAAAATTATACTTTAGAGCAAAAGTAAAAAAGGCTGCAAAAGCAGCCTTTAGTTTTCTAAATATAAAAGCAACTAGGCTTTTGTATCTTCATTCTCAATTTGCTTAGTAATTATATACTGCTGCGTAATCGAAAGAATGTTGTTCACTACCCAGTAAAGTACAAGACCTGCTGGGAAGAACAAGAAGAATACGGTAAAGATAATGGGCATAAGCTTCATTACTTTGGCTTGCATGGGATCTTGTGGTGCCGGGTTCAAAGACATCTGAATGAACATGGAAATCCCCATGATAATCGGCAAGATAAAGAATGGATCCTTAATGGACAAATCTTCAATCCACAACATGAATGGCGCCTGACGCAATTCAACCGATTCCATCAGCACCCAATACAAGGCAATAAATACCGGCATCTGTACCAGGATAGGCAAACAACCACCCAGTGGATTAATTTTTTCTTTCTTGTACAAACCCATCATTTCCTGGCTTAACTTCTGGCGATCATCACCAAACTGTTCACGTAGGGCGGTTAGCTTAGGCGCCACACGACGCATATTCGCCATGGAGCGATAGCTCTTAGCCGATAGCGGCAAGAAAATTGATTTAACAATAATGGTTAGGAAAATAATTGACCAACCCCAGTTACCCAGTAATGAATGGATAAAGGTTAACAACCAGAATAATGGCTGTGCCACCCACCATAACCAACCGTAGTCGATGGTTAAATCTAGGTTCTCAGAAATCTGTGCCAATTTGTCTTGGTCTTTTGGACCTAAGTACAAACCGGTAAAGGTTTCACCGGTTGAACCAGCCGGTACCACTAACGCTTCATCGTAATAACCTACTAGATAGTTTTCACCGGCTTTGCGGGTATTGTAGGTGTGAGCAGTTTCGCTATTTGGCACCCAGGCGCCAATGAAGTAATGCTGTAAGAATGCGATCCAGCCGCCTAAAACTTTCTCTTTAAAAGCGCCTTCGTCCATGTCGGAAAAATCGATTTTAAAATAACGTTCTGCTGGACGTGTTACCGCGGCACCCAAGTACGAATTCATGCCCATGGATTCCATTTGAGAAGGGTCGGCACTTTGATCACGCTTAAACTGTGCGTAGAAATTCGCCTGCCAAGTGTTAGTGCTTTGGTTAGCTACTTCATAGCCCACCTGTACTAGGTAGTCGTTACGCTTGAATTTAAATACCTTGTTGATCATTACGCCGGGCTGTTGATAAGTCAGCACCACTTGTAATTCGTCTTCGCCGTCGGACAAGCTGTAGTTGTTTTGCTGTACGGAAAATAAAGCACGGCCCGATTTATCGATACCGTCTTTACCTACTAAACCAGACTGCGCCACATAGGTGCGACGACCACTTTGCTCAAGCAATACAAAGGGAATGTCCTGGTTTTCCATGGAATGTGGGTAGGCTCTAAAGGCTGCATAAACAATGTCACCACCTTGAGGGTCGATGCGAATGTCCAGTACGTCGGTTTGCACCTCTATCCATTGAGTGCTCACAGCGGCTTTGGTTATCAGTGGTGCGTCTTCCATCATCACCGGCGCATCGGCGTTTACATCAGCCTCTATGTTAGGCTGATTTGAAAGTTCGTTGTCTGCCACAGGCACATCTGTGCTGGCAAATTGTTGTACAGGCTGGCTTTTGCTAGCAACCACTTGTTGGCCGTAATCGTCATTCCATTTCAAGATCAACATATACGAGATAATCGCAATGCCGACTAGAATGATTCCTCTTCTTGGATCCATTATCGTTAGCTCTTTAAAGGTAATTTTTTATCAGGAACTGGATCGTATCCATGGGTACCCCAGGGATGACAACGACCAATACGTTTCACACTTAACCACAGGCCATCAATAGGGCCATGCTTTTGCAATGCTTCGAGGGTGTATTCTGAACAAGTAGGAAGGTGACGGCAACGACTAGGTATCATTGGGCTGATACCAAAACGATAAAATCGAACCGGTAACGCAATAATATGAGCTGCTAGAGTGAACTCAGGCTTTACGCTGTTTTGATTTGGAACGGTTGCCATTCGATTTTTGCCCTAGCCGGGTCCAAAGTTGGTCAACCATGTGTCGTAACTTGAGTTTATCCAAGTTTTTAGCACCACCGCGGGACAGTACAACACAATCAAAGTTTTCTAACTCGGACTGGTGATGACGAAAACTTTCACGAACAATGCGTTTGATCTGATTGCGATCAACCGCACGTTTCGCGTGTTTCTTCGCCACAACTAAACCCATTCGTGCAAAACCAAGATCATTGCGTCGAGCAAGAATCAGGAGTTGCGATGTTTGGGCTTTGGCGTCTGCTCGTTCAAATACCCGACTGAAGTCCCCAGCGGTCAGTAGCCTAACCTGGCGAGGGAAGTTCGTGTCGGACATATTCTTAGGCAGAAAGCTTGCTACGGCCTTTGGCACGACGACGAGCTAGAATTTGGCGACCTGCTTTGGTGGCCATACGAGCACGGAAACCGTGGCTGCGTTTACGTTTTAAGTTGCTTGGTTGAAAAGTACGTTTCATAACCGTATCTCGAAATGAAGAATCAATAAAATTTAAGGGAGCGGATTGTATTGAAAATAGCCAACAGATTCAATGAATCTTTCAGTCTGAACCCATATTTATTTTAATTCATTTTTCTGACTAACCGCTCTTAAGATCTTTATAGAATATTAAGTATATGTATATATATATTATTCTTATTTATTATTGTTATTATTATTAAGCAGCCAGTTTTCTGTGGATAAGCCCCTTTATCCCTTTGATATCAAGGCATTGGCGGTTTTATAAGGCCTGTATTAGACGTCAGTAAGCTTGGTAAAACACGAGGACAAGGTGCGGATAAATAGGTGGGTTATACACATGCCTCTGCCTGCCTTGAGTTATTAACAATTCTATCCTTGTTTTGCCCATAGGTAATTCACAGGCCTCGCGACCACATATCTGTGGATAACTTATGCAATCTAGGTACAATAGCCAACCGAAATTAATGGAGTTGTACCGCCGTGCTGGCATTGTGGGAAGAATGTGTAAAGTGTTTGCAAGACGAGTTGCCGGCACAACAGTTTAATACCTGGATAAGACCGCTGCGGGCTAATCAGTCTGAGCAGGGTTTAGTGGTATCTGCTCCTAATCGATTTGTAAAAGACTGGGTTAAAGATAAGTTTTTAACGCGCATCGAGTCGTTATTAAGCGAACTTAATGGTGGCCAACTGTTGCCACTGGAGCTGGATATTGGTCAAACCAGTAAACCCGCTTTTTTAGCACCAGCCTCTCGACCTGCTCCCCGTACCGAGCCGGTGGTTCAAAAAGTAGCCCAACGCCCAGCCCCTAATAAAGCCAAGGTCAATTCGCCTGCGGTTGCTCCTGCTACTATAGAGAAACGTCGTGAAGTTCAGGTGGAAGGCAGCATTCAGCACCAGAGCGGCCTAAACAAGCGCTTCACCTTTGATACCTTTGTGGCGGGTAAATCCAACCAGCTGGCCCACGCGGCCGCCCAGCAGGTATCGCAAAACCCTGGAGGCTCTTACAACCCGTTATTTATATACGGCGGGGTAGGCCTGGGTAAAACTCACCTTATGTTGGCGGTGGGTAACCATATTCAAAAGCAAAACCCCAATGCCAAGGTGGTGTATTTGCACTCAGAGCGCTTTGTGGCCGATATGGTAAAAGCGTTACAACTAAATGCCATTACCGAATTTAAACGTTATTACCGCTCTATCGATGTTCTATTAATAGATGACATCCAGTTTTTTGCCGGTAAAGAGCGTTCCCAGGAAGAGTTTTTCCACACCTTTAATGCCTTATTAGAAGGGGGTCAGCAGATGATCCTCACCTGTGACCGTTTCCCCAAAGAGATCGTAGGTCTG
>Ga0209290_1001057_pt1 | contig 15085 bp, 13 predicted proteins | sample EN1Hudsemesocosm_2_FD_184632 | JGI IMG/M metagenome (GOLD analysis project Ga0209290, IMG submission 184632) | Methane-oxidizing microbial communities from mesocosms in the Hudson Canyon - EN10B Hudson Canyon (SPAdes) (version 2) | ecosystem: Environmental > Aquatic > Marine > Cold seeps... | reverse complement strand
GCACAATAGTTAGTGTATCTGATGGTATTGTTTTGATACACGGTCTTGCCGATGTTATGTACGGTGAGATGGTAGAGTTTGAAAACGGTGTTTTCGGTATGGCTCTTAACCTTGAACGCGACTCCGTAGGTGTTGTTGTTTTAGGTGAATACGGTGGATTGGCTGAAGGCCAAAAAGCACGTTGTACTGGTCGTATCTTAGAAGTTCCAATCGGTGAAGCGCTTTTAGGTCGTGTTGTTGATGCAATTGGTAATCCAATTGATGGCAAAGGCCCTATAGAAACGACTTTAACTGCGCCACTTGAGAAAGTAGCACCAGGTGTAATTGAGCGTAAGTCAGTTGATCAGCCAGTTCAAATTGGTTTGAAAGCAATTGACTCTATGGTTCCAATTGGACGTGGTCAACGTGAGTTGATCATCGGCGATCGTCAAACTGGTAAAACAGCGATAGCGATTGATGCAATTATCAACCAAAAGGATACAGGTGTAATTTGTATCTATGTTGCGGTTGGTCAGAAGCAATCTTCTATTGCGGCAGTTGTTCGTAAATTAGAAGAGCATGACGCGATGGCTCACACCATTATTGTTGCAGCGGGCGCATCTGACCCAGCAGCGATGTTGTTCTTAGCGCCTTACGGCGGAACAACAATGGGTGAATACTTCCGTGACCGTGGTCAAGACGCATTGATCGTATTTGATGATTTAACCAAGCAAGCTTGGGCTTACCGTCAAATTTCATTGTTATTACGCCGTCCTCCAGGACGAGAAGCTTACCCTGGTGATGTATTCTACTTACACTCACGTTTACTTGAGCGTGCTTCACGTGTAAATGCTGAATACGTAGAAAAGTTCACAAATGGTGAAGTGAAAGGAAAAACTGGTTCATTAACTGCTCTACCTATTATTGAAACACAAGGTGGTGACGTTTCTGCATTCGTACCAACAAATGTAATTTCGATTACAGATGGTCAGATTTTCCTAGAAACGAATCTATTTAATGCGGGTATTCGTCCGGCAATGAACGCGGGTGTTTCTGTATCGCGTGTTGGTGGTGCTGCACAGACCAAAATCATTAAAAAGCTTGGTGGTAGTATTCGTCTTGCTTTGGCTCAATACCGCGAATTAGCGGCATTTGCACAGTTTGCATCAGATCTTGATGAAGCAACACGTAAGCAATTAGAGCATGGTCAGCGTGTTACTGAGTTAATGAAACAGAAGCAGTATAGCCCTCAAAGTGTTGCGCAAATGGGTGTAGTTTTATTTGCAGCAAACGAAGGCTTCCTGGATGACATTCCTGTAAACAAGATTGTTGATTTTGAACAAGCTTTATTGTCTTACATGGCTGCAGAACAATCTGCATTACTTGATAAGATCAATGAAAAAGGCGATTACAATAAAGATATCGCTGCTAGCATTAAATCGGCTCTTGAAACATTTAAGTCAACACAAACTTGGTAAGTACTATTTATAACGTAACTGGTTATTTGTTTAACCAGTTACACAATAAAAATTTACCGTAAGTGACTAAGACTTTTATAGGCGACAGATAATGGCCGTTGGTAAAGAGATACGAAATCAGATCTCGAGCATCAAAGGTACGCAGAAAATTACAAGCGCAATGGAAATGGTTGCTGCTAGTAAAATGCGTAAAGCTCAGGATCGAATGAGTTTAGGTAAACCCTATGCGGAAAAAATCCGTTCAGTGGTAAGCCATTTAGCAAATGCGAACCCCGAATATAATCACTTATATTTGAGTGCACGTGAAGTTAAGCGTGTGGGTTATATTGTTATATCGAGTGATCGTGGATTATGTGGTGGTTTGAACGTTAATTTGTTCAAGAAAACTGCAAAAGACATGAAAGTATGGCATGAGAAAGGCGTTGAATCCGAAATATGTGCGCTTGGATCGAAAGCAATTGCTTTCTTTAAAAGCTATGGTGGTAATGTTGTTGCAGCCAAGAACCAATTGGGTGACAAACCATCTGCACATGAGTTGATCGGTTCAGTAAAAGTCATGTTGGATGCATACGATAAAGGTCGAATTGATCGCTTATACGTTGTATATAACCAATTTGTAAACACCATGACACAGAGCCCTGAAGTAGCACAACTACTTCCGTTACAAGCCGCTGAAGATGATGAACTGAAACATCATTGGGATTATATCTATGAGCCTGAAGCAAAAGAATTGCTAGATGGTTTATTAACACGATATATCGAATCTCAAGTGTATCAGGGCGTGGTCGAAAACGTTGCCTGTGAACAAGCCGCTCGAATGATTGCAATGAAGAGTGCAACCGATAATGCCGGAGATATTATTAACGAGTTACAGTTGATTTATAACAAAGCTCGTCAAGCTGCGATTACGCAGGAAATTTCGGAAATTGTTAGTGGTGCTGCGGCGGTATAAATACCGCTTAATCAATCATTGGACAGTAATAGCATTTTTAAAAGAATTTAAAAGTTAACGAGGAATCGATATGAGTAGCGGAAGTATCGTACAGATCATTGGAGCTGTAATCGACGTCGAATTTGCACGCGATTCTGTTCCAAAAATTTATGATGCGTTGTTAGTAGAGGGTGGACAAACCACACTTGAAGTTCAACAGCAGCTAGGAGATGGTATTGTTCGTACTATCGCCATGGGAAGTACAGAAGGCCTTAAACGTGGTTTGAATGTTGATAATACTAATGCACCAATTTCAGTACCAGTAGGCACCGAAACTTTAGGTCGTATTATGGACGTTCTTGGTCGACCAATTGATGATTGTGGTCCGATTGGTGAACAGGAAAGAATGCCTATTCACCGGAAAGCCCCAACTTATGCCGAGCAATCTGCTTCATCTGATTTGCTAGAAACTGGTATCAAAGTAATCGACTTGGTTTGCCCATTTGCTAAAGGTGGTAAAGTTGGTTTATTTGGTGGTGCTGGTGTTGGTAAAACCGTCAACATGATGGAATTAATCAACAACATTGCAAAAGAGCACTCAGGTTTATCAGTATTTGCTGGTGTAGGAGAGCGTACTCGAGAAGGGAACGATTTCTACTATGAAATGAAAGAATCAAACGTACTTGAAAAAGTTGCGATGGTTTACGGCCAGATGAATGAGCCTCCAGGAAACAGACTACGTGTTGCTCTTTCGGGATTAACAATGGCTGAGAAATTCCGTGATGAAGGTAAAGATGTACTGTTGTTTGTTGATAACATCTATCGTTATACTTTAGCAGGAACAGAAGTATCTGCACTTCTAGGACGTATGCCTTCAGCAGTTGGTTATCAACCAACACTAGCTGAAGAAATGGGCGTACTTCAAGAGCGTATTACTTCGACTAAAGATGGTTCTATCACGTCTATCCAAGCGGTATACGTACCTGCAGATGATTTGACCGATCCTTCACCTGCAACAACTTTCTCGCACTTAGATGCGACCGTTGTATTAAGTCGTGATATCGCTTCAAAGGGTATTTATCCTGCGATCGACCCACTTGATTCAACGTCACGTCAGCTTGATCCTTTAATTATTGGTCAAGAACATTATGATGTAGCACGTGGTGTTCAAACAGTTCTTCAGCGTTACGCAGAACTAAAAGACATCATTGCAATTCTAGGTATGGATGAATTATCTGAAGAAGATAAGCAAACTGTATCTCGTGCGCGTAAGATTGAACGTTATTTGTCTCAGCCATTTCATGTTGCAGAAGTATTTACCGGTTCACCTGGTAAGTATGTATCGCTGAAAGATACCATTCGTGGTTTCGTAGGAATCTTAGCGGGTGACTATGATGATCTTCCTGAGCAAGCATTTTACATGGTTGGTTCAATTGACGAAGCAGTTGAAAAAGCAAAAAGCATGTAATTTTGCGCTTTGATCGAGATGTTTCCCTTTTGGAGACATCTCATTAAGTAAGGTAATTTATTATGGGTATCAGCGTGCATTGCGATATTGTTAGTGCTGAAGAGTCAATTTTCTCTGGCTTAGTCGAGTTGGTTGTAGCGACAGGAACTTTAGGTGATCTGGGTATTGCTCCGGGACATGCACCTTTAATGACTAGTTTAGCCGCTGGACCTGTTCGAGTGGTTAAACAGGGTGGTGAAGAAGAAATTTTCTTTGTTACTGGTGGATACTTGGAAGTACAGCCTAATATCGTAACCGTTTTATCAGACAGCGCACAACGTGCGGGTGATTTAGATGAAGCGGCTGCGGTAGAAGCAAAGAAAGAAGCTGAACGTCTTTTAGCTAACCAAAGTGGTGATTTTGATTATTCGAAAGCCGCTTCTCAGCTAGCTGAAGCATCAGCTCGACTTCGTACTGTTCAACAATTACGTAGAAAACATTAATTGGTTTTTTTGCATAATGAACATAGAAGTTAAGTAAGTATAAGAAAAAAGGCAGCTATTTAGCTGTCTTTTTTCGTTTAAGAATAGCCAAAATAATTTAAATATTAAGCTAAACTTAATTATCGCCACTAAATTTAATCATCAAGGAAAGTGTTTCATGAGTTTACACGTCATCATACTTGCAGCAGGTCAGGGTTCTAGAATGAAGTCTGACTTACCGAAAGTAGTTCATCGGCTTGCAGGAAAACCAATGCTGCAACATGTAATTGATACAGCTAGTCAATTAGATGCGGAAAAGATACATATTGTCGTAGGTCATGGTGCAGAGATAGTGAAACAAACAATTCATGATGAAAATGTAAATTGGTGTTTACAAGCCGAACAGTTAGGTACCGGCCATGCTGTTTCACAGGGAATTGATTCAATTCCAAAAGATGCTCAGGTACTTATTTTATATGGAGATGTACCTTTAACGTCAGCGAGTACACTTAACGATTTAGTTGGCTCTGTTGAAGCTCAGCAATTGTCATTATTGACAGTAGAATTAGAGAACCCATCTGGCTACGGCCGAATCATCAGAAATTCAGAGGGTGAAATAGCAGCTATTGTTGAAGAGAAAGATGCCTCTGAAGAACAAAGGTATGTGACTGAAGTTAATACAGGCATTCTTGCGATGAGCGCAGAGGCTCTACATCGTTACATTCCGTTGTTAAAGAATAGTAATGCCCAAGGTGAGTATTATTTAACTGATATTATCGAAATTGCAGTTAAGAATGGTGATCGTGTTGAAAGCCATCAGCCTCAATTTGAACAAGAAGTACAAGGCGTAAACAATCGTCTACAATTATGTGAATTAGAATGTTGGCACCAGTCACGTATTTCAGAGCAGTTAATGTTAGCTGGCGTCACACTTTATGACCCAAATCGAATAGATGTACGTGGCCACTTACAATTTGGACGAGATGTAATTATTGACTTGAATTGTATTTTTGAAGGTGATGTTCTTCTTGGAGATAATGTTCAAATTGGTCCTAATTGCATTATTAAAAATGCGACAATCGGGGCAGGAACCTATATCCATGCCAATTCAATGATTGAAGACTCAGTGATTGGTGAACAAGCAAACGTAGGACCTTATGCACGTCTGCGTCCAGGAACCCAACTAGAGAACAGCACTAAAATTGGTAATTTTGTTGAAACTAAAAAGACGATTGTTGGTGAAGGCAGTAAAATCAATCACCTTAGTTATGTTGGTGATACCGTACTTGGCCGCAATGTAAATGTAGGGGCGGGTACGATTACTTGTAACTATGATGGCGTTAATAAATTTAAAACAGAAATCGGTGACGGTGTGTTTGTGGGGTCAAATTCCTCACTAGTTGCACCTGTAACTGTTGGAAAAAATGCGACTATTGGCGCTGGTTCGACGATAACAAAAGATATTCAAGAAGAGCAGCTTGCAGTGGCAAGAGGCAAACAGCGCAATATCGATGGTTGGCAGCGACCTATAAAAAACTAGATTAAGCTTTATTCGATGTGTAGACCATATCGATGCATTAAAGTTATATTAATTGAAAATATTTTGTAAATAGGAAGAGTAAAATGTGTGGAATTGTTGGTGCGGTAGCACAAAGGGATGTAGCAAGCATATTAGTAGAAGGTCTTAAAAGACTTGAGTATCGAGGATATGATTCTGCGGGTGTTGCTCTACTAACAAAAGAAGGCGATTTCAGTCGTGTTAGACGTGTTGGAAAAGTACAAGTTTTAGCAGATGCGCTAGAGGAGACTCCTTGTGCTGGCGGCACTGGAATAGCTCACACGCGTTGGGCGACACATGGTGAGCCAAGTGAGAAAAATGCACATCCACATAGCTCAGGTGAAAATATTTCAGTAGTACATAATGGCATAATAGAAAATCACCATACGCTTCGTGAAATGTTAAAGAAGCAAGGGTACGTGTTTACTTCTGACACAGATACCGAAGTAATCGCCCACCTAGTTCACTTTGAATTACAGCGACATGATTCTTTATTAATTGCATTTCAAAAAACTATTAAGCAATTAGAAGGCGCTTATGGTGCGGTTGTTATGGATAAAAATGATCCAGAACGCTTAATTGCAGCGCGTTCAGGTAGTCCTTTAGTGATTGGTTACGGTCTAGGTGAAAATTTTTTAGCCTCTGATCAATTAGCTCTTCTTCCTGTTACACGACGTTTTTCATTTTTGGAAGAAGGTGATATTGCAGAGCTGACACGGCATAAAGTTAGTATCTATGACCTTCACGAAAAAGAAGTGTCACGTGAGATAAAAGAATCAGACATATCTCATGACTCAGGCGATAAAGGTCCTTACAAGCATTACATGTTAAAAGAAATTTACGAACAACCGATTGCGATAAAAAATACACTAGAAGGCCGAATTGCTTCTGGAAAGGTGATGCTGTCAGCATTTGGTGAGAATTCTGAAAATATTCTTAAAGATATTAAGCATGTACAGGTCATTGCATGTGGCACTAGTTACAATGCAGGTATGGTGGCAAGATATTGGTTTGAAGAGTTTGCAGGTGTTTCATGTAATGTCGAAATTGCATCAGAGTTTCGTTACAGAAAGCCAGTCGTGCATGCCAATTCATTACTTGTGACGATTTCACAATCAGGCGAAACAGCGGATACACTGGCTGCGTTAAGGTTAGCGAAAGAACTTGGTTTTAAGGCCAGCTTAACGATTTGCAATGTCCCTGGTTCATCTTTGGTACGTGAATCTGACCTAAATTATATGATGAATGCGGGTGCAGAAATTGGCGTAGCTTCAACGAAAGCATTTACAGTTCAGCTAACTGGCTTATTACTACTCGTTACAGCAATTGGTAAGCATAATGAAATGAAACCTGAAACTGAAACAATGATTGTAAATGCCTTGCAATCATTGCCTGCAAAAATTGAGCAAGCTTTAATTATGGATGATGCAATTTCAGTACTTGCTGAAGATTTTGCTGAAAAGAATCATAGCTTATTCTTAGGAAGAGGTGATCAATACCCGATCGCAATGGAAGGGGCACTAAAGCTCAAAGAAATTTCTTATATTCATGCTGAAGCCTATGCGGCAGGTGAACTTAAGCATGGCCCGTTAGCATTAATTGATGCGGAAATTCCTGTAATTGTTGTTGCACCTAATAATGAATTGCTTGAAAAACTACATTCAAATGTAGAAGAAGTAAGAGCGCGTGGTGGCTTAATGTATGTATTTGCCGACAGCGGCGCTCATTTTAAAAGTGATGAAACCATGAAAGTGCTTGATGTACCGCAGTGTGAGAAAATTATCGCACCGATTCTTTATACCATACCATTACAACTATTGAGTTATCATGTCGCCTTGATAAAAGGTACGGATGTGGATCAGCCAAGAAATCTGGCTAAATCAGTCACCGTAGAATAGGGGGTTAATCAATATCGCTCTACAGTTGTGGTGTTATGCGCACCATAAGTTCTGCCATTTGGCGTATTATAAATGGGTTGTTGATACTGTGGGGCAGAGATTTGAATCTGACTATATTTGAGCATGTCGTCAATTTCAGACTGCTCATTTTCTTCATTTGTTTTATCTGCTTTCTTGTTTAGAATCTTTTCATTATCTTCTTCTTTTTCTTCATAGATTGGCTTTTTTGATTGCATTGCAGTACGTGCACTAAGTGCTCCCCCAATTACTGCATTTGATAATTCATCCTGTCCGATTTCTTGCATTGGAAAATCATTTATTGTTGATTTTTGTTGGATTGAAAACTCAAAGTCTAAATCATCATATTTTGAGTCATCAAACTCATCCTCAGCAAATGTAACAGAAGTTAGGATAAGTAGTACCCAGATAATAGAGTAGTGAGGCATCATGATATAAACTCTTGTAAATTATTGTGTTAAATACACAGGTATTTTAGCGCTAAATGCATACGGTAACTATGTATGTTGTCTACTATTGGTTATTTATATGACAGATGCAGCTAAATTTTTACTAAAGTTAGAATATAGGGCAAAATGAAAACAAACCTTATTACAAAAGAAGGTCATGATGGACTGCAATCCGAGCTTGATTTTCTTTGGCAAAAAGAACGACCTGAAATAACAAAAAAAGTATCTTGGGCGGCAAGTCTTGGTGATCGAAGCGACAATGCGGATTATCAATATAATAAACAGCGATTAAGAGAAATTGATCGGCGTATACGATTCTTACGTAAACGCATAGAAGCGCTAAAAGTAGTGGAATATTCGCCGGAGCAAGAGGGCCGTGTGTTTTTTGGTGCTTGGGTAGAAATTGAAAATGAAGAAGAGGAAGTGATGCGTTTTAGGGTGGTTGGTGGTGATGAGATATATGGACGATGTGATTATATTTCGGTAGATTCACCTATGGCTCGCGCCTTATTAAAAAAAGAAGTAGACGATGATATTGAGGTTGAAACACCTTCAAAGAAGACCTATTGGTCAATTAACTGTATTGAATACTTAATGGAAAATAAATAGATTAAAATAAGGTTAAGGAGTGCTTTGTACAAAGATAAGCCAAAGAATATTAAATGTAGGTTGTAACACCTAAATTTTATTTGTATCTTTCGCGCAGCATAAGAATCTTATTTGGAGAAATAGAATGAAAATCGATAAAAAATTAAATGAAGTTGCTGAAAGTGTACTAGCTCAATTAGATTCTGTTGGTTATCGTTTAGATACCATTGGTGTAGAAAATCAAATAAATCGTCACAACTTAATCGCACTGATTATGTTTGGTCAAAAGCGCTTAGAAGGTGAAATAGATAGTTTGAGTGCTGTGGTTGATACGGGTAAGTCAAAAGTAGATAGCATTACACGTTCAGTTGAAAAGCTTGTGGTAAGCGCGACTGATTTAGCTTTGTTTCCTGCTAAATATACCATTGGTCGTGTTAAAGCTAAGCTTGCTTAATTGTTATGGCTGAAATACTTTGCTCCTGTTGATAAATCTCAGACAGGAGCTGATATACACTTGTCGCAGCAAAAATACGTCTAAGATTTTTGCTCTAAAGCCATTGCTTGTTTTGGAAACTGTAATTCAATACGTAAACCAGGCTCGTTATCGGTGAGTGTTATTTTACCTTGATGTAAATCCATTACAGCAAGTACCAGACTCAAGCCTAAACCGTTACCGGGTAAAGAACGGCTCTTAGCAACACGATAAAACCTTTGAAATACGCGCTCGCGTTCCTCTTCTGGAATACCAATCCCTGAATCAGCAACCGAAAGAAAGGTTTCATTTTGATTTGAAGTTAAAGAAATATCTATTTCACCATCTTCAGGTGTATATTTTATGGCGTTATCAATTAGGTTGCATAGGGTTTGAAACAGTAAATCACGATCACCCATAATACCGACATTTGGTTCGATCATGATTGAAAACTTCTGTTGCTTATCTTCAGCCAATGCTTCGTATAATTCAGCGGCATCCTGAGCTAAACCTGATAGGTCGAAGGTTTTGAAATTAGAAACCTTATCGCCCACTTCAAGGCGAGCAATTCTTAATAAAGCATTAAATGTCGCCAGTAATTGATCCGCTTCAGCGACAGACTTTCCGACCTGCTCTCTATCTTGGTCACGGTCAACGGTGAGTAATGTGTTCTCAAGTTGATTACGGAGTCGTGTGAGAGGTGTTCGTAGATCGTGTGCGATATTATCTGAGACATGTCGAACGCCTTCCATGAGGTGTACGATTCGGTCTAACATCTCATTTAGATTTCGAGCGAGCTGATCAAACTCATCATTGGTACCTCGGTCAGGGATCCTAAGCGATAAATTACCACGCATGATGTTTTGGCTGGTTTGGTTAATGAGTTCAACGCGTTTGGAGGTGCTACGACTCATCATAATGCCACCAAACATTGCTAACGCAAAAGTAATCGCCATGCCAAAATTGATTGCTCGTTCTACAAGTTCTTTTACCGCCATGAAATCATTGACATCACGGCCGACTAATAAGCGTAAGCCTCCGGGAACAATAAAAATTCGGGCTCGTGCAGGTCTTGATTCTGCAGTGGGCCATCCCAGGCCTTCATCTAAGGTAAAGTTGAGCCACCCATCTTGTACTTCACCATCTTCGGGCCATTTACTAATATTTCCCGCTAGTTTGATAAAGTCACGCGCTGTAAATAAATAAATGCTTTTACCATTTGGGTCACGTGCTACCCGCTCACGAATAACGCTGATTAAACCATTAAGACCCTGGCGCTGGTATTGCTCTGCTAGACCAATAATTTCTGCTTCGATGGTTTCATCTGTCTGGCTGGACATATAGCCAGCCGTCGCCCAATAGATAAACCCCATTAAAATAAATACAGATGTGGCGAACAGTACCATGTACATGACCGCCAATTGAAAGGTAGATGTTCTAAGAAGGTTAAGAATCTTCACTTAGAATATATCCTGCACCTCTAACTGTTTGAAGTAACTGTTTTGGAAAGTCCTTATCAATTTTAGAGCGTAAACGGCTGATATGAACATCGATAACGTTTGTTTGTGGATCAAAATGATAATCCCATACTTGCTCTAAAAGCATAGTTCGGGTGACGACTTGGCCAGCATGCTTCATGAGGTATTCCAATAAACGGAACTCTCTTGGCTGGAGGTCAATCTTTTCAGAGTTTCGCTTGACCGTTCGTGCGAGTAGGTCCATTTCTAGATCTGCAACACTTAAATGCGTGATCTTTTCAGAGCCTGATTTTGACCCTCTACGCATTAACACTTCAAGACGTGCGAGTAACTCATTATATGAAAATGGTTTTGTTAGGTAGTCATCGCCACCGCCACGTAAACCTTCAACTCGGTCATCGACATCACCTAAGGCACTTAGAATCAGTACGGGGGTTTGGTTGCCAGTTGCTCGAATCGTCTTGATAATCGATAAGCCATCCATGCTGGGCAGCATACGATCAATAATCATTACATCATAGGTTTCGCTCGCTGCCAATAACAAGCCTTCTTTGCCATCGGCAGAGTGATCAACGACATTGTCATTTTCTTTTAGCCCATTTACTAAGTATGCAGCTACGTCTTTATCATCTTCAATTACTAATATGCGCATCTTGCCCTCAACTTGTCTGTTTGGTTCAACTAGATTATTTAGTTCTGTAGTTTTTAATTTGTTCGTAAGCATCTTTTATTTCACGCGTCTTTTCAGTGGCAATTTTCATCATTTCTTCAGGTAGACCTTTTGAGACTAGTTTGTCAGGGTGATGCTGACTAATGAGTCTTCGATAAGCTTTTTTAAGCTCAGCATCACTACAATCTGAGGTCATGCCTAATATTTGATAAGCTTGTTCAATAATTTGTTTTTCTGTCTTTTCACTAGGGTGCTTACCGCCAAACTGCGCATAACGCCGTTGAGCGGTCATCATGGCGAGCAGTTCTTCAAAGTGTCGTCGTTTAAAGCCTAATAATTCCGCTACACTGAGTAATAATTTTTGCTCTTCTGGATGTAATTCATTGTCAGCTAAAGCTGTGCTTAGCTGAATCTCCATAAAAATACGTAGTAAGTCTGTACGTCTACCACATTCATGTCGAAATTGTTCAAGTACTGACTGCAAATCAAAGTCGGCTTCTTTACCTTGATTAAAAAGATTGATGGCGGCTTTTTTTTGCTCTTCATTAAGTTGCATTTTATCCATGGTTTGGCGCGCAACTTGAATTTCGATAGCCGAAACAATGCCGTCAGATTTAGCAACACGACCCATTACTGAAAAAGTAGCCGTAAAAAAGGCTGCCTGAATTCGTTCCTGGTCTGCGCCGCCTACACTAAAACTAGTTGTATCCAAGCCCTTAAGACCTTTATCGAAGCTATGGCCTAATGCACCACCTAACAGTGCTCCTAATGGGCCTACGAGCACAAAACCTAATGTGCTTCCAATTACTTTTCCCCACCAACTCATAGAAAAACATACCTTATAGATTTATAAAACGGCTCAATATATAGCCTTAATAAGTTTCAGGTTTAAATTTTGACCACAGTAGGGGAAGATAACCAGTTAAAAGTTCGTAACACGTTCGTTTAGGTTGTTTAAAAAACGCGAGAAATATTTACTTATGCTCACTGCTGAAACCAATTAAGTGATCGTTGTGTTTCTGATTTTGGGACGTATTCTGCGCTTACCCAGCCAGAGTATTGTAGGCGGTCGAGGTATTTAAAAATATTTTGAAAATTTAATTCGCCTGTTCCGGGTTCGTGTCTTCCGGGGCAGTCGGCAAATTGAATATGTTGAATATGCTGCAGATTATTGTCCAAAGAGCGCAGAATATCACCTTGCATAATTTGCATATGATAAATATCAAACTGAACTTTTACATTGCTTAGCTTAACTTCGTCGATAACTTGTAGTGCTTTATCCAGCGTATCAATAAAGAAACCAGGCATATCTATTTTGCTATTGATTGGCTCAATTAATAAAGTGATGCCATGCTCATTTAAGCGTTGCGCAGCATAAGTTATATTATTGATGAACGTTTGCCATATTTCAGCATATTCGAAATTCTCAGGCCTTAAGCCCGCTAAACAATTTAATTGCTTTACATCCAGAATGTTTGCATATTCAATCGCTTTGTCGATGCCTTCTCTAAACTCATTGATACGATCGGGTAAACAGGCAATTCCCCGCTCACCTCGGTCCCAATTACCAGGCGGTAAATTAAATAGTACTTGTTGGAGGCTGTGCTGTTTGAGCTGTATCGCTAAAACATGTGGGCTCCATTCATAGGGAAATAAATACTCTATATATTGAAAGCCATTTTCAGATGCCGCTTTGAATCGCTCTAAAAAAGGTAGCTCTGTATATAACATGCTTAAATTTGCGGCAAATTTAAGCATGTTATATACCAGTATCAGAAATAGTCTTACTAGATTTAAGCTGAGTATTGTTAAGTTGTTCAAGTTCTAATAATAAACCACTGTGGTCAATGTTTTCATGGCCGTTTGAAACGAGTGACAAGTATGATTCATAGCAGCGTTGAGAGAGCGGCAAGCTTAGGTTTTCAGCGCGGGCTTCATCTAATATGGTGCGCAGGTCTTTTAATTGCACACGGGAAGTTGCGCCCGGTTCAAAATTACGATCAATCATACGCTGGCCATGAAGCTCTAATATGCGACTCGCAGCGAAACCACCCCCCAATGCTGTCCTAACAGCTTGAGGATCTGCTCCGCCTTCTGAGGCTAATAATAGTGCTTCTGAGACGGCTCCAATGGTAATCCCTACGATAGCTTGGTTCGCTAGTTTACATAATTGCCCGCAACCCACATCACCAATATAAGTGGCGCTTCCTAAAGCTGAAAAAACAGGTAATGCTTGAGTAAAGTCTGGTTTTAATCCGCCGACCATAACTGAAAGTGTGCCTCCTTCTGCGCCGATGGTACCGCCTGAAACGGGTGCATCCAAATAGGATGCACCCTGGCTCTTAATGATTTGACCATGGTTTCTTGCGACAGCAGGTGGAATCGAACTCATATCAATAAATAAAGCCCCAGGCTTGATCGCTTGAAAGGCATTGCTTTTAAATATTACTTCATCAACAACGTCACCATTTTCAAGCATGGTAATGACGATGTCTGCATTTTTAAGGGCTGTAGTGGGTTGGTCTGCAATGGCGGCACGTTCAGAGAATAAGGCAGACTTCTCTGGGCTACGATTCCATAAATTCATGTCAAAACCCGCGTCGAGTAGTCGAGTTACCATGGGGCGGCCCATTAAACCAATGCCAATGAATGCGATTCTCACTCGATATACTCCTTACGACTGTTAATGTGGTTTGTGGCTTTAATAGATACTAAATTATAGACATAAAAAAACCGCCAGATTAGGCGGTTTAATGTGCAGAAACTTAAAATTAAGCTTCGATCAGTGCTTTGACTTTTTTCATTGCGTTTTTTTCAAGTTGTCGAATACGCTCAGCAGAAACACCGTACTCGTCAGCTAAATCATGCAGGGTTGATTTATTTTCAGACAACCAACGCTTGAGAAGAATATCAAAACTTCTTTCATCAAGTGTTTTTAATGCACTATGTAAGCGAGAGTTTACATCTTTAGTCGCATTAAGCCGCTCAATATTGAGTGCTGGATCTTGACTGTGGTCTTCCAAATAATTCGCTGGTGCCTGATATGCAGAATCATCGTCATCGTCGGCGCCCATATCGAAGGCGGTATCATGAGCACTCAGTCGTCCTTCCATTTCACGAACAACTTTAGGCTCGACCCCTAGATTCTCAGCAACTGAAAGCACTTCTGCATGTGTAAACCAAGCTAAACGCTTTTTTGAACTACGTAAATTAAAAAACATTTTACGTTGTGCTTTTGTGGTCGCGATCTTAACAATTCGCCAGTTTTTTAGAATAAACTCATGAATTTCGGCTTTGATCCAATGTACGGCAAAAGAAACCAAACGCACCCCGAACTCAGGGTTAAAACGTTTAACCGCTTTCATTAAACCAACATTGCCTTCTTGAATCAGGTCAGCCTGTGCAAGGCCGTATCCTGAGTAGCTTTTAGCGACGTGAATAACAAAGCGAAGATGAGACATAACCATGTGTCGAGCAGCTTCCAGATCATTTTCATCGTGTAGACGATCTGCTAAGCCTTTCTCTTCATCAACCGTTAAAATAGGGATACCATTCACGGCCTGAATATAAGACTCCAGATTTGCGCCTGGAACCAACATATCGACTGGCTGTAAGCTTGTACCCATAAATGACTCTC
>Ga0209290_1001053_pt1 | contig 15105 bp, 15 predicted proteins | sample EN1Hudsemesocosm_2_FD_184632 | JGI IMG/M metagenome (GOLD analysis project Ga0209290, IMG submission 184632) | Methane-oxidizing microbial communities from mesocosms in the Hudson Canyon - EN10B Hudson Canyon (SPAdes) (version 2) | ecosystem: Environmental > Aquatic > Marine > Cold seeps... | reverse complement strand
ACTTTTTTTCATGAAGCTTTATTTATTTGAGCATCTATTTAAACGTTTTTACATTTAGAACAGCTACACGAGCAATTACTTATATGTCGAAAAACAACCTGTCGAAATACAACTTGACTCACCTAAAACAGCTGGAAGCTGAAAGCATCCATATTATCCGCGAAGTAGCTGCCGAGTTTGACAAACCTGTCATGCTTTACTCTGTCGGTAAAGATTCAGCCGTTATGCTGCACTTAGCCAGAAAAGCATTTGCTCCAGGTAAGCTGCCATTCCCCCTATTGCACGTTGACACCACGTGGAAATTTAAGGAAATGATCGAGTTTCGAGATAAGACTGTAAAAAAATATGGTTTTGACTTGATTGTTCATATAAATCAGGAAGGTGTTGATCAAGGCATTGGCCCTTTTACACATGGTAGCGCCAAACATACTGACGTTATGAAAACTCAAGGCTTAAAGCAAGCTTTAAACAAATATCAGTTTGATGCAGCTTTCGGTGGTGCACGTCGCGATGAAGAAAAATCTCGCGCTAAAGAGCGTGTTTATTCTTTCCGTGATGAGAATCATCGCTGGGACCCGAAAAATCAACGCCCAGAATTATGGAATGTGTACAACGGCAAGGTTAATAAAGGCGAAAGTATTCGCGTATTTCCTTTATCTAACTGGACCGAACTAGATATTTGGCAGTATATCTATCTAGAAGACATCGATATTGTACCACTGTATTTATCTGAAAAACGCCCCGTTGTTGAACGTGACGGCACATTGATTATGGTTGATGACGATCGCATGCCAATTGGTAAAGATGAAAAAGTAGAAATGAAATCTGTTCGCTTTCGCACACTCGGCTGTTACCCATTAACTGGCGCAGTTGAATCAGAAGCAACAACTTTACCTGAAATCATTCAGGAAATGTTACTCACTACCTCATCAGAAAGACAAGGCCGCATGATCGACCACGATTCAGCAGGCTCGATGGAACAAAAGAAACGTGAAGGTTATTTCTAGCTTACATTTACTTTCACTTTATTTTAAAGACGAAGTAGCACTAGAAACCAATATATAAATGTGACGAGCGATTAACATCAATCGCTTAGATCACTCGCAAAGAGATTGAATAATGGCACACCAGTCAGACCTTATCGGCGAAGATATTAACGAATATTTGAAGCAGCACGAACAAAAGCAATTATTACGCTTGCTTACTTGTGGCAGTGTAGATGATGGCAAAAGCACCTTAATTGGCCGCTTATTGCATGACGCTCAAATGATTTATGAAGACCAGCTAGAAGCAATTAAAAAAGACAGCATAAAATCGGGTACAACCGGCGAAGAACTTGATCTCGCTCTACTTGTAGATGGACTGCAAGCCGAACGTGAACAAGGTATTACCATCGATGTCGCCTATCGTTATTTTTCTACCGATAAGCGAAAATTCATTATTGCTGACACACCGGGACACGAACAATACACACGAAACATGGCAACCGGAGCCTCTACCGCCGACTTAGCAATTATTTTAATTGATGCCCGCCATGGTGTATTGACGCAAACTAAGCGACATTCATTTATTGCATCACTATTAGGCATCAAGCACGTAATTGTTGCGATAAATAAAATGGATTTGGTTGATTATAGTGAAGACCGCTTTAATGAGATCAAAGAAGACTACCTTCAATTTTCCGCTCAATTAAATTTAGGCGACATACAGTTTGCTCCACTTTCAGCATTGAAAGGGGTAAACACTATTGATAAAAGTGAGCTAACACCGTGGTATCAAGGCAAGCCATTAATGGAAATGCTTGAAACCGTTGAAGCTTCACAAGATAAAAACCTTAAAGACTTCCGACTTCCGGTTCAATACGTTAACCGTCCAAACCTTAACTTCCGTGGTTTTTGCGGCACAATTGCCTCAGGCATCATCAAGCCTGGCGATAAAATAACCGCTCTACCTTCAGGCAAATCAAGCACAGTGAAAGCGATTGTTACTTTCGAAGGCGAGTTAGAAGAAGGCTTTGCAGGTCAAGCAGTCACATTAACGCTCAATGATGAAATTGACATCAGCCGTGGCGACATGATCGTTAAAGCTGACAACGCACCAGACACAAACTCAGCTTTTAAAGCACATATTGTTTGGATGGCCGAAGAACATCTAGCACCAGGTAAATTAGTTGATATCAAGCTGGGCTCGAAACTCGCTTCAGGCTCTATTCAATCAATTGACCATCTTATTGATGTGAATACTTTAGCCAAAACCAACGCTGATCATTTAGAACTCAATAGTATTGCCTCATGCACAGTCCACCTTAATCAGTCGATTGCATTTGATAACTATTCAGACAATAAAGCAACAGGGTCATTCATTATTGTCGACCGGCTAACGAACGTCACCGTTGGCGCAGGTATGATCGACTCAGCAGCTGAAGATCAAACAGCCAACTGGGAACCCGTTAGCCAAGCTGAACGTGCTGCACGCCTCGAACACCAAACGCCTAGCATTATTGGCTGCACAGGCGAAGCCGCCGATGTATTAGCACAAGCAATTGAAAGAAAGCTATTTAATCTTGGACGCACCGCAGTACTAATAACAAACCACATGACTGATAGCGATCAAGAAAAGCTATTAATTGCGAAAGCACTTAAAGAAGCTGGTTTGATTGCGATTGTCCCATTAAAAGAATCTTCTGAACTTGTAGATAGTAGCGCATCAGCTAATACAGACTCAGATATTCCAGATCAAGTTAATACGATTGATTAGAGACATCTTTTAAACTTCCGACCTACGCCAACGTAGGTCGGGTCTTACCTCCACTACTTGAACTAACATCCTCATGGCCATTACTTCACTGATTTTTCACCGCATTACTCGCTGGCAAGAAGAGCAACCTTCAGAACTAAAACTTACAGAAACAGGCCCTGAAGTATCAGCAGACCATGAAGGCTTATTCGGCCAGCTAAAAAAAATATTCCAATTTAAAGCAGGTAAGTTTCACGGCCATTTTGATGAAGATTATAGCGCCGCACCTTTACAAAATTGGTTAAAAGAGCATCTCGATAATAAAATTGGTTTTGAAAAACTAACTCATTTATACATGGCTCAACTTAAAGAGTTAGTCGATAAAACCAGCGAAGCTTTTGAAGCAAGTATCCTATTTCTCTTAGAAGAAAGAGCGGATGGTCCGAGATGTTATATTTTTGCTCTCGACACAAACTCCGGCCTCCAGTTAGATAACTCGCTCAATCTAGACACTGTAGATTTTCTGAATACCACCAAGCTAGATCTTGCCATTCGCATAGACCTTGATGACTGGCAGCAAGCAAACACGATCGGTGAGAGCCAAGCATCTGAACAAGACAGCCCACCTTACTTATGTATGATTCGCTCTCGCTCTAAAGCAAAAATTGGTGAGGCATTTACACAATCTATAGGATTTAAGAGCACAATAGATACCGCTAAAGAAACCGAATCTCTTATGCAAGTTTTAGCCGGTTACACCAAACAGTCTGAGCCTAAAGAAGCCGCTGAGATACGACAAAAAGCCTATGATTTTTGCGTTGAGCAACAACAAATTGGTGAAGCAGTGCCTTTAAATGAGCTATCTGGGTTTTTAGATGAAAACGCCCCGACACGATTTAGCGAATTTGCCGAGCAGCAAGAAAATATCGGCGACAAAAAATCACTTCGTCCCGACACACGAAAACTTAAACATCTCGTTAGAATTTCAGGTAAAGGCAACGGCCTCAGCCTTTCCTTTTCATCCGACCTAATGCAACAAACCATTTTATTTGATGAACAATCCGACACATTAACAATCACCGCTATTCCTAAAAGCTTAAAGAAACAGATTCTTGAACACATTAAGGAATCTAACGATAGAAGTTAATCATTTAACAGTTATTTAAAACACATTTAATTCACATTGCTCTGGATTTACGATCCAACTCGCAAAGGTAAAAACCATGTCAGATCAAAACGCTTCACCCGCTGTAGTATGCGCACTTTATAAATTTGTCATTCTCGAAGATTTTGAGTCGATTCGACCAAAATTGCTTAACATCATGCTAGAGAATGAAGTAAGAGGCACCCTACTACTAGCCAAAGAAGGCATTAACGGAACGATAGCTGGAAGTAGACATTCAATTGATGCTGTTCTTAATTGGCTAAAAGAAGATGTTCGCTTTTCGGATATTGTCACAAAAGAATCTTTTGATACCGAAGTCCCATTTAACCGCACTAAAGTTAAATTAAAAAAAGAGATTGTGACGATGGGCGTAGAAAATATCGATCCCAAGAAAATCGTTGGCACTTATGTAAAACCAAAAGATTGGAATAACTTAATTTCTGACCCTGACGTCCTATTAGTCGATACTCGAAATGATTATGAAGTAAAAATTGGCACTTTCCAAAATGCTCTTAACCCCGAAACCGAAACATTTCGTGAATTTCCTGAGTATGTCGAAAAAAATCTGGACTCAAACAAACACAAAAAAGTCGCCATGTTTTGTACCGGCGGCATACGGTGCGAAAAGTCGACCGCATTCTTAAAAGAAAAAGGCTTTGAAGAGGTCTATCACCTTGAAGGTGGAATTCTGAAATATCTGGAAGAAGTTCCCGAGGAAGAAACTATGTGGAAAGGCGAATGCTTTGTATTTGATAACAGAGTTGCGGTCAACCATAAGCTAGAAAAAGGTCAGTATGACCAATGCAATGCCTGTCGTATGCCAGTAACAGAAACTGAAAAGCAAAGTGAGCACTTTATTGAAGGCGTTAGCTGCCCACACTGTTACGAAAAAAAGACCGACGCACAAAAGGCTCGCTTTGCCGAGCGTGAACGTCAGGTAAACCTAGCACGCGAGCGCGGTGAGCAGCATATTGGAGGCAATGCTGCTGAAGTAATTATCAGACGTAAAGAAGAAAAAAAACAAGAACGATTAAAACAACAACAGCAAAAATAACAACGCAACAAACTAAAATTTTTCACCAGTTTAATTATTTTGTGAAGCTAGTGAGAAAGTTCAATACTCTCTCACTGTATAATTTATACCAATATAAACAAGTAAAAGTACCAAAACTACATTCACCCTGGATCATTAATGACAAAAGTACTGCGCATCACCCTACTCTCCCTCATAATCACATTAAGTGGCTGTGCAGCAGTAACGATTACAGAAAGCGGCGAATCCAATTTCAAATATTATCCTGACTACGAAGAGTCAAAGAACTTTTACTTATGGGGGCTTGTAGGTGAGCATCATATTGATGTGACTGAAATTTGCACAAAGACACCTACAATCCAAATGCAAACAAAGTTTAGTGCCTCCGATATATTTTATACCATTATAACTCTCGGTATTTATTTACCCAGAACAGCCAAAGTATGGTGCGAAAGAGAGGGGGAATCATGAGAGGTTCATCCATAAAAGTACTCACTTTAATTTTTATTTTAAGCCTTTCATCCTGTACTGTTATTCATTTTGAAAATGGCGAAGTTGCTCCCGATCCAGATTCATCTAGCGCTACCGATAATGAGTTAAGTGAGTACGATGCAAACATATCAGCACGCCATAGAAAGTGGTACCACCATTCACTTTACCAATTTGCAGAAATAAGTAACCCTCTTGAAACAAGCCAGATATGCACAGGCTTAGATTGGAATAAAGTAACCACGGAAGTGACACCATTTGATGCCATCATGGGGCTTTTAGATAACGCCATTTTTATCAGCGCAGCCTCGGTAGGTATTGATCTTTGGTCGCCTTGGTCAATTGAATACTCGTGCAAAGAACAAGAGTAGTACAAACCTCACAGCTGAAGTCTTGATGGTGAGGTTTTCAGTAAAGCTAAGCCAAGCGAATCTCGCCTTGCTTAATCAACTCCCGCTTAAATAAATATGCCAAAACTATTGCACTAACTGCAAGCCCACCCCCCATTCCCATCCAAACACCCACTGCACCAAATGGGCTTAGTAATAGATAAGAACATGGAAAACCAATTAACCAATAACTAAAAATTGCGGCAAAGGTAGGCGAAGCCCCCAGTTTAAAACCTCTCAACACCCCCATCAAATTGACTTGCCAACCATCTACCAATTGAAAAAGTGCCGCAACAAATAAAATACTAACAATAAGACTACTCACCTCAGCGTATTCAGCCTCAGTGAGCGCTAGAGCACTATCATGTAAATTTTCATTTAAGAAAAGAGATGCAAGCCATTCTGGCGCAAACCAAAACAAGCCTCCAGAAATAAAAGCACTAATAGTAGCCAACACTAACCCACAAACAGCCACTGCACGTATATTTTGCATACTCCTCGCGCCATAAAACTCGCCTACTTTTACAGATACGGCCTGAGAAAGCCCTAAAGGAATCATAAAGCTCAACGTTGTAAGCTGTAAAGCAACATGATGGGCCGCTAGAGCATTCACTCCTAACATACCAATCAATAAAGCCGCAGCAGAAAACATCCCCACCTCCATCGCATGTGATAGTGCAATCGGCGCACCTAAATTAAATGTATCTCTTAAGTTTACCCAGGAAAACTGCTCCCACTTTGACCAAAATGGATACATTTTAAAAATGGGTTTTCGATAAACTAACCCGACCAAACCTAAAAACATAAGCAAAGAAATAAGACAAGTACCGAGCGCAACCCCCTGAATACCCATTACTGGCAAGCCCCACATCCCAGTCATTAAAGCATAACTAACAGGGTAATTTAGGCTCGCGGCAATAATACTGATAGGCAAAATTGCAGAAGGATCCCCTAAACCCAAAACCAGACTTCTCAGAAGAATAAAGCCAAAAGCTGGCAAAAGTGACCAAACAACTACCTGTAAATACTGTTCGGTATAAACAACCGTTTCAGCCGACTGACCTAGCATTAATAGAATGGGTGATATTTTCCAGATGAGCCCGCCGAAAACAATAAACAAACCAAGAACGACAACCGCACCTGAAAGCAGCGCCCGTTGAACCGCTAAAGTATTAGCCTCTCCTTTTGCAAAAGCGATCAAGTTAGCCGTCGCGACTAACATACCAATCCCAACGATATAGAAGAATTGATAAACTACGGCTCCTAACCCGCCTCCCGCAAGTACCTCAACACCTAACTGCCCCATTAGAACCGTATCAATAAAGGACATTGACGCAAAAGCCAATTGACCAATAACCATCGGCAATGCAATTTTAAATAGATCTTTTAGCATCAGAAGTGAAATAGTCATAAAACCTAGGTCTTTGAATAAAAAATACAGTAACTATTTGATTACAAGTAAAATCATGGCATACCCCGAATACTTTTATACCACGCAGATGGCTTTACTATTTCGCCGTCTGACTCCCTAACCTCAGGGTAAGGCAATTGTTTTTCATGGCAATATTTAGCGATTTCAGGGTGCGCCCAACGAAAAAAAGTAGACTTATATTCTTCCTCGCTCAAACGCACTCCATTATAACACCCAGCACTTTGACGCTGACGTTGCGCTTCTGCAAGAATAATCGCAGCGGCTACGGATACATTAAAAGATTCAACCATCCCCATCATCGGTACAACAATATGCTTATCGACTTTACTCGCGGCAAGCTCGCCAACCCCTTTTTTCTCATTCCCCATCAAAATCGCACAAGGTTTGGTGTAATCAACTGAACGATAATCTACCGCCTCGCTCGAAAGGTGCGCAGCAAAAACCTGATAACCCTTAGCATGTAAGTTATCAATCGCATCACTCATAGACTCATGACGAACGATATTCACCCAGCGATCACTCCCCATAGCAGTACCACTATATGCTCGATGCTTTTCTTTATGCCAAACCATGTTAAGTTCATGAATACCTACTGCATCACTTGTTCTAACAAGCGCCGCAATATTACGAGGTTTATGTATTTGATCAGTTAAAAGCGTTAGATCTGGCTGACGAAGATTGAGTGTTCTGCGTAGTTTTTGATAGCGTTCGGGAGTCATTTAAAGCTACTTTAAAATCAGAGATTAAGTGCGCGTGAAAATTACGAGCAAGTTAACTATTATCATCAATATTAACGTCAACCAAGTAAAGAGCGTCCCATAGAAACGAGCCCTAGAAGGCCCGCGACTAGCAGAGATCCCCCAGGCATGCACAACTCGGCCTATAAAAAGCGTTATACCAAAAATGTGCAATAACCAAGGCGTTAAATAATTCAGTTCTAAAATCAGTAATAAAACAATTCCAACAGGAATGTTTTCAACGGCATTCCCATGAGCCCGAACTGCGCACTTCATCGCATTAGAACCTAAGTCATCACCTAAGCCTATTTTTTCTTTTCGACGAAACTTTGTAACGCGATACGCCAAAAAAATAACAATAAGAGCCAGTAGACTTCCATAAATGGGCGTTATTGAAAGCATTTAAAACCCTGCGGTGCTCGCTTAATAATGTATCTGAAATTATTTATCAATTGGTCGTGGGCCTGAAGCACCATGAGGAAAGTTCGTAACAGAACCTTTTCCTGCCGTTACTTTTGCAGACCCTTCTTGCTCAACTTCATCAATCCTAATAACCGCATTCATTGGAATATAAGTTCGCTTCACACCTGAAAACTCACTTTTCAAACGCTCTTCACCAGGATCAACAAGTAACTGAGATTTCTCACCAAACAAAAGCTGCTCTAGCTCAACAAACCCGTACAAATCAGAGGGATAAACGTGCGATGCATAAATTTCATAAACATCTTCATTATTGTAAAAAATAACTTTATAGGTTTTCTTTATATTCATGGCTCAGGAGCATATTCTAATTGGCTGAAAGGAAAGAAATTATAACATAGATTTTCTATTAGATATCAACACCCGATGAACCATACCCAGAACGCTCTTTACGCTTTTAGCCCCCCTACCTTTTTAACCAAATGAGCGTAACGCTTGTATTGACGATGCTGTTCTGGAATATGTTTAACATTTGCTAAACAGTGCTCACAGCGGCGTTTTAGCTCTGGATTCCCTCCCTGTTCAGCAATCTGTTTCAACATAACTTGCACCATATTCAAGTTTAGAGCAGGATGCTTTGGTGTCGAAACAAGCGCATTTTCAAACACCTCAATCGCTTTAGCCAAGTCTCCCTTTTCAAACGCACCAATACCCTGCTTGTTCAACTTTCGAGCTTTTACTTTTTTCTGTAAACTGACCGGTTCATCTAACAAGTCTTCAATACTTGCCATCAGCGCGGTATCTCCGTCACTTTCTTGCGCCAAGTCAGACAACAACTGCTCAGCTTTGCTTACCTCTCCCATGGTATAAAGAGTTTTAGCAAACTCTAACTTCATCGAAGCATCAGCCTCGTCAAGATCCATAGTGCTTTCAATCTTCTCTAAAATAGTTTTTGCTTTGCTTTCATCGCCTTGCCCTTGATGTACACGAGATTGAATTAACATTGAGTTAACTTGCACAGATGGGTCATTTTTAAATTTTTTCCCGACTCGCTCTAGTGTGTGCACGGCCTCTTTCGCTCTTTTCTTTCCTAGATCTGTCTTATCTCCTTCTGATAACTCAGACAAACACCGACCAAGATTCAGATAATTCTCTGGGGATTCATGCACTGAATTATGCCCAAGCTTTACAGTATGCCTAAAAGCATCACTTGCACTCTCAACATCTTTGTTTTTAGTACACACTTCAGCTAATTTCTTTTGCCGTATAATCGCAAAAGGAGAAATTTCTACCGCTTTTTTTAATGTTTTTTGCGCATCTAGCGTACTTCCTTTCTTGAGCTGTGCTTCAGCTAACCAATCGTATGCCTCAATCAAGTTGCCATTTTGCTCTAACAACCCAGTTAATCCGTCAATAGCCCCCTGATAATCGCCTTGCGCCAATTTCACTTTACCCAAGCCTAACTGGGCCCATCCAATATCTCGTTTAGTTAAGATATTTTCGTAAATTTGTCGAGCGAGTTCATACTGCTCTTTTTGATAATAAAGACCCGCCAACTTACGATAGCACCAGATTGTATATTTTGACTCCGTCTTAATCTCTTCGTTGATCAACTCAATCGCCTTATCAACTAACCCCTTATCTATCGCATCATTTATCGGCTTTAAAGTTTCTCTTTGCTCAATCATTATGTCTAGGCGTTTTTGTAAAACTGCTTTTGTCATTGGCTTAGTAATGTAACCATCTGGCAAATACTCCAAAGCTCCCATCACCATATCTTTAGATGTTTCGGCAGTAATCAATACAAAAATACCTGTTTGTTTTAATAACTTATTATGACGAAGTTCTTCCAATACTTGCTGCCCATTTTTCCCCGTCCCCAAGTTATAATCACATAAAACAATGTCAAAACTTTCATGCTCACAACGTGCCACGGCGTCTTCGCCATTACCGGCAACTTCAATATGCTCAACACCAAAAGCACGAATCATTTGTCGCACCGAAAGTCTGAAGTTTTCAAAATCATCGACGACAAGAAATTTTAAATTACGATAATATTTTGCTAGCTGGATTTGACGCTGTAGTTCACTCATAAGATTTACTGTTTAAAATGATAAGATTATAATAAGTGTAGACCTTAAGTTGTCGTCCTGCTTATTTCACTTATAAATTAATATTATTTTTAGCAATAAATTTTGACAGTCGCCTTTATGCAGTACAAACTCCTGCGTTTAACTCAAAATGAACCTAGCCATGACCCATCCTTTATTTATTGATATTAACGCAAGCCATGCAGATGATAACGCATTCCCAACTTCGATCGCTTGGTCACTACCCGATGGCACTATTAAGTCAGTCATCATTTCTCCAGACTCCGACTGGGACCCTTGGGATAATGCTAGCCCTGACGTAGACATACAGCACCTGTTGGATCAAGGTGTTTCAGGACCAGACGTAATTCGTGAAATGAATGAAGACCTCGATGGACAAACTGTTTTTGTAGACGGCCTTGATGAAGACGAACTTTTATTAGAGCTTTTATTTGAAACTTACGACAATACTTTTGGCTTTGAGCTCGCTACTATATCTAAATTAAATTCTCAGTATACATTTGAGGAGTTACTTCTCATTCGCAGTCAAATTGCAGACGAGTACCAATTTAACCTAGATTTAGCTGAAGAAAATATTCAAGCCCTCCTTCACCTGTCAGAACGACTTTAAACGGATAAGTAAATATAGTCATATACAAAGCCTTCAAATCAAAAAACTGTGACAGCCATCTGCGCAACTTACGCTAACAACTGGCAACATCGTATTTTTCTTAGGCATGCACTCCATAAAGCCAGCACCCCATTAGAATATAACCCCATGAGAACAAAGGTAATCGACAGAATGACGCGCTGTATTTTTTTATTTAGAGTGGCTTTAATGATCACGCTTATTCAATTCCCTCTTCTGGCTAAAGCTGAGGAACAAGGCATTAGCGCTTTCTTAGGAGCGCCAATTGACCGAGATTATGTCGCTTTTGGTATGGCATTTAATGAGTTTCGCTCAGTCGAACTGATTCTTGAAAATAGAAGTGGGGGTGTTGAGGACTCCTTTTTCCCCTTAACGGCCCAAACCTACGCAGCCTCATTTACCCTCGGCACATACATCACCGAAAACTTCAAAACAGAGCTGCGAGCAGGCACGGGAGTCATCGATGATACACTCAAAGAGGCCATGGACATCAATATAAATTATTGGTTTAACTGGTATATTGGCCCCACTTATCCCATCACGGATTATATGTCTGGCTATGCTCTTTTAGGGTTATCGCATTACGATGCAGATGTAACCAGAAGAGAGGTTGTTATTAAAGTAGGCGGCGACCTAGGTGGTAGTAATGATGTAGTCGTTAGCCCAAGTACGACACTTATGGAAGAAGATTTATTTGGTACAAGCTTCAGTACAAGCTGGCTTTTAGGTTTAGACTTTCACCTTGTAGATACCTGGTATTTAGCGCTTGAGTATGGCAAATTATTAGAAGATACCGATACCAATATAAAAGTGTACCAAGCTGGTGCCTATTTACGATACAACTTCTAAACCATTCTACAAAAAAGGTGAGCAGCACTCACCTTCTAATTTTTTATCGAATAAACACTATTAAAAGTGACTTACCTGCACTTCAAAATCCAGCATTGGTGTATTTTTTGATTTCTTTCAAAATCCTTTGCGATTGTCTTTGCAGTAATATCCTCTAAAATATATCGATCATTTAACGCTAATTCATCAATTTTAAATTTTCGCAAATTATTAGAGAAAATAAGTTGCCCTCCATCACTCAAATGCTTCATTGCACCATCAATCAAAGAAACATGGTCACGCTGAATATCCAGCACACCTTCCATTCTTTTTGAATTTGAAAAACTTGGCGGATCAAGAAAAATCACATCATACAAAGTCGTTACGGGGTGAGAATTGAGCCACTCAATACAATCCTGCTGGCTTAACTTATGCTTAGATAGTTCGATATTGTTGGCAGAAAAATTTTCTTTTGCCCAACTAAGATAAGTACGCGACATATCCAGACTTAAAGACTCCGTTGCACCACCCATCGCAGCATTCACTGTCACGGTCGCGGTATAGCAAAATAAATTTAAAAAACGCTTTCCAGCTAGATTTTCACGAACCCAGCGCCTAATAGGACGATGATCCAAAAAGACTCCAGTATCAAGGTAGTCCGTCAAGTTCACCAACAAACGCACATCATTTTCATGAATATTTAAATAATGAGCGACCGAGTCATTCTTCTCATATTGAGCTGCCCCCTTCTGTATAGCGCGACGCTTTAATACAATATTACTCGGATCGACAGATAAGCTCTCTGGTATAACCGCTAAAGCCTCACGTAAGCGCTCTATACTGGTCGCTTCATCAATAGATTTTGGCGCAGCATACTCTTGAACATGGAGCCAAAGCACCATAGAGTCATCAAGATATACATCAATCGCAACCGCAAATTCAGGCATATCAGCATCATAGAGGCGGTAGCAGCTTATCTTTTGTTTTTTCGCCCACTTACCAATTATTCTAAGATTCTTTTTCAACCTGTTTTTAAACATTTCTGCTCGTGCAGGATTCGTTATTTTCCAATAACCTGGGTCATGTATTTTCTGGGCTGGCGCTTGCCAAGCCTCTTTAAATCGATTTTCTTCTGCTAATTTAAACAATAATAACTGGCTTTCAATCGCCCCATTGTAAAGCTTATATTGCTTGTGGCTCCGCCATGCGACCTTTCGACCCAAATCAATATTACCGGTAAAGATACCTGCATCCCAGCCAATTAAATGCCGCTCGAACTGCTGACCAAATAGCGCATACAAGGACTCAAGCTCTTTTACCTCACCCAAACGTTCACCATAAGGAGGATTACAAAGCACTAGACCATGCTGCATTTTGTCAAACAACACCAAGTCAGCTAATGCTTGTTTCTCCACATGAATAAGATCTTCAAAACCAGCCTGCCTAATATTATCCCACGCCCGACTAATTACATGGCTATCTTGATCAAATCCGACAATACGACCACGATAAGTCGACTTACCTTCCAAAAATTCATTTTGAGCCAATGCTTTGAGCTCAAGCCACGCGTCTGAATCATGCTGATGCCAAGCATCAAACCCCCAGACTTCTCGATCAAGCCCTGGCGCTTTATTACACGCCATCATAGCCGCTTCTATAAGCAAGGTACCCGAGCCACACATAGGATCGAGAAAACAAGCACCCTCATCGTACTGATCTGGCCAACCAGATAACGCTAACAGTCCTGCCCCAAGATTTTCCTTTAATGGAGCTCTACCTGTCGCGGTTCGATACCCTCGCTTATGAAGACTTTCTCCCGATAAATCCAAACCGAGCGATAAACGATCTTTATGAAGACGTGCTGAAATACGAATTTCAGGCTCAGTTTTACTGACATCCGGCCTAACACCGGTATTTTCTCGAAATTGGTCTACCACTGCATCTTTTACTTTAAGCGCACCAAACGTTGAGTTATTAATTACATCGTTGGTACCCAGAAAATCAACTGCAAACGTTTTATCTGAAGAAAAGTGTGTATCCCAGTTAACAGAATAAGCAATGTCGTACACATCATCTGCACGATCGACTTTCCCTTTAGCCAACTGGAAAATGACACGATTGGCAATTCTAGACCAAAGCAAAATACGGTATATACCAAGCTTATCTGCCTCAATATCGACCCCAGACGGTGTTGCTTTAATAATTGAAGCGCCCAATTTCTCAAGCTCTCGCTCCAGCGCGTAATGCAAACCCTTTGGGCATGTCACAAAAATTGAATAAATTTCAGTTTGTTTCATCGGTTACCAAACTCATACAGAAAAAAAAAGTGATATTTCAGCGGCATTCGACCACGTTATCCCACCTAAAACAAGGCATTAGCCTTTTATATAGCAAAGACCTATAAAAAATCACTCTTATAGACAAATATATTCATATACATTTTGACCAACTTTGGCTTTACTAGAGATGCGGGTTGCACAAACCCCCTTTGAAAAGCATTAAATTATTGCCACTTACATACCGTTTAGAGGAGCTATACGCACATTTTGTTAGACTGATTAAGCTAAAGACAGACTACAACTTTACGTCTAGCTTAACTAGGTCAACGTTCAAACAACTAAAACATTAGAAATAAATGTTCATGAGGTTCTATAAGAATGAAAAGACAAAAACGTGATATTGATCAGCGCGCTTTCAAAAAAGGTTATCAAGCAGGAGTTACAGGGAAATCTAAGTCACTATGCCCCACATTAGCTCAATCAGCTCAGCAGAATTGGTTAACTGGCTGGCGGGAAGGTCGAGGCGATAATTGGGACGGATTTATTGGCGTTTCCGGCATTCATAAGCTTCCAGGCATTAGCACTTAAGCCACTTAAATACTTTCGACAATTCAAAAATATGCTTCAAATCAAAATGGCCTGTGTATAACAGGCCATTTTTAGTTATACAATTTATTAACCACCAAAACGTATTGCTTCGACTGAGCTTCTGATTAACTTCGGCCCTTCATAGATAAAGCCAGTATAGAGCTGCACTAAACTTGCCCCTGCACGAATCTTATCTAAAGCCATTTCGCCTGACATAATACCGCCGACACCGATGATAGGAATACTATCTGACAACTCTGACTTTAAAAG